>R14__coassemble_47_pt1 | contig 99362 bp, 88 predicted proteins | sample R14__metabat2_low_PE_014 | metagenome-assembled genome bin R14
GCGCTGGTTTGCAGCTGACCGGAACCCGAGTTGCCCCCGACGGAGTGTGGGAACTGGCGGCACCACTGCCTGCCCTATTGTCCGTCACCGACGGGGCTGAGCAGTTCCGGTTCCCGAACTTCAAGTCATTAGCCGCCGCGAAGAAGGCAGAGATTCCCACTGTGAGCCTGGCCGATATCGGTCTCGATCCCGAGAGTGTTGGGCTTCATGGCTCGCTGACAAAGGTCACCTCTGCGACGAAGAAACCGACGCGAACTCGAGGGACAGTCATCTATGACACCGGTGATCACGCCGCAACTGCAACGAAAATTGCCGATTTCCTTGCAGAGCGTGGTCTGATTGGCGGAGCTGCATAAGGGTAGGACGAGGGTAAAAGGAACTGTAACTATGGTATATGTACTGGTAACCGAGTCCAACGAGACCACAGCGGAACTGCTCACTGCGGCCCAGAACTGGGTGGAGAACGCGCCTGCCTCTGAGTGGGTGAGGGCCGTGTGGGTGATCCCCGGCCCTGATGTCATCGACGATGAGACTATCGCCGACAAAGTTAGGTTCATGGCGGCCTATGGAGCTCATGAGGTGCTCATCATGTATGTCAATGAAGTCACACCTGTGCTTGGTGCGGTGGACAACCTGGCAACACTGGCGAAGGAAAACCCGGCACCGATCATCGTTGCCGCCAACCCCAAGGGAACCGAGATTGCCGCACGTCTGGCGGTCCGGTTGAACTCGGGTTACTTGGCCGATGTCACGGGGTTGAGCCCCGACCGCAGCGGAGGCTTTTCTGCGGCCGGCTCCATCTTCGGAGATGTCTATGAACTCACGACTGCGGTCTTCGGCCCCAGCCCCATTGTGGCGCTGCGGCCCGGTAGCGTACCGGCGGTGGAGCATCCGGTGGACACAGAAGTCAGGGAGATGGTTGCGTTCGCTGACTCTGCGGAGGACACCGCTCCCGATGCGCGGGTCATCTCATTCACCCCAGCCGTCAAACAGGCACGCCCGCATCTCGCCCAGGCGAAGGTGGTCGTCGGCGGTGGCCGCGGTGTTGGCTCCGCCGAAGCATTCACTGAGCTGGTCGAACCCCTGGCCGACCTCTTTGGCGGGGCTGTGGGGGTCACCCGTGACGTGGTGGATGAGGACTGGTACCTGGGTACCTATCAAATTGGTCAGACCGGCGTGAGCATCTCACCCGAGCTTTACATCAACCTGGGTATTTCTGGGGCAATCCAGCACACGGTGGGGGTTGTGACCTCCGGAACTATCGTCACCATCAATAACGACGAGGATGCTGAAATCTTTGGCATCTCCGACTTTGGGGTGGTCGGTGATCTGCACGAGATTGTTCCTGCGCTCTTCGATGAGCTGCGCTCCCGCATGTAGCGGGCTGGAAGAGAATCAGAGTGAGGAGGGTGGCACTGGTGAAGGGCACAGACAGGCCCCGCCACTACTTCGACCATGCCGCCACCACGCCGATGCGGCAGGTGGCCCAAGAGGTCTGGTTGAAGTACGCCTCCTCGCTCAATCCAGGTGGGCTCTACGCCTCCGGGCGGGAGGCGGTCGCGGTACTGGCTACCGCCCGCGAGATGGTTGGTGAGGCGCTTGGTTGTGACCGGATTGAAGTGATCTTCACCGGTTCTGGCACCGAGGCCGACAACATCGCCATTCGCGGGATGTATGAGCATGGACGAGGCAGTGGCCACAGGGTGGTCACAACCCCCATTGAACACGCTGCTGGATTGGAGACCATCCGCTCACTTCCCGCCGCTGATGTGGACTATCTGCCGGTCGGCCCAGATGGGCATGTGAGCGACCTATCAGCGCTGGATATACCGGCCGTGTTGGCCAGTGTGATGTGGGCAAACAATGAGACCGGGGCCATCCAGCCTATCTCTGAAATTGCGCAGCGCGCTGCTGCAGTGGCCACACCAGTCCATGTCGATGCCGTCCAAGTGGTCGGGCACCTGCCGGTGAACTTCCGGGAGCTGGGAGTAGCCAGTCTTGCTGCCAGCGCGCACAAGTTTGGCGGGCCGCGCGGGGTGGGGATTTTGCTGGTTACCCGCTCGGCACCGATGTCACCCACCCTCACCGGGGGCGGGCAGGAGCGCGGACTGCGCTCAGGCACCAACGATGTGGCCGGTGCGATTGCGGCTGCCTATGCCCTGCAGGAAGCTATTGGCGAGATGGAGCAGGAGAGTATACGCCTGGCCCGGCTGACAGACACGTTACGGCGTGGACTTGTTACTGCCATTCCTGATCTGGTGGTCCACACCCATGCTCCGCACCTGCCAGGTCATCTCTTTGTCTCCTTTCCTGGTGCAGAGGCTGATTCGCTCATCATGCTCTTTGACGCAGCTGGTATGGAGGTGGCAGCTGGTTCCGCCTGTTCATCGGGGGTGACGCGGGCCAGCTACGTACTTGAGGCGATGGGGGTGGACGACGCGACCGCCCGGGCTGCTATCCGGTTCACGCTGGGGCGGACCACAACTCAGTCGGATGTAGACGCTCTGCTCGCAGTTGTCCCCGATGTCGTCGCCCGCGCCCGGCTTGCAGGCATGGCCTGAGCTGGGCTAACGTGTCTGAGTACCCGTTTTCGCACGGCCCAAGTACCCGTTTTCACAGGGGTTGAGTACCCGTTTTCGCATTTGCCTGCTAAACTATCGGTATGACTAGCAGAGATGAGAAGGGCAACGGGCTCTATCTTCCGCGCACAATGGAACCCTCATTACAGGCCGCGCTCGCATCGTTTCCTGCGGTCCTAATCGATGGGCCCCGCGCCTCTGGAAAGACTACAACTGCCAGGCGATACGCCAATTCGGTCGTTGCTTTTCCGCATGATCTTGACAGAGTGAAGGTCAATCCAACGCACTTCTTGTCCAATCTGGAGCCGCCGGTTCTCATCGATGAATGGCAGTTGGCTGGAACCGACTTTTTGTGGATACTTAAGGACCTCATCGACTCGGATCCTCAGCCGGGAAGGTTCATTCTCACCGGGAGCGTTGAACCTGCTAGCTATGGGCCGACGTATCCCCTCACCGGGCGCGCAACCCGAGTGATGATGCGCCCGATGACCCTGCGTGAACTCAACGGCGAGGGCCGCAAGCAAGGTGTTATTCAGCTACTGGGTGAACGGCGCGCCATTCAACCAACTAGCGGTGTGGTGTCAACCTTTACTTTCGCCGACCTGTTTCGGACCGGGTTTCCTGCTGCTCGAAATCTGAGTGACCCCTCAATGTTCTTGGCTGGATATGCTGATACCGTCTCTGAGCGCGGCGGTGAGGAGGGGAGAGATAAGACTCGACTGCGGCGCACTATGGACGTGCTTGCGGTACTGGAAGGACAGTCGGTTCCAGATGAGACGATCTGGGAAGCTGCCGATATCAATAAGAGGACGTGGAAGTCCTATGAGGATATCTTGACACGGACATCGGTGACAGGGAATTTGCGCAGCTTTGAATCGAATCGGCTGAGTCGTGTGACAAGGTACCCACGCCGCTTTTATGCGGATACTGCGCTCTCTTTAGCGCTGGCGCACATGAGCCCTCGTGATCTGGATGGGGATACCACCCTCGCGCGGCGGTATGTGGAGTCCTACACCGTCGCCCAAGTCCGGCCCCAGGCAGATGCGCTGGGTGGAACTGTGTATCATTTACGCACATACTCAGGGGGAAGAGAAGTAGATACCATCATCGAGACCCCAGTGGGGCTCATTGCAGTAGAAGTGAAAACATCGGCACGTCCGAGCCATACCGACGCGGCAAACCTAGTCTGGTTCCGTGAGCTGTTTGGTCAGCGTTTTCTTGGTGGCATTCTCGCCCACACTGGCGGGGATGTGTGGGAGATGGATGATTCAATCTTCGCTGTCCCGCTGGGGCAGTTGTAGTGTTGGCCTGTCTAAGCAGTTTTGAGGAGGTGCACCATGTGGAGATACGCGCGCTACATGCTCTACATTCTCGTGGTGGGTTGGATCATCGTGGGCGTGGGCTATGGGCAGATTCCTGATCCTCTCACCACTCACTTTGGCTTGGATGGGCAACCAGATGGCTGGGCACCGAAGACGCTGGTGAACACGTTCGGGTTTGTCGCCTTGGGGCTGGGTATCATGCTGCTGGCCTACATCTTCACCGGTCTCGTTATCCGGGGTACGCAGCGTAGTGGGTCTATGGGGACTGGTAAACCCTCACAAGCTGAGCTCACCAAGTTGCGCGATGAGGGCGAGGCCACAGTCGTCGTGACGGGCATCCTGCTGACATGTGTCGCAGCAGTTCTCGAGGTGTTGCTGGTGGTTGCCCTCTTCGGCGTGTTGCAGGGGCCAGGAATGACCGTTCTCGTCGTTGTCGGGCTGATCATCGCGTTCGTGGCCCCGGCCTACTGGGGTGAGAAGCGGATGCGCACCCTGCGGAAGAAGTACCCGGACGATGAATACTTCGCCCACCTCAAGGGGGGCATGTTCTACTACGACCCAGAAGATAAGCGAGCAATGGTTACGCGCCGGAACGGGATGAGCACTCAGGTGAACTTCGCCTCCGCAGGTGGCAAAGCTGTTGTGGTGGTACTGATCGCTGTGATCGTTGGAACTATTGCGGCGATTGCCTGGGGTGCCTAACTCCACGGGGGTGTCCTGCTCTGCCAACCTGCTTATTGAAATTGACTTTCAATAAGCAGGTTAGCTAGTCTTCCTGGCGTGACTACAGCAACCTCTGTGGCGACCCGTATGCCACTTCGCCATCCGGCCCGGCCCCTCATCCTCGTGGTGCTGGCGCTCGCATTGGCTATCTGTGCAGTGGCCGGGGTGATCATTGGGCCGGTACCCATTGCGCTCAGTGATATCGGGACTGCTCTCACTCACTACGTCACTACCGGCGGAGAACACACGGCTGGAACAGATGCTCTTATTACAGCCGTGCGGCTGCCTCGTGCCCTCATCGCACTTCTCGTGGGTGCAGGCCTCGCCGTCGCCGGGGCGGCGATGCAGGCAGTGTTCACCAATCCTTTGGCTGAACCGGGAATCACCGGTGTCTCAGCGGGGGCCGCGACGATGGCAGTGTTAATGATTGTCACAGGTGTGGCAGCCACCACCACCTGGGCGCTGCCATTAGGAGCCTTTATCGGAGCACTCATCGCAGTCACCATCGTGCAAGGAGTAGGGGTAGTGTCCCGATCAACTGCTCACCTGCTCCTCGTCGGTATTGCCCTCAACGCCTTCCTCGGAGCCTGTATCAGTGCAGCCATCGCCAACGCACCGGATGCGGAAGATGCCCGGTCGGCAATGTACTGGCTGAATGGCGACTTGACTGGCCGAACGATGGGTGATGTGTCCTTAGCCATCATTCCGCTGCTCATCGGAGTGGCCGTTGTTCTCTTCCACGCCCGTGACCTCAACCTGTTGGGCCTAGGTGACGCAGTCGCCAGCACCTCCGGAATGCATGTGACACTGACCAAAAACATCGTGCTCGCCGCAGCTGCCCTAGCCACTGCCGCCGGTGTCGCGGTCACCGGTGCGATTTCGTTTGTGGGCTTGGTTGTCCCACACCTCCTTCGGTTGGCGTTCGGTGGGGACCACCGCTTTCTCCTACCTGCATCCGCACTGGTAGGCGGCATTTTCCTACTTGCGGCAGATGTCGTGGCACGGATGGTATTTCAGCCGGTGACCCTGCAAACCGGTACCGTGACTGCCCTGGTTGGAGCACCGTTCCTGCTCGCCCTGGTCCTCAAAACCGCAAAGAAGGTGGCCTAGATGACAACAGGATTGTCCCTCCATGACCTCTCTGACGGCGGACTGCTCAGCGGCATCACAGCTACCTTTGAGTCTGGTCGCGTCCACGGCATCATCGGCCCGAACGGAGCTGGAAAATCGACACTCATCACCGCCATTGCGGGGCTTCGCCACACCACCGGAGACATCCTCGTTGACGGGGTTGATCCGCGCCGGTTGCCGCCGAGAAAACGAGCTCGTCTCATCTCATATCTCCCGCAGATCACCGACGTGCACTCCGATGTGACCGGGCGGGATATCGTCCGCATGTCCAGATATGCCCGCCTATCCCGATTTGGCAGCTTGACCGCCACCGATGAAGCAGCCTGTGCATCTGCTCTCCATCTCACCGGGGCCTATGCCTGGGCAGATCGCCCCTATCTGTCCACTTCCGGCGGTGAACAACAGCTCACCCAGCTGGCCCGCACCATTGCCCAGGGGGCGCAGATCATGCTTCTCGATGAGCCGAACTCCGCCCTCGACCTGGCACACGAGTTGGAGGTGCTCACGCTCATCAGGCAGTGGGTCACCGAGCACGGGGGAACAGTCATCGTGGTCCTCCACGACTTGAGCCTGGCAGCGCGCTTCTGCGATACGGTGAGCCTGCTCGTCGATGGCTCGCTCGTCGGTACAGGTTCTCCGGAGGCGGTGCTCACCCCACAAGCAATTGCTCAGGCCTACCGGGTGGAGGTGGATGTCTCCTATTCACCACTGACAGACAGCCTCCAGATCACCCCGGTATCCCCGCTCCATCGACCTGCTCAACTCAGTACTGCTGCTTAGAAAGGAATTCTCAACCATGTCCACTCAACTCACCCGTTCTATTCGGTCACGCCGCACACGAATTGCGGCATCACTCCTGCTGCCGCTGGCAATTGGGCTCACCAGCTGCTCAACAGCGACGACGGATGCTTCCTCCCCGGCCGCCGATGCTGCCACCTCCACCACTGCCTCGGCACCACAGCGAATTGTTGCGCTGAGCTTGGAAACAGCCGATATCGCCCTGCAGCTTGTCGGGCCAGACCGAATTGTCGCCGTGCCGGCCTCCGCACTGAAACCCACCAGTGCCAATCAATCCGCTCTCGCCGCCCAGGTGGCCAACACCTTGCCCAGTGGTACCAATCCCGATCCAGAGAGCATTCTCGCCTTCAACCCGGATCTGGTCCTCAACACCACACGCCACGATGGTGAGGCGGCAGCTGGCCAACAGTTGGAGACCACCGGTGTCACCGTCGTCAATCTCGATGCCGATAGCTTCGTCACACCAGAGGCCGTCGCCGAGGCCACCCGCCAGATTGGCGAAGCCGTCGGGGAGCAGTCCAAGGCGGAGGAGTTAGCCACAACCTTCACAGCAGCGATCGCTGAGCTAGATAAGCAAGTACCAGCCGATGGTGCAGATACCGCACCCCGGTTTGCCGCCCTCATGTCGCGCGGCACCTCCATTATGGCCATGCCCTCGAACCTCATGATGCCAGGATTGGCCACCCGGGCTGGAGGCACCAACGCCGGCGATGCGATCGGTCTGACGGCCACTCGCCCCATCGACGCGGAGGCACTCGTGGCGATGAACCCAGATATTCTGTTTATCGAGGACTTCCAAGGTAAAGGTCGCGGCCCCTTTGAAGAGCTGCTCGCCAATCCAGCGCTGGCAAACGTTCCGGCCATTGCGAACAACGCCATCGTACTCATTCCAGCCACAGAGGCCTCCGGCGCATCTGGATTGAACACTGCAACTGGCTACCAAAAAATCATCGCTGCCCTCCAGTAATTCTCATGAGCACCACCCTGTATACGGCCACCTCCCGCCGACGCACCCTCATTTCGGCCGTCCTGCAGCCTGTCATCTACCTAGGGCTGACAGCGATGTTTCTGCTCTTCGCCCAGTTCATCGACACAGGACTGGTGAGGTGGCTGTGGTGGGCAGCTGGCGCTGGACTTATTGCCGCGCTCATTCGTGCCGGTGATGACTACCTGGGTCTAGTGTCCGCCCGCCAGGAGGAGAACCCCTTGCGAGAAAAACTCCTGCGGGCCAGCTGGAGAAGTAACAAGGAGCCAAGTGGGCATCAAGTCTCTACTCTCACCGACGGAGTTGAGCGAATGACCACCTATCGGCACACCTTCCTGGGCAAACTGTGGGGTGTGACTGCTGCACCGCTCATCGTGGTCCTTGCTCTGGCGATCTGGGTGGACTGGGTCGCTGCTCTCGTGCTTGCCTGCATTATCCCGTTCATCCCGCTGACCATCTGGGGGTTTCTGTCGAAAGCGAAGAAGCCCTCGACTGCGTCGCGACGTGCCCGGGCCGCATTGGCTGCGAAGTACCTGGAGGTCATTCAGGGCCTGGATACCATTGTCATGTTGGGGGCTGGCCAGCGTGTTGAGCGTGAGTTAGAGGAGCTGGGAGAAAAGAATCGGGTGGCGGCGATGGGGATACTGCGCTGGAATCAGTTAGAGCTACTCATCAGTGACGGAGCCTTCTCGCTCGGAGCTGTAACCGCATCCGCACTCTTGGCCGGATGGCGGGCAGACAGTGCCGGTGAGGCCGTCGCACTCATCGGATTGGCTGTGGTGCTGCTCGGGCCCCTTGACACGGTCGGCTCTTCGCTCTACGTGGGAATGAGTGGGCGCACATCCCAAGCAGCGGCGCGCGCAATCCTTTCTACTGGTACCGCATCCTCGCCAGACATAGACGGTCAGTCGACAAAAGATGCACGTGTGACAGATGTCCCTGGAGGCCCACTGATCAGGCTGCGCGATGTCGCCGTCGGCTATGGGGATACAGATTCGGCAGTGCTTACCGATGTGTCCCTGGATATCTACTCCGGTGATTTTATCGCCATCGTCGGCCCCTCCGGGGCGGGCAAATCCACACTCCTTGCCACCATCGGCGGGGAACTTCCTCCACTGGCAGGCGAGGTGACAACCCGCCGAGCGGTGGCAGCCGTCCACCAGACGACATGGCTGTTTACCGGTACCATTCGGGATAACCTACAGCTTGTGTCCCCCGACGCTGACGATGAGCAGCTGTGGGAGGTGCTCAGGATGGTCCGGCTCGACCGTTTCGTGCTGGCTTCTCCAGGTGGTTTAGACCAGCCGGTCGGGGAGCGCGGCTTGGCAATTTCGGGTGGTCAGGCTCAACGTCTGGCTCTCGCCCGGGCAATCCTTTCCGGACGCGAGATCATTATCCTCGACGAACCTACCGCCCACATCGATGCAGAATCCCACGCTGCCATTGAAAGTGCACTCGACGATCTGCGGGGAACCCGCACCATCATCATGATCACTCACAAGACACCACCAGCATTTGCCCGCATCATCAGCGTTCGTGATGGACGGGTTTACCCATCAATGGAGGAAGCACTGTGACACCGACACCGCTTGCAGTATTCCGGTGGCTCATCGGTATCACCAAACACGTTCTTGGCCTGCTCGCCACGTCCACCCTCACCCGCATCCTCAAGCACCTCCTCGACATCGGGATTCTTGCTGGTGCCGTCTATGCAGTAGTGGCAGGAGTAAACCTGGCATTGGTGGCGGTGCTGTTGATTGCAGGTAGTCTCCTCAAAGCAGTGTGCCGGTATCTCGAGCAATACCTTGGCCACCTCGTCGCGCTGAAAGCGCTGGAAATACTGCGCATTGCAACTTTTTCTGCCCTCTGGCCACAGGCCCCAGCAGTCATCGCCCACACCCGCTCGGGAGACATTCTCTCCGGCATCACCAAGGATGTCGACCGGGTCGAGGTGTTCTTTGCTCACACCCTCGCCCCTGCAGTCACCGCTGTGGTCACCCCACTGGTGGTAGCCACCACCATTGGAATAGTGGCTAGTCCGCTGCAGGGGCTCACAGTATTCCTTGGTGCTGCCCTGTTGGTTCTGGTCATCCCACTTATGGGGAGACACTCGGTGAGCCAGGCCCGTCAGAGAATGGGGCAGTGGCGGGGGGAGCTTGCCCACTCGGTCACCGATTCTGTGCGCGGGAGCCGCGAGATTACCGGCTACAACTTAGAGAACCAGCGTGTTCAGGAAGCCACCGCACTCGGCGCATCCATTGGCGCTGCTGCCGAGGTACAGGCGCGCTGGCTCTGTGTCCGCAGCGCGGTCGCCGCAGTAATCCGGCTGGCAACGGTCGGAAGTGTCATCGCTGTTGGAGTCGACAGCGCTCACCAGGTAGCCCTTCTGGCAGCCTGTGCCATAGCCACGTGGCGGATGTTCGATGTTATCGGCAGTGTCGAGAAATTCCTGTCCACGGCATCAACCTCCTATGCCGCGGCTGTTCACCTCTTTCAGATCGCGCACACCCCACCGGCAGTGAGCGATTCACTATCGCCTGTTCAGTTACCTAGTGGGCCCCTGGAGATTGATGTCGATAACGTGACCTACACCTATCCTGGGCAATCCAGCCCCGCCGTGAGTGATGTCAATCTGCACGTTACAGCCGGTTCATGGCACTACCTTGTCGGGGAGTCAGGGTCTGGAAAGTCAACAGTCGCATCCCTCATTGCCCGCTTTGTGGACCCAGACAAAGGCAGTGTGCAAATTGGTGGAGTGGATGTCTCTCGGGTTGGGCTGTCGCAGCTACGCGACGCAGTCACCTATGTTTCACAGCGGCCCACACTGTTTGCCGGAACCATTGCCGATAACCTCCGGTTGGGCAACCCCGCCGCTACCGACGATCAGGTGATTCATGCCTGCCAGATGGCCGAGATTCACGCCATGATTCAGGCGCTTCCGCACGGCTACGACACTGAAATAGGCGAGTTCTCCCAGGGTGTCTCCGGTGGGGAATTGGCCCGCCTCGTCCTCGCCCGCGCCCTCATCTCCGGTGCCCGGGTGCTCATCCTGGATGAGTACTCAGCCCACCTCGATGCCGACACAGCTGCCCGCGTTGCAGCCAACCTCGCAGGCTTCGCGACGGTACTGGAAATCACCCACCGGACAGTGACGGCACCACCGACGCAGATAACTACTCTGACGGCACAAACTGAGCCTGATACAACTGCGCGTATGGCCCGCCAGAGCTGAGCAACTCCTCGTGGGTGCCCTTCTCTACGACATCCCCATCCTCCAGAACAAGGATGAGATCAGCACCACGGATCGTCGAGAGGCGATGGGCAATAACAAAGCTCGTCCGGCCCGCCATGAGCTGATCCATCGCCTGCTGCACGAGCATCTCGGTGCGGGTATCCACCGAGCTGGTGGCCTCATCCAAGATGAGCATCGGCGCATTCTCCACCATCGCCCGGGCCAACGTGACCAACTGGCGCTGGCCCTGGGAGAGGGCCGATTTATCAGTGAGCACGGTGTCGTATGTGTCCGGCAACGTCTGGATAAAGTAGTGCAATCCCACCGCCTTCGCAGCAGCTATGACTTGCTCGTCGGTCACCCCCTCCTTGGCGTAGACGATGTTGTCGCGGATGGTGCCCTCAAATAGCCACGTATCCTGCAAAACCATACCGAACAGGCCGTGAATGTTCTCGCGGGAGAGATCACGAATATCAATGCCGTCAATGGTGATGGTGCCACTATCGATCTCATAGAATCGCATGAGCAGGTTCACCAGGGTGGTTTTACCTGCACCTGACGGGCCGACAATGGCGACTTTTTGGCCGGGCTTCGCGATGGCAGAAAAGTCCTTGATAATCGGTTTGTTCGGGTCATAGCCGAAGCGGACGTGGTCAAAAACCACCTCGCCGTGCACATTGAAACTGTTTGGGTCGAGAACATGGGCCGGAGCCTCCACCGGCAGCTCATTCTCACCCAAAAACTCCAAGACGCGCTCACCGGCAGCAGCAGCCGACTGGAGAGAAGTAGCAATTTGGGCAAACTGACTCACCGGTTGGGTAAACAGGCGAATATAGAGCATGAAGGCCACGATGACCTCAAAACCAATCTGGTTGTTGAAGGTGAGCACGGCACCAACAACGCACACCACCACGTAGCCGAAGTTACCGACAAAGGTCATCAGCGGGAACATCATGCCGGAGAGGAACTGGGACTTCCAGGCGGAGTGGTACAGCGTCGTGTTGAGGTCAGTGAACTCGGCGGTCACAGTATCCTCTGCGGTGAAGGCCTTGATCACCTCCTGGCCGGTGAAGGTCTCCTCAATGTGTCCGCCGATCGCCCCCAACCCGTTTTGTTGGGCAAAGAAGAACTTTTGGGAGCTCTTAATGATGATGCTCATCATGGCGAAGCCCAGGAGGGTGGCCGCCACACCAGCGGCTGTCATCACCCAGTTGGTCAGCAGCATCGCCACCAGTGAGGCCACAAACAAGGTGCCAGCGTTGACCAAGTTTCCGAGTGACTGGCCCAAAGTTTGCCCGATCGTATCCACATCGTTGGTTACCCGCGACAGCGTGTTTCCAGTGGAATCGGAATCAAAATACCCCAAGGGCAGCCGGTTAATCTTGTGGGAGATCTGCCGGCGCATCTTCTGCGAGATGGATTGGGTGATCTGCGCCATAATGAGATTCTGGGTAAACGAGCACACCCAGCTCACCACATAGATGCCAATAAGTAGGAAGGTAATCCGGCGAATTGCCTCCATGTCTATGCCACTGCCACCCGGTGTGACAGTCGGCCCGGGCGAAAACCCATCCATGATGACAGCGGTCATGCGAGAAATCTGGTCGGGGCCGATGACTTCCAAGATCGTGGAGACTACTGCCAACACAGTGGCCACGATGAGACCCACATAGTGTTCGGCGGCGTAGCGGGTAAGCCCTACCACGGCCTTCTTAAAGTTCTGGGGCTTTTCGCCGACAACGCCGTGGCGGCCACCGCCGCCTGGCCGACCGTTCAATCTAGGAGGCATGGTGCATCTCCTCCTCTGAAAGCTGTGAGCTGGCAATCTCCTGATACACCTGGCATTTCTCCAGGAGCTCGCGGTGGGTGCCGCGCCCGACGATCGTGCCATCATCGATGACGAAGATCTGATCGGCGTTCATGATGGTCCCCACCCGTTGGGCGACAATGATCACCGTCGCATCGAGTTCCTTGAGCCCCTCCCGGACAGCCCGGTCTGTGGTGTAGTCGAGGGCAGAGAAAGAATCGTCAAACAGGAGGAGTTCTGGGCGGTTGTAGATGGCTCGGGCAATGGTTAGTCGCTGGCGTTGCCCGCCGGAGACGTTGGTTCCGCCGGCGGTGATCTCGTCGGTGGGGGAGAAGGAGTCCGCCTGTGCAATCCGCAGAGCCCACTCCACCCGGGACAGATCCGGCTCTTCATCGAGACTGTGCCCATAGGCAACGTTGTCGGCGACGGTGCCTGCGAACAGATAGGCCTTTTGGGGTGCATAGCCGATCATGTCGCGCAACTGCTCTAAGTCCAGGTCCTTCACATCCGTTCCCTTCACCCGAACCGTGCCCTCGGTGGCATCGTAAAAACGGGTAATGAGGTTGAGGATGGAGGTTTTACCTGATCCGGTCGATCCGATCAGGGCAACCGTCTGGCCTGGCTCCACAGTGAATGAAATGTCGTGGAGGACGTTTGATTCAGCTGCCGGATACGTGAAGCACACATCGTCGAACTCGACGAGCGGGTGGCCGGTGTTCGATTTGTCCTCGTCGCCCTGTGAACCGTACGCAGGCAGGTCAGTGTCCCCGGAGACGATAGAGGAGTCTGTTTCCAGTACATCGGCAATGCGGCGGGCTGAGACCATCGCCCGCGGCAGGATAATGAGCATCATCGTCATCATCATGAAGCTCATCACCACCTGCATTGCGTAGGCGGAAAACACCACCATATCCGAGAAGACGGTGATCTTGTCTAACTCACCGGCGGCATTGATCATCACTGCGCCCAGCACATAGATGGAGAGGGTGAGCCCGCTCATGATGAGTGACATGGACGGGCGCATAATCCCCATCACGCGCTGGGTAAACAGGTTGACACCGGTGAGTTTGTCATTGGCCACCGCAAATTTGTCCTGCTCATAATCCTCGGCGTTGTAGGCGTGGACCACGCGCAGGCCGGTGAGGTTCTCGCGGGTGAGCAGGTTGACGTTGTCGGTGAGTTCCTGGACAATCTTGAACTTCGGTACTACCAGAGCAAAGACAATCGACAACATGATGAGGAGCACCACGACGGCAATCGCGGTGGCGGAGGTCCACTGAAAGTTCTTGCCAGAGATTTTTACAATCGCCCACACCGCCATGATGGGGGCGCGCACGGCCACCCCCAACCCCATGGAGACAATGTTTTGCACCTGGGTGATGTCGTTGGTAGAGCGGGTGATGAGTGAGGCGGTGGAGAACGTGTTGATCTCTGCTGCGGAGAATCCCATGACGGTGGTATAGAGCTCGTGGCGCAGCCGCATCGCCAACCCGGCAGCGATCCGGGCGACGAAGAACTTGGTGGTGATCGCCACCACCAAGGCTCCGAAGGCGCAGGCGAGCATCCAGCCACCAGCGGAGAGAATGGCCGCCATGTTTGAGCCCGGCGTTTCCACCAGTCGGGTGATTTCGGCCATGTAGTCGGGGATCTTCAGCTCCAACCCGACTTGGGTGGCGATGAGAGCTACCGCGATGACCGCGTAGACCCAATCGACCCCGCGCATATAGCGCAGTACTTTCAGCATGATTTCATAGTACGCGAGCACGTGGAGGCTGGATTGAATCGCCATCTTGAGGAGCTAAGAAAAAGCGGTACGATGGCAGTAGCAACACCCAACGCGTTCGATGGATCGAGGTGAAGAATCCATGACTTTCCTCAACGTTATCGAGGACGGGGACTATCAGGTAGTGCGTATACCGCGACAGCTTGGGAGATTTAGCTCTGGTCTGGTTTCCGTGGAACGGAGGGGTGAGTCCCTCGTCTTAAGTGAAAAACCTCGAACCCTTGGTGAGTTTATGGATATGCTCCCGGATACCGCTGAGTTCGATGACTGGATCGATCCAGTTGATGACTCCCCACAGCCTATCGAGTTCGGTGGGGAGTGAGTACGTGTTCCTGCTCGATACGAATGTTTGGATCGAGGTATTCAAGAAGAATCCTCTTGTTAGAAAAGAATTCGGCACTGTGGAGAATTCTGAGATTGGCCTCTCTGCTATTGTCCTCGGTGAGCTTAAGGTAGGCTTCAAAAAACGTAGGAAGCAATCGAATTCGGTTTACCTCGCTCTTTCGGACCTCTATCACATCATCCCAATCGATGTCATGACTGCTGACATATATGCCGAAATACGGACGGAGCTCGAAGAAAAGGGTACGCCCATAGGTTCAAATGACCTGTGGATTGCGTCTCAGGCAATTCAAATGTCTGCGACGTTAGTGACCCATAATGTTCGGGAATTCTCCCGAGTGCCGGGTTTAACCGTGGTGGATTGGCAGCAATAATTCTAAGGCGAGGTTGTTAGATTAGCCTGTCTGTTTTGTTCAATTGTGTTCACGGGCTAGTGTGGGGGGTTGTTGATATGGCCACAGAGTTTGTGAGAGGTTTACGATGCGCGTTGTCGCCGCAATGAGCGGGGGAGTCGACTCCTCAGTGGCTGCTGCCCGCGCGCTGGAGGCAGGCCACGAGGTAATCGGGGTCCACTTGGCACTGTCCCGAGATCCGCAGTCTGTGCGCGAATCCTCTCGCGGCTGCTGCTCACTGGAGGATGCAGCCGATGCGAGGCGGGTGTGCGACACCCTGGGCATCCCCTTCTATGTGTGGGACTTCTCGGATCGGTTTGATCACGAGGTGATCCAGGACTTTATCGACTCCTACGCGCGCGGGGAGACACCGAATCCGTGTCTGCGCTGCAATGAGAAGATCAAGTTCCGAGCACTCCTGCAGCGCGCAATGGCGCTCGGCTTTGACGCGGTGGCCACCGGCCACTATGCCGTCATCGATGGCGACGGGTATCTGCGTCGCTCGCCCGACGCGCAGAAGGATCAGTCCTACGTGTTGGGAGTACTCACCGCTGAGGAGCTGGCTCACTGCTACTTCCCGGTAGGGGATACGCCCAAGCCGCAGATTCGTGCGGAGGCAGCAGCTCATGGCTTTTCTACGGCATCGAAGCCCGACAGCTATGACATCTGTTTCATCCCCGATGGCAACACCCGCGCCTTCCTGGGTTCCCATATTGGGTATAGGCCGGGGCGGATCGTCGACGAGGCAGGTGAGACACTGCGGGAGGTCGACGACATGTACGCGTTTACCATCGGGCAGCGACGCGGGCTTGACTTGCGTAATCCGGCCGCTGATGGGCAGCCACGCTACGTCACCGATATCGATGTGGCAACGAGTACTGTCACTGTCGGGCCAAAGTCTCATCTGGGGGTCAGTGAGATTATCTGCGACCGGCTCAAGCCCCTCCATCCCTTGTTCGCTGCATCGAGCGGGGAGATTGCCTGTGACGTACAGGTGCGCGCCCATGGGGGTGTGGCCAGCTGCAAAGCGCACATTGAGGGCGACCGGCTGGTGATTGAGTTGGATTCACCGCTCAAGGGTGTGGCCCGTGGGCAGGCGGCCGTGCTGTATCTACCGAACCCGGATGGTCAGGGCGACATTGTGCTTGGGTCTGGCACCATCTGTCAGACTGCTAGCTCCCAATCGGCCACGAATAGTTGATGCGGCTGGTATCTTTGCCCTGACTCTCTAGGTACTTCTGGCGGTCTTGGGCGAGCTCGAAGAACCAGACAGCCTGCTTTTCCATCAGTTCCTCAGCGGAAATCTGGGTCAGCTCCTGCTTCCACTTGTTGGCCTGCATCCAGGCGATGCGGGCGGCGGCCAAGGCATCGGAAGTGGCCTCGTGGGCGTGATCCAAACTGATCTGATAGTGCTCACACAAGTCAGTGAGGGTGCGCCGACCCTTCCGGTAGCGGTCGAGGGCCCGGTCAATGAGGTAGGGGTCCACCACGAGGCCGTCGACGGTGAAGGAGGGGTCTTGAGTGGCCAGGATGGTTAAATCAAACGGGGCGTTGTAGACAATGAGTGTGAAACCATCACTCCAGGCCTGACGGATGGTGGAAATGGTTTCTGCCAAGACCTCCGCATGGGGGCGACCATTCGCCTGCGCGTACTCATTGGTGATGCCATGAACCTCCGTGGCTGCTGGATCAATGGGGATGCCCGGATCGGCCAAGAGTTCGCGTGCATCCACCTGTGAACCCTCAATACGCACCAGCGCGGAGGTGACAATGTGGGCGCTTGTCGGGTTCACGGAGGTGGTCTCGAGGTCAAAGGAAAGCATGCGGGAGGAGTCAAAGCGGTTCACCTGTCTAAGACTAGCCCAGCCGACCACCTCCCGTACCGTGAATAGCTAGACTGGGAGGGTGCCTCAAACTCATCCTGCAACAGAAACCGATCTCTTCACCCGGCAGAGGTGGGAAGAACTCGCGTCCGACGTGCGCCACCACCGCGATCTCTACTACAATGGCACCCCTGAGCTCACCGATGCCCAGTTTGACCAGCTGTTTCACCAGTTGCTCGCTGTGGAGGCTGAGCATCCGGAGCTGATCACACCGGACTCGCCCACCCAACAGGTTGGTGCCCCGGCTGGAGCTGACGGCTTCCCCAAACTCACCCACCCTGCACAGATGCTCAGCTTGGAAGACCTCTTCAGCATTGCTGAACTCACCGACTGGCTGACCAAAACCCCCTCCGACACCTATACGGTGGAGCTGAAAATCGACGGAGTCTCCCTCGACCTGGTCTATCGTGACGGCGAGCTGGAATCGGCCTCAACGCGTGGCGACGGCTACGTCGGCGATGACATCACTGCCAACGCCCGAGAAATAGCCGGTATCCCTGATAAGCTCACCGCCAGTGCCGAGTTTCCAATCCCGGCTCTTGTGGAAATTCGGGGCGAAGTCTATATCTCCCACAAGGACTTCCAACTGCTCAATGAGGAACGCGCCGAGGAAGCTGAAGCGGCGGGTCGAGTGCCGAAACTCTACGCAAATCCCCGCAATGCGGCAGCGGGAACGATGCGACAAAAAGACCCGCAGGCAGTGAAGAAGTCCAGGCTCTCCATTGTTTGCCATGGTATGGGGGTTGTGGACGGCATCGAGTTGGACACCCAGGAGGCGGTGTACGCAGCAATTGCCGCGTGGGGGTTACCGGTTTCGCGCTATACGGAAACCGTGCACACAACAGCAGAGGTTATTGCCATTGTTGAGAAGTGGGCAGATCACCGCGCCGATGCTGAATTTGGCATGGACGGCATGGTGGTTAAAGTCAACTCTCGGGCCGAGCAGGACGCACTGGGAGCTACCTCTCGGGTGCCCCGGTGGGCGGCGGCCTACAAGTATCCTCCTGAGGAGGCGATGACAAAACTCCTGGATATTGTCGTCGATATTGGCCGGACTGGTCGGGCAACACCGCGGGCGGTGATGCAACCAGTCCAAGTGGCCGGATCAACGGTCACCTATGCCACCTTGCACAATCAGGACGTGGTCAAACACAAGGGTGTGCTCATTGGGGACACGGTGATGATCCGAAAGGCCGGTGAAATCATCCCCGAGGTGTTGGGGCCAGTCGTCGAGAAGCGCGACGGCACCGAGCGCGCCTTCGTGTTCCCAACCACTTGTCCGGAGTGCGGTGCGACACTGGCACCTGCCAAGGAGGAAGACGCGGACTGGCGCTGCCCAAATTCCCAGTACTGTCCAGCCCAGGTGCGTGGACGCATCGAGCTCATCGGCTCCCGTGGGGCCTTTGACATTGCCTCCCTGGGAGAAAAAGGCGCGCGTGCACTGGTAGAGGCCGAGATTCTCGCCGATGAGTCCACCCTGTTTGACCTCACTGAAGCGGACCTACTGCGCTCAGACTTCTTCACTAAATCCGGCGGCGTTCTCAACGAGGCCGGGGTGAAGCTTTTGCAGGGGCTGCACGAGCAGAAGACCACAGACCTGTGGCGGGTCCTTGTTGGTCTATCTATCCGCCACGTCGGTCCCGTCGCTGCCCGCGCCCTGGCTGCCACCTTCGGTTCCATCCCAGCGATAGCCGCTGCCAGCGTAGATGAGTTGGCCGCCACAGAGGGTGTGGGGCCGATCATCGGTGAGGCCATCGTCGACTGGTTCGCCGTTGACTGGCACCGCACCATTGTTGAGCGGTGGGCGACAGCCGGGGTGAGAATGGAATCAGACAATCGGGGTGAGGGCTTGGACCAAACCCTGGCGGGAATGACAGTAGTGGTGACAGGTACTCTGGCCGGCTACACCCGCGACGGGGCGAAAGACGCGATTATCTCCCGCGGCGGGAAAGCAGCCGGATCCGTCTCCAAGAAGACCACCTATGTGGTGGTGGGGGAGAACGCCGGGTCTAAAGCCACAAAGGCGGAGGAACTGGGGATCCCGATGCTGACGGAGGAGCAGTTTACCCAGTTGTTGGAAACGGGCTCACCGGAATCGGTCTAAACCGGCTCCGACGATCGTCGCCACATCGCCCAAGTGTTCCACCTCACTGGCCAAAAAGTCAGGGCCACCGTGGCGGCCCACCACGAGGACATAGTCGGTGCCGGGAACGGGGGCGGCAGCGACCACCGTATCCATCAGTGTCCACGTCTCCGGCACCCACATGTCGCGCTCACCGTCGGGGGTGAGCAAGCGTGGGCTATCCACATCCACAGTGGTGGGGGTGGACTCCTCGCCGGGGGCGGCGGTCGATGCAGCGATTCGCGTCACCGTATCTGCTGTTGCTTCGAGCACAATCGCCCACGAAGCCGTCATTGTCTTTGGCATCGCCTGTGCCAATGTCTCCAAGGCGTGGCGTGGGTTCGGGTCAGCGGCAACTGAGGCTAACATGCGCACCTGGCCACGCCGATCCACTGAGCCAGCGTAGGGGCGAATGGAATCAACGACGGCATTGCCATCCTGCTGAGCAGCAGTGACGAGGGTGTCAGAGAGGGCATCGTCAGGCAGTGCGATGACAATGTCATCCATGACGGTGTTGTCCTCAAATTGCTGGACAATATCCACCGACTGGATGGAGCCGCCGACGTCGCCCACAGACATGGCCAACCGGCCGAGGCTGCCGGGGGCATCGGAGACGAGCACACGGACCAGATACGATTGCATGCCCTCTACTATAGTGTGCTGCATCACACCCCCGTCTTTTAGCCGGTTGTGAGGATGCACTACAGTGGGTGAGGTCTAGCGAAACACACAGCTGAAGAGAAAGAAGAATCCCGTGGCTCAAATATCACGAGACGAAATCGCCCACCTGGCGTTGCTCAGCCGATTGGCGCTGTCTGACGAGGAGATTGACACCTTTGCCGCCCAGATCGACGACATCATCGGCTACGTCTCCCACGTTCAAGATGTCGATACAACCGGGGTCACCCCGATGAGCCACCCCCACGCCCAACGCACCATGATGCGTGTCGACGAAGTGGGTTACTCCTTCACTCCGGAACAGGCTGTGGACCAGGCTCCAGATAAAGAAGACAACATGTTCGTCGTTCCCCGGATCTTGGGCGAGTAGAAAGGCAGGCAGACGATGACTACACACTATCTTGCCACTGAGACCGAGGGGCTCACCAACAAGACCGCTGTTGAGCTGGCGGAATTGATTCATTCCGGGGAGGTATCCTCCAGGGAGGTCACCCAGGCCCACCTGGACCGCATCAGCGCTATTGACGGCGACATCAATGCGTTCTTACACGTGGGCGAAGACGAAGCCCTCGCAGCAGCCGATGCGGTGGATGCGCAGATTGCTGCCGGGGAAACAGTCTCCCCACTCGCCGGTGTTCCTGTTGCCGTGAAAGACGTGTTCACCACCACTGATGCGCCCACCACGTGCGGGTCGAAGATGCTTGAGGGCTACATGAGCCCGTACGATGCCACCGTCGTGAAGAAGCTGCGTGCTGCTGGCCTACCCATCCTGGGTAAGACCAACATGGATGAGTTTGCCATGGGTTCGTCCACCGAGAACTCCGCCTACACCACCACCAAGAACCCGTGGGATTTAAGTCGCACACCGGGCGGTTCCGGCGGTGGAACTGCCGCAGCACTCGCCGCCGGTGAAGCACCCATCGGTATTGGTACGGACACCGGTGGTTCTATCCGTCAGCCGGCTGCTTTGACCGGTACGGTCGGCGTCAAACCGACGTACGGTGGGGTCTCCCGGTACGGGCTTGTTGCCTGCGCCTCCTCCCTTGACCAGGGCGGGCCGTGTGCACGCAGTGTCCTCGATGCGGCCTATCTCCATGAGGTCATTGCTGGCGTTGACCCCTTCGATGCCACCAGCGTGGACGTAGATGTGCCGCCGGTTGTGGCAGCGGCCAAACAGGGCGCGACAGGTGATCTCAGTGGCGTGAAAATTGGTGTGGTCAAGCAGTTTTTGCGCGACGGCTACCAGCCTGGAGTGTTGGAGAACTTCCGGGCCAACGTTGCACTGCTGGAGTCCCTGGGTGCCACAGTTATTGAGGTAGACGCGCCGAACTTCGACCACGCCATCTCCACCTACTACCTCATCCTGTTCTCCGAGGTCTCTTCTAACCTGGCCCGCTTCGACGGTATGCGCTACGGGCTGCGCGTTGGCGACGATGGGAACCACGATGTGGCTGAGGTGATGAGTATGTCTCGGGCCGCGGGCTTTGGTCCGGAGGTGAAACGCCGCATTTTGGCAGGTACCTACGCGCTCTCGGTTGGCTACTACGATGCCTACTACATTCAGGCGCAACGGGTGCGCGCCCTCATCGCCCAGGACTTTGCTCAGGCCTTCGAGCAGGTGGATGCGATTGTTGCACCGGTCACTCCGACCACAGCATTCAAGTTGGGTGAAAAGGTGAACGACCCGTTGGCGATGTACAACTTTGACCTGTTTACGTTGCCTCTCAACCTCGCTGGGTTGGGTGGGATGAGCGTTCCCGCCGGTCTTGCCTCCGACACCCAGTTGCCGGTGGGCCTGCAAATTATGGCTCCAGCCTTTGCCGATGACCGCCTCTACCGGGTCGGCGCTGCGTTTGAGGCAGCCCGCCAGGCCTCCTAGGATTGAAACTATGCGTCTAGCAACACTGACCTCCGGTGGCGACTGCCCCGGCCTCAACGCTGTCATCCGCGCCGTCGTGCGCACAGCCAACTCCGAATTCGGCTCCACTGTGGTGGGCTATGAGGACGGCTGGGTCGGTCTTATCGAGGACCGCCGCGTCGACCTCTACGACGATGAAGCCATCGACCGTATCCTGTTGCGCGGTGGCACTATTTTGGGCACCGGGCGGCTCCATCCGGACAAGTTCATGGCTTCCATCGACACGATCAAGGAGAACTTGGCGGACGCGGAGATCGATGCCCTCATTCCAATCGGTGGGGAGGGCACCCTCAAAGGTGCGCAGTTCCTCGCCGATAACGGAATTCCCGTGGTCGGTGTGCCCAAGACCATTGACAACGATGTTAACGGCACCGACTACACCTTCGGCTTTGACACAGCGGTGTCGGTGGCCACCGAGGCGATTGACCGGCTGCATACGACTGCTGAATCCCACAACCGGGTGATGATCGTGGAAGTGATGGGCCGCCACGTCGGCTGGATTGCCCTCCATGCCGGGATGGCCGGTGGTGCCCACTATATTGTCATTCCCGAGCATCCCTTCGACATCGACGATATCTGTCGAGCGATGGAACGCCGGTTCCAAATGGGTGAGAAATATGGCATCATCTGTGTCGCCGAGGGGGCCCTCCCCAAGGAAGGCACAATGGACTTCCAGGCTGGGGAAGAGGACCAGTTTGGGCACCAGAAGTTCAACGGTAATGGCCAAGTCATCGGCGATGACATCAAAAAGCGTCTCGGCCACGATGTGCGTACCACTGTGCTGGGGCACATTCAGCGGGGCGGAACACCGACATCCTTTGACCGCGTGTTGGCCACCCGCTTCGGCGTGCGAGCGGCGCGGGCTGCTCATGCGGGACTGTTTGGGACCACCGTGGCTCTGCACGGCCAGGTGATTGAACAGATTCCGCTGGCCGATGCCGTCGGCACGCTCAAAGAGGTTCCAGAAAACCGCTACAACACCGCGATGGCGCTCTTTGGGTAGAGAATAAACGGACGCTTCAACTCGTTAACCACAATATGAGTGCGACTGAGGTTGATGTTCTCGTTATCGGTGCCGGACAGGCCGGTCTCTCTGCAGGTTACCACCTGCGCCGACGCCGTTTTGGGCTGCCGCAGGAGGAAGGGGGAGCAGGTAACGTAGCTGGGACTTTCCTCATCGTGGATGCCAATCCAGGGCCGGGTGGCGCATGGCAGCATCGGTGGGATTCACTCACCATGGCTACCGTCAATAACATCTACGACCTACCGGGAATGCCACAGAAAGACATGCCCGATGAGGCCATCGCCCGCGAGGTGCTCACCGAGTACTTCGCCGAGTTTGAGGAGAAGTTTCAGCTGCGGGTGCTCAGACCCCTCAAGGCTGTGTCTGTAGAGAACCTCCCAGACCGGCGCATTCTCACCCGGCTGGATAATGGTGAGGAGATCATTTCCCGCTTCCTCATCAACGCCACCGGCACCTGGACTCACCCCCACATTCCCTATTATCCGGGCATGGAGCGCTTCCAGGGCCGCTATGTACACACCCAAACCTATCTGGGACCGCAGGACTTTGTCGGTGAGCGGGTTGGAATTGTCGGTGTTGGGATCTCAGCTACCCAGCATTTGGCGGAGATTTCGCGGGTTGCTCAGACGTGGTGGTTTACCCGCCACAAGCCTGACTTCCGGGAGGAGGGTTTCAATGGGCACGATGCGGTTGCGCTGGTGGAGGAGCGTGTGCGGGAGGGGTACTCGCCACTGTCGGTGGTCTCGGTGACAGGCCTGCGGATGACACCGATGCTTCGCGACGCTCAAGCTCGCGGTGCGCTGGTGGACCGGCCGATGTTTTCCTCGATAGATGAGACCGGCGTGATTATGCCAGATGGGGAACACATTGACTTGGACACCATTGTCTGGGCGACAGGTTTCAAAGCTGAGCTGGGCCACCTGGTGCCGTTGAATCTGCGCAATGACAAGGGCGGTATCACGATGGACCCGCCCCAGGTTGCCGGGGACCCGAGATTATTCTTGGTCGGCTATGGCCCATCGGCCTCCACGGTGGGGGCCAACCGGGCCGGCCGGGATGCGGTGATTCGGATTACCCGTCAGCTGCGCGCTCAAGAGCGCGGTTGATCAGCGCTCTACCGTCATATTTATGAACTGGTAGATCGTTAAACCGTAATCCGGGTTGTCCGGGTGGTTTCCAGCCCGGTCTTCCGGTGGTGGGATCGCGTTCAATCCGGCCGTTGAGTGGAAGTTTATCGGGGTCGTCGTCGTTTGTGCCGTTGTGGTAGGGGCACAGCCCGACGAGGTTCTCTTGACTGGTACGCCCGCCATGCTTGTATGCCTGAATGTGGTGAATCTGGCTGTCTTTAACGAGCTTGTGGCACCCAGGGACCGCACAGGTAACCATTTCGATGATGGCAGCCATCCGTTGGTTGGAGGTGGCTGTGCGGTTGGTTATGTTGAAGTTTGCTACCACGTTGGCGTTCTTGTCGGCAATGACGAGCCAGCCAGTATCTGCCAGGATGAGGTCGGCTGCTTCTTTGAGTGTGAACGTGTTGCCGAAACTATCCACGAGGCGGTCGTTCGATTCGTATTCGTGCTTGTCCAACACGGCGATGAGCGCAGGCTGATGGGAAGTGGAAGCAGTGGTCAGTGCTGTGGCTGCACCTGTGAGCTCATTGATCACGACATCGGCCATGGCCTGGTTAATGGTCAGATGGGAGTTTTCGCTGGCGGCCTTCATATTCGCCCGTGCAGCATTCTGGATGCCGTCCTGGATCACGTTTATAACTTGCTCTTCAGCCTTGAGGACCATCTGTTTGCAGCCAGTGGCATCGGGGCGGGATGAAAATGCCAGAAAGCGGTTTTTCTTTGAGGGTGGGAGGTTGGCATCACGGACGAGGTCATCGCCATTGGTTTTCAGGCTGTCACACGACATGGTCGGTGCCCATTCGCACAGTGTGAGCCGGACTTCCTCGCGGGACAGTGACGATCCGGAGTGGACTTGGTTCACACAGGAGGTGATGATCTTTATCTTGGACCATTCGGTTTTATTGTCTGAGGCTAGCTGGACCGCCCTGTCGCGAAGCTGTTGTTCTTTTGCCCTGCAGGCACGAATCGTGTCGGGGTCTGTGATAGCTCGATCGACAGTGACTGGCCCACACCAGTTGAGGGCTACCGTCGCGTATTGGGATGCTTCTGCAGTAGTGATCGTAAGCTCGTCGGCAAGCTTTGTAGCTATCGCCCGCAGTCGTCGACGCTGCGCTGAACCCTTCGAGACTCTTTTGACACGCTCGTAGGTGGCGCGGGCAACAGTGAGCCCGTCCACCTGAGTCAGCGTGTCAAGAATATCCATGACCATGACGCTACAGGCGATTGCGAGCGGATCAAGCCGATTAACGCACTGGGGCCAAATCTGTGGATAACTTTGGCCGTTTTTGGGCAATATTCTTGCGTTGTGGAAGCACGTTTGTAGGCGACCAGGAGAAACGCTTGGTGAAGCGGGGGTAGTTATGCTGCGGTCAGGTAGCCCCGGAGACGGTCGGCAATGAGCGCGTCCTCGGGGCGGGTGGTGAGGAAGTAGGAGGCATGAGTGGCCAGCCCGTTGCCCAGTTCAGTCGCAGCATTCTGTGGGGTGAAGTTGCAGATGGGGTCTCCGGTGAGGCAGTAGTTGAGGCGCTTGGTGGGGTCGAGTGACCGGAGTGTGTCAGCGTAGTGGGCACCCAACAGGTCAATGGCAGCTGACTCGCCCTCGCGCGCACCGATGGTGGACGTGTCGCCGCGTCGCTGCAGGGGGTTGCCAAAGAAGATAGCACCGGCAAGGCGGTTCTGGTTGGCGTAGTCGACGGCAAACGGGGCGAGAACGACAGCCCCCTGGGAGTACCCGATGAACACATAGGCGGGGTGGCAGCCGGTGGACTGCTCGTAGGCGGCAATCTGTTCGGTGGCAGCACTGCGGCCGACGTTGACGGAATCGGTGAAGCGTCCGAGGATGGCTCCGAAGGGATCTGGCATGAGGGGGGCGAAGAAGGCGAGGGAGAGCTCACCCTTGGAGGCGTTGGGTAAACCAAGGGCAGCGGGATAGTCCACAGCGATAATTGGAGCTGAGGAGACGGTGCCGGGATAGGTGGCCTCAGTGGTGGCGAGGAGGGCGGCGATGTTCTCACCCTCCCACCCGGTAGAGCCAAACTGACTTGGGGAGCGATCCTGGTCGGAGCCCCGAGCGGCAACGATAGCGACGGGTGCACACTGCGTCGGTGACGCGGCGGTTGCAGCAGCAGGTGCCAGGGTCGTGGCTGAAAGAAACGTGAGCAGAGTGGTGAGGATTTTTCTCAGCATAGACGCTAGTGTAGCCGATGCTACCTGGACATCTTTGGCGGGCGACCGGGTTTGGCTGGTTCTGTCAGGTTTTTCGGGAGCCGTCCAACTCGGCGCAACTCGTCGCGCAGCATGTACTCGATCTGGGCGTTGACGGAGCGGGTCTCATCACCTGCCCAGCGCGCAATCGCCTCGTACACTTTCGGGTCGAGGCGAAGCGGGATGTTTTTGCGGGCAGCCATGGGCTAGTTGTACAGGGACCCGGTGTTGACGATGGGTTGGGTGGCCTTGTCGGAGCAGAGGACAACCATGAGGTTGGAGACCATTGTCGCCCGCCTCTCCGGGTCGAGCTCGACAACATCGCGCTCTTCCAGCTGGGCGATCGCAGAATCGACCATGGAGACTGCGCCTTCGACGATGGTTTCGCGGGCATCGACGACGGCTTGGGCTTGCTGGCGCTGCAGCATCGCTCCGGCGATCTCGGGTGCATAGGAGAGGGAGGAGATGCGGGCTTCAATGATCTTTAAACCGGCGAGTTCAACGCGGCGGGAAACCTCGGCGGCCAGCTCCTGGGAGACCAACTCGGTCGATCCGGACAGCGAGGCAATCTCGGGGTTGGCGGTGGAGTAAGGGTGGGTGGTGGCAACGTGACGGAGCGCGGATTCGGCCTGTGAGTGGATGAATTCTTCAGCATCCTCGATGGCAAAGGTGGCTTTGGAGGTGTCCTCAATCTGCCAGACGACGATGGCTCCAATCATCACTGGGTTGCCGCTTAAGTCGTTGACTTTGAGGGAGGCAGTTTCAAAGTTGCGCACCCGAATGGAGGCCATGGAGGTGGTGGCGAAGGGGAGTATACAGTTGAGGCCGGTGCGGCGCAGAGTGCCCTTGTATTGGCCGAAGAACTGGACCACGTAGGTGTGCCCGGGGGAGACGATGCGCACGGAGGGGAAGACGACGATGACAATGAGGACGGCGACGACTATGGCGAAGGGGTTGAAGCCGGTGAAGAAGATCAGCACAGCGATAAGGCCGAGGCTACTGGCGAGGAGGAGGACAGTCGGGGCTGCGGGGAGGGAGAAGGCGGTGCGCTCTTCGGGTGCGGCGGTGGGAGTGGTGGCGAGCACTTCGGCGGAGGTGGAGGTGTCGGGCGATGTCATGGGGGTCTCCTTCCTGAAGGGACATGAGTAAAAAATAAATGTGATATCAGAATAACACAACGTCCGAAAAACTGATATCACAATTTCCTGACGGGGGTAATTTCACTGACCACCGCCGCCCCAATGATGAGGACAGCGCCGATGGCGCCAGCCACCCCCAACGGCTCATGGAGGAACACCGCCGACACCGTCAGCGCTACTGCTGGGTCCAGGTAGGAGAGCACTGCGATGGTTTGCGCGGATAGGTGGGGGACTGGGCCAAAGAAGAAAATGTAATTGACCCCTGTAAACACCACACAGATGAGGGCTAAAAAGAAGACAGTTTTCGGAGTGAAAGTGAGTACACCGGGGGCGAACCAGTCGTCGACAAGCAGCGAATAGGGGATGAGCACCACCGAGCAGAAGACAAGCTGTGCCACCGTGTTGGTGTACGGATCAATGGTGCCGTCACTGCTGGTGGGTTTCAACTTCTTGGTGGCGATGACGACGCTGGTGTAGCCACAGGCCGCCAACAGTCCGTTGAACACACCAAGGAGATGGTTAGGGTTTTCGGTCGCCGGAACCGCCGTGTTGAACACCGACACCAGCAATAACCCCACAAACGCCACGACAACACAGGCAACCTTGAATCCACTCAGGCGTTCATGCAAAAGAAACGGGGATAAAACGATGACGAAGATCGGCCCCATGTACAACATGAGCTGGGCGGTGGCGATAGTGGTGTACTGGTAGGCCTGAAACAGCCACGCCCAGTTGAGCCCCAGGGCAATTCCCGAAAAAGCCAAGAGCTTCCAGTTCGCCCGCACAAACGGCCAGTCAAATCCGCGCGCCACAGACCGGCGCATGGCCACGACGATCAGGGCGATGGTGGCAGCACCGATGACTCCGCGTGAGGCGGCAATAAATGCACTGGGCAGGTCGATGGCCCGGCGAACAAGACCGATAGTGCCGAAGATCACCAGGGAGGTGGCAAAAACGGCCGTCGGGCCGAGGGCGGAGCGCTGTGTCACGAAAGGACAGTGTAGGCGATTGGGTAGAGGCTTACGTGGATGGGTACACTGTGCAGTTATGACGAACGCACTGAGCTATGACCTGATGGACTTTGACGAGGTACTCACCAAATTTAAGCCGGTGATGGGCCTGGAGGTCCACGTTGAGTTATCCACGAACACGAAGATGTTCTCGCGCTCGTCGGCGGACTTCGGTGCCGCCCCCAATTCCCACACCGACCCCACCTCCCTGGGCTTGCCCGGCGCGCTGCCGGTGGTAAACAAGACCGGTGTCGAGTGGGCGATCAAAATTGGGCTGGCGCTGAACTGCAAGATTGCCGAGTACTCCCGCTTCGCCAGGAAGAACTACTTCTACCCGGACCAGCCGAAGAACTATCAAATTTCCCAGTACGACGAGCCGATCGCCTATGACGGTTACCTGGACGTGGTGCTCGATGATGGTGAGGTGTTCCGCGTCGGCATTGAGCGCGCCCACATGGAGGAGGACACCGCCAAGCTCACCCACATCGGTGGTGCCGATGGTCGCATCGCCGGGGCCACGCACTCGCTGGTCGATGTCAACCGTGCTGGCGTGCCCCTCATCGAGATTGTCACCAAGCCGATCGAAGGGGCAGGCGTTCGCGCCCCTGAGGTAGCCCGCGCCTACGTGGCTGCCTTGCGTGACCTGGTGAAGGCTCTGGGTGTCTCCGATGCTCGGATGGATCAGGGCTCGATGCGCTGTGATGCGAACCTCTCGCTCATGCGTCACGATGCCACCGAGTTTGGCACCCGTACTGAAACGAAGAACATCAACTCCATCTCGTCGGTGGAGCAGGCAATTCGCTTTGAGATGATGCGTCAGGCCGCAGCTATTGAAAACGGTGAGGAGATCATCCAGGAAACTCGTCACTATCAGGAGGCCGACGGCACCACCAAGAAGGGACGGCCAAAAGAGACGAGTTCGGATTACCGCTACTTCAATGATCCGGATCTCCCGCCGGTTATCGTCTCTCGAGAGAAGGTGGAAGAGATTCGCGCCTCACTGCCGGAGCTGCCGTGGGTGCGCCGGGCCCGGTTGCAAGAAGAGTGGGAGCTGTCCGACGCGGAGATGCGCGACCTGGTCAACGCGGGAGCCTTGGACCTCATCGTTGCCACTATCGCCGCAGGCGCACAGGCTTCTGAAGCACGTAGCTGGTGGACTTCCTACTTGGCCCAGAAAGCCAAGGAGGCCGAGCTGGAAGAACTTGAGCAGCTGCCAATCACTCCGGCCCAGGTCGCCCGGGTGGCAGAGCTCATCCGGGACGGCAAACTCACCAACAAGCTCGGCCGGTCTGCTGTCGACGGTGTGCTCGCCGGTGAGGGTGATGTCGATGCGGTCGTTGCCGCCCGAGGTTTGGAAGTCGTCCGCGACGACGGGGCCATTGAACTCGCTGTTGATGAGGCGCTGGCGGCAAACCCGGATATCGTCGCCAAGTACAAGGCCGGCAACACGAAGGTGACCGGGGCCATCGTCGGTGCGGTGATGAAGGCCACGAAGGGTAAGGCCGATGCCCGGGCCGTCAACGAGCTCATTGCGAAGAAGCTGGGTGAGGCGTAATGGCGGATCAGCGTGAGGGCGTACCGTTCCGGCTGCGGAAGGCCACAGTGGATGATGTTCGAGACATTCTTCGGATCATCAACGAGCTGGCCACCTATGAGCGGGAACCGGAGGCGGTGGTCAACACCGAAGCAGACCTCACTGATCACCTCTTTGGGGAGCACCCGGCAGTGTTCTGCAATGTCGCGGAGGTAGACGGCACCGTTGTCGGCATTGCCCTGTGGTTTTTGACCTATTCCACCTGGGAGGGTCGCCACGGCATCTGGCTGGAAGATCTCTACGTCGACGAAGACTACCGGGGCTTGGGCATCGGCAAAGCGCTGCTCACCCAGCTGTGTGCGATTGCCGAGTCGCGCGGCTATCGGCGCGTAGAGTGGACTGTCCTCAACTGGAACACCCCCTCTATTAACTTCTATCGCTCCCTGGGCTCAGTCCCGATGGATGAGTGGACCACCCACCGCATCTCTGGCCCGGCTCTCGGGCGGCAGGCCGAGTGGTTCAACCGTCAGTTCTCCGAGTAACTTTTTGGTTACCTTCCGGCGAGGCAACCGTGACACGTCCACATAACCGGCTAGTGTTCACGGCGTGAACGAAAACAACGCGAACAATAAGCCACTATCCGATACCGTTGAACCGGTTGACAATCTCGACCCGGTCGTGCCGGACGCAGCGGAGACGGAAGTCATCCCGACCAGCGAGCCGACAACCGTCCTCCAGCGCGAGCCCGGCACATTGAGTCAGCCGGTCGGGGAGACAGCTGCCCCCACCGAGGTTATTGCTCCTCCCGCGCCAGCACCGGTTCAACCGGTTACCCTCGCTGACGACCAAAAAGTGATCATTGATAAGTCCGATGTGGCAATGATCGATGCCAAACGGGGCACGATCGACCTCGGCATTCTTATCCTGCGAGTGGTTTTCGGGCTGGTTCTTATTACAGAAGCGATTAAGGTGTTCTTTAACCTCGGCGGCTCCGGTGGTCTTGCTGGTCTTACCGATATGTATGCCGCCTATGCAATGCCCCGGGTGCTCGCAGTTCTTGTTCCTGCTCTCCAGTTGACGGCGGGCGTGTTCCTGGTTATCGGCCTCCTCACCCCGTTCGCCGCAGCCCTGGCGCTGGCGGTGACTATCTTCACCACCGTCCACGAATTCGTCATCAACGACACCCTCAACTTCTGGGCATGGCCAGCCCCTGTGGTGTTGGGTATCACTCTGCTCGCGATGTCCCTGGCGATTCAGTTCACCGGCCCCGGCAAGGCATCTTTGGACTTCTCCCGCTCCTGGGCGAAGCGCCCACTGGTGAGCTCGTGGATTCTGGTGATCATCGGCATCGCCATCGGCGTTGTCATGTGGTGGTTCGGTGCCGGAGTCAATCCGTTTGCGCTGTAACCGCCGCCGGTGATCGCAGGGCGAGCACCGTGAGCGCAATGAGGGTGGCAAGGGCAAGCCAGACAAAGTCGCTGACAAGAAACTTTTGCCACAAGCCAAGCCCGTAGACATCGATGCTATCGCCAAACCACCACTTCGGTGGATAGGTGAGTATGAGCAGCGTCCATGCACCAATCACCCCGGCCAGCCACCGGGCAGGAGTGTGGGACATAGTTACGGCCGCACGGTAAGCAAGAACCGGCAGAATAAGGGTGAGCCACACCCAGTGGTGCGACCACGAGATGGGGGAGATGAGCAACATGAGCAAGGCGTTGACCAGCCAGGCCTCCGTCTCCCAGCCGTCGGTGATGAGCCTACGCATCAGCACAGCACAACCGACGATAGTGACGAGCACCAATCCGATCCAGATGATGTTCGCCACCGTCGAGTGAGCATTGAGCGCCTCCTCACTGTCGAACCAGCGCATAATCATGCCCTTGAGCGAACTGTTGGACTGATAGGCCGTATTCACCCCCACCTGGGACTTCGTTCCCAAGCCAAGGAGGGTAACAGTGAAGAACTCGCGGGTTGTATCCCACCGCACAGCCGCTGCCACACCGGTCGCGATAAGCCCCGCAACTCCAGCCGACACTATTGCTGTGATGTTCTTGCGCATGAGGAAGTACAACAGCATCGCCAGCGGGGAAATCTTGATGGCCGCGGCCACTCCGATGAGCCACCCCTGCGGCAGGTAGCGGCGGCGCGGTACGAGGTCCAACACCACCATGCCCATAAGCACGACATTGATTTGGGCAAAACCGGCGTTGAGCCAGACCGGCTCGATGAGCAACACCACCGGCCACACAACCGCTGCCACCACTGCAGACTCGCTACGGCCCCAGGGGAGGCTGGCCCGGGCGACATAGTACAGGCAGATGAGGATGAGCAGACTGGACAGCACAATCATGGTGTTGCCTGCCATGTCATCGCCGAGCAGGTTGCCGATCCAGGCAAAGGGCACCATGATGAGCGCGCCAAACGGGGGATAGATAAACGGCAAAGCAAGATCTGCGCCGGCGTGCATCGGTTGCGAGTAGAGCTCACCTCCGGCCAAGAATGTGCGCACCCCGTCAAGATAAATGAGCATGTCAACGGGAAAATCTGTGATTGCGACCTGCTTGGCCGTGATGCCGATACCGGCCAGAATTCCGATCAGGAAGAGGCAACAGAGTCCACCCCGGCCAGTGTGGAGGCTGGCTGCGGGGTCCAGGCGTGGTGAGGACATGTCCTGGGCTTACTCGGGCAGCTGGCGGACAGCACCCTTATCGGCAGAAGTCGCCATCGCTGCGTAGGCCTTGAGCGCCTTGGAAACAACGCGGTCGCGCTTCGGGGTCCACGGATGGGCAGAGGCGTTCATCGCCTCGCGACGCCGCGCGATCTCCTCGTCGGGTACATTGAGACGCAGCTCACGGTTGTGCACATCGATGACAATGGTGTCGCCGTCTTCGATGAGGCCGATGAGACCATGGTGTGCGGCCTCCGGGGAGATGTGGCCAATGGACAGTCCTGAGGTGCCACCGGAGAAGCGGCCATCAGTGATGAGTGCGCAGCTCTTGCCCAGGCCGGCCCCCTTGAGGAAGGACGTGGGGTGCAACATCTCCTGCATTCCAGGGCCACCGGCGGGTCCCTCATAGCGGATGACGACACAGTCGCCGGCTTTCACCTCACGGTTGAGGATCATCGTTACTGCCTGCTCCTGGGAGTCGACGACGCGGGCGGGGCCTTCGAAGTGCCAGAGCTCCTCGTCTATACCAGCGGACTTGACGATGGCACCGTCCTCGGCGAGGTTGCCGCGCAGCACGCACAGTCCACCATCGGCGGTGTAGGCGTGGTCAATGTCACGAATCACACCGTGAGCAGCGTCGAGGTCCAGCTCGTCGTAGCGGGCGGTGGCACTGAACGCCTGGGTGGTTCGCTGATTGCCGGGGGCGGCATGGAAGAGCTCGGTGGCGGTGTCTGTGGCTGATCCGCCACGCACATCCCAGTCGGCCAACCAGTCGGTGAGATTGTCGTAGAGCACCGAGTGAACGGAGGTCTTGAGTAGTCCCTTTCGGTTGAGCTCACCCAAAATGGCGGGAATGCCGCCGGCGCGGTGCACATCTTGGACGTGGGCTGGCCCGTTCGGGGCGACCTTGGCAATACACGGCACATCGTGGGAGAGACGGTCAATATCGGCCAGAGTGAAGTCGACTTCGCCCTCTTGGGCGGCAGCAAGGGTGTGCAGCACCGTGTTGGTGGAGCCGCCCATTGCCATATCCAGCGCCATCGCGTTGAGGAATGCGTCCTTGGTGGCGATGGAGCGGGGGAGGACGGAGTCATCCTCCTCGCCGTAGTATTTCTTGCACAGGTCAATGATGACCTGTCCGGCCTTTTCAAACAGCTGCTTGCGGGCCACATGGGTGGCCAGGGTGGTCCCGTTGCCGGGTAGGGAGAGGCCCATTGCCTCGGTGAGGCAGTTCATTGAGTTGGCCGTGAACATGCCGGAACACGACCCGCACGTCGGGCAAGCGGATTGCTCGAGGGCGAGCAGGTTCTTCTCGTCCACATCGTCGTTAGCCGATGCCGTCATGACGGTGATGAGGTCGCTGGCGGCCGCCCCGGCTTCCATTGGACCACCGGAGACGAAGACGGTGGGGATGTTCAGGCGGAGTGCTGCGTTGAGCATGCCCGGGGTGATCTTGTCACAGTTGGAGATACACACCATGGCATCGGCACGGTGGGCGTTGACCATGTACTCCACGGAGTCGGCGATGATTTCGCGGGAGGGCAAAGAGTAGAGCATGCCGCCGTGGCCCATCGCGATGCCGTCGTCGACGGCGATGGTGTTGAATTCTTTGGGTACCCCACCGGCCGCTTTGACAGCGTTGGCCACGACCTCTCCGACCTCGCGCAGGTGCACGTGGCCGGGAACAAACTGAGTGTAGGAGTTGACGATGGCGACGATGGGTTTGCCAAAGTCACCCTCGGCAGTGCCGGTGGCACGCCAGAGGGAGCGAGCTCCGGCGGCGGTGCGGCCGACGGTTGTGACATCTGAACGAAGCGGTCTCATGGTTGTTCTAGTCCTTATCTTCAGTTGTGGGCTGTTCGGTCTCGTCGACAAGTGTCCCGGCTTCCTCGGCGAGGGGGTCGCGGGCTACCATGTCCTCGAGGGTACTCGCAATCACATCGGGGATGCGACCACCGGAGGCAATTGAGAACCGGGGGATCGTGTTAAAGGTGACCCCGGGTAACGGTACTGTCTCACCGGTCTTACTGACGGCGTAGGCGGTGGCTCCCTTGAAGCGAAGCGCGGTGAAGTCCTCCCACCGCATGGTCTTTCCCTTGGAGAAGGCGTAGCGGGTGGAGATACCGGATTCGTCGACACGCGTGCGCGAGACAAGCACCCAGTAGGCAAAGATAGCGGGGATGAGGAAGAGGAACGCGAGCCACCAGTCGCGCCCGATGGCCATCAGGATAAAGAAGGCAAAGATTGCCACGGAGACCAGGTGGGCGCGGGTGGGGTGGAAGTCAGTAGGGCGAGCCATGGGGACCATTGTAGGTCATGGGTGAGCGGGCTCTAAACTGGGTTGTCTCATACTTTGGGATAAGTTTCCCAAATTTGGGGGGTGAGAGTTGTACCAACCCCTGCACAACACGTATGATCATGGCCATGTTGTGGTGCGAGACCTCCCGGCGAGTAACCGCCCGCTAGTACCCATGCCCAATGCAACCGATCGTTTCACCCCGTGAGACGACAGCGAGGTTGCGGTGTGGGTATTTTTTAGTATTGCACCATTGACACTGATGACACCGACCATACTGACACCGTGAACAACGCAACCACGAAGAAAGGACAGGGCTGTGGATCAAACTGCTCACAACGGGCCACAAACCATGACGGGCGCGCAAGCCGTGGTGAAATCACTGGAAAACTTGGGTGTAGACCTCGTATTTGGCATTCCGGGCGGAGCCATCCTGCCCCTGTATGATCCACTCTTTTCCTCTACCATCCGCCACGTCCTCGTCCGCCACGAGCAGGGGGCCGGCCACGCTGCCGAAGGCTATGCCCTGGCTACCGGGCGGGTCGGTGTGGCAATTGTGACATCCGGTCCAGCAGCGACCAACCTGGTCACCGCCCTGGCTGACGCGATGATGGACTCTGTCCCGATGGTTGCGATCACCGGCCAGGTGGGCACCGGTCTCCTCGGCACGGATGCCTTCCAAGAGGCCGATACCCGCGGAATCACCATGCCGGTGACCAAGCACTCGATGATGATCCGCGATGCCCAGGACGTTCCCGCTGCCCTCGTGGAGGCTTTTGAGATTGCTTCTACCGGTCGTCCCGGACCAGTCCTCGTGGACCTGCCCAAGGATGTGCAGAACGCCATGATGGAGTTCACCTGGCCCGTCGAGGCTCATATGCCCGGCTACCGTCCGGTGACCACACCGCACCATCGCCAAGTCGCCGATGCTGCGGAGATGATCGCCCAGGCCAAGCGTCCAGTCCTCTACATCGGTGGCGGTGTTGTTCGCGCCGATGCTAGTGAAGAGCTCAAGGCCTTCGTGGACAAGACCGGGATCCCAGTTACCACCACGCTGATGGCACTGGGTGCCTACCCAGAAACCGATCCGCTCTTCCTGGGCATGCCCGGTATGCACGGCACCGTTGCCGCCAACGGGGCCATGCAGAAATCCGATCTGCTCATCACCATCGGGGCGCGTTTTGATGACCGCGTCACCGGTGAGCTCTCCTCCTTCGCTCCGGGAGCCAAAGTCATCCACGCTGATGTGGATCCGGCGGAAATCGGCAAGATTCGCGCCGTTGACATTCCGATCGTCGGCGATGCCAAGGAGGTTCTTGCGGCCCTCAACAAAGCCTATGACGGCCCGGCACCAGAGATCGCCGAGTGGGTGAATTACCTGCAGTCGCTGAAAGCCCGTTTTGCCCGTGGCTACGACCGGCAGCCGGATGGCTCGATGAGCCCGCAGTACGTGATCGAGCGGTTGAGCGCAAAGGTCGGCCAGGAATCCATCTTTGTCACCGGCGTGGGCCAGCACCAGATGTGGGCCGCACAATTCTTGGATATCGATCACCCGCACCGGTGGTTGACCTCCGGTGGTGCGGGCACCATGGGCTACTGCTTGCCGGCCGCGATGGGTGCGAAGGCTGGCAAACCCGACATGACCGTGTGGGCGATCGATGGTGACGGGTCGTTCCAGATGACCCAGCAGGAACTCACCACCTGCACCCTCGAGGGCTTCCCGGTCAAAATTGCCATCATCAACAATGCGAACCTCGGCATGGTGCGCCAGTGGCAGACACTCTTCTACGAGGAGCGCTACTCCAACACAAAGCTGCGCTACAAAATGCCGGACTTTGTCAAACTCGGCGAAGCGATGGGGGCACACACCATCCGCGTAGAAAAGGCCGAAGATGTCGATGCCGCCATCGATGAGGCGATGAGTATCAACGACCAGCCTGTGTTGATTGACTTTATCGTCGGGGAGGATGCCCAGGTGTGGCCGATGGTCGCCGCTGGCACCTCCAACTCTGATATTGAGTACGCCCGTGGCCTGCGGCCCCTCTTTGACGAGGACTCCATCGCCGCCTCCCGTACCGATGTCGATGCTGACCTCGACGGTGTCCCGGATAAGGCCGAAAACTACGACCAGTCCAACACCGCCGCACCCGGACCTGCTCCAACCCCACGCACGATCACCGAGAATGACAAGGAGAACACCGATGCCAACTAATCCAACGCAGGAACCCACGCGGCATGTCCTCTCCGTGCTCGTGGAAGATGTCGATGCCATCATGAGTCGCGTCTCTGGTCTGTTCACCCGCCGTGGTTACTCCATGGAGTCCATCACCTCGGCGGTGACCAATGATCCGCGGTTTAATCGCATCACCATTGTGGTGACAGCAACGGAGGCCGTGGTGGAGCAGATCACCAAGCAGCTCAACAAGCTCATCAACGTGATCAAGGTGGTCCGACTCGACCAGGACAACTCCATTGCTCGAGCCCTCATGTTGGTCAAGATATCCACCAACGCCACCACCCGCAACCAGGTGGTAGATGCAGCCAACCTGTTCCGTGCCCGCGTCATTGACGTGTCCCAGGACTCAGTAGTCATTGAGTCTACCGGTGGGCTGGACAAGCTCGAGGCTCTGCTCGATGTGCTCCGTCCGTTCGGGGTCATGGAGATGATCCAGTGCGGACAGATCGCCCTCAACCGGGGCACGAAAACTCTCACCTTCAACGGCTAAAACTCTTCTAACTCAACCGAAAGGAACAATTCCCATGGCAATCACCATCCAGTACGACGACGATGCAGACCTCTCCCTGATCCAGGGCAAGAAAGTAGCAGTGCTGGGCTACGGCTCCCAGGGGCACGCCCACTCTCAGAACCTCCGCGACAGTGGTGTCGAGGTGGTTATCGGCCTGCGCGAGGGCTCCAAGTCTGCAGAGAAGGCCAAAGAGGCTGGCTTCACCGTCATGTCCAATGCTGAGGCCGCCGAATGGGCCGATGTGGTGATGATGCTCGTGCCCGACACCTCCCAGAAGAAGGTGTACGAGGAGGAAGTCGCTCCGCACCTGAAGGACGGGGATGCCCTCTTCTTCGCCCACGGCCTCAACATCCACTACGGTCTCATCGAGCCCGCCCCCGGTGTCACCGTCGCGATGGCCGCCCCGAAGGGCCCCGGCCACCTCGTGCGTCGTCAGTTTGAGGACGGCAAGGGCGTGCCCTGCCTCATCGCCTGCGCTCAGGATCCCCAGGGCAACGGCATGGACCTGGCCCTCTCCTACGCCTCCGCGATCGGTGGTGGCCGCGCCGGTGTCATCTCCACAACCTTCAAGGATGAGACTGAGACGGACCTCTTCGGTGAGCAGGCTGTGCTGTGCGGTGGCCTGGAATCGATGATCATGACCGGCTTCGAGGTGCTCACGGAGGCCGGCTACGCCCCGGAGATGGCCTACTTTGAGGTCTGCCACGAGATGAAGCTCATCGTTGACCTCATTTTCGAGGGCGGCCTCAAGGCGATGAACTACTCAGTGTCTGACACTGCCGAGTTCGGTGGCTATCTCTCTGGCCCGCGCGTTATCGATGAGACCACGAAGCAGCACATGCGGGAGATCCTCTCCGACATTCAGGACGGCACCTTCACCAAGCGGCTTGTTGCCAACATTGAGGGAGGTAACAAGGAGCTCGAGGGTCTGCGCGCCGACATTGCTGCGCACCCGATTGAGACCACCGGTGCCAACCTGCGCAAGCTGATGAGCTGGGTGAACAACCCGCTCGTGTAGTAACACCTGGCTTCGCGACACGCAGTAACATCAGCGACCGTGCTCAAAACCACACTGAGCACGGTCGCTTTTTAATGTCTGCCGTTAGTTCAAGTAGGAATTTTTTTAAGACTCCACTAAGTTAATCCTCATGGGCTTTACCACTCCAAGCTTTGACTTAGACGATCTCTTCACCCGCATTGACCGCGCCGACCTACAGCTCCCGGACTTTCAACGCGATTTCACCTGGAACATCGATGCGATCCGCGAGCTGTTGGTCACCGTTCTGCGTGGTTACCCGATGGGTGCACTCATGGTGTTGGCCACCCGCAACGTGCCCCGTCGCTTCGCCTCCCGCCCGGTTGCCGGCGCACCGGAGGGCACTGAGCCGGGCTGGCTGCTTCTCGATGGCCAACAGCGACTGACTACGCTCTACCGCACGATGCGTGGCGACGGATTTGTCGATACCGTGGATTCGCGCAATAAACCGATTCGCCGCCGCTTCTTTGTCGATATTGCCGCCGCGCAGGGTAGCGACATTATGCCTGACGAGGCCGTCTTCTCTGTGGACGAAGAAGGTACCGTGCGATCCTTCTTTGAACGAAAGTTTGATTTCCCGCTCACCGACACAGAGGCATACATCCGTGCCGGTGTCATCCCCGTCTCCAGCCTCCTCGATGAATCTGGTACTGAAGTGCTCCTCGGCTTTGCCTCACACGGCGATGTCCAACGCGAAGCTGTGCAGGCGTTTAACTCCCAGGTGTTGGCCGGAATAGCCAACTATCGGGTGCCGATCATCCGCATCGATCCGCAGACGGCCCAAGCTGGTGTCGGATCGATCTTCGCGCACGCCAACTACGCTGGCCTGCCGATGGACGTGTTTGAACTGTTGACAGCGGTCTTCGCCAACGAAGACCCCGACTTTGACCTCCAGGCTGACTGGCAGAAGACCGAGCACCAGCTGCGCGAACACCGCGTTTTTGCCTCGATCGGGTCAACCGAATTCTTAATGTCTGTGGCGCTGTTGGTCACCGCCCGCAAGGGGGCCGCCTCCGGTCACCGCGAGGACATTCTCCGCCTCACGCTGAGTGAGTACATTCCTGCTGCCGAGGAGATGCGACAGGCTTTTGCGGAAACATTCCGCTTTATTACCGTTCGCGGCATGTACGCCGCCGATCAGGTGCCCTACGCCGGTCAGCTGATATCGCTCGCAGTAATTTTGGCCCTGCTCGGGGATACACCTGAGGCACAACACAACAAGGGTGCCTACGACCGGCTCAACCGCTGGTTCTGGTCGGGAGTCTTTGGTGAGCTGTACGGCTCCCACTCGCTCATCACCCGGATGGGACACGACTGCACCGAGGTGTCCGAATGGGTACTCGCCGCGATGGGCGGCAACCACGTCCCAGAGCCGGCGACGGTGCGCGATGCCTCCTTTGCCGAATCCCGCTTCTTCTCCCTGTCGCGAGAGTCTTCCGCGCACAAGGGTATCTACACCCTTCTCATGGCGCGCGGTGCCCGGGATTGGCGCACCGGCGAGCCTTTCACTGTGGACAACTACGAAGAACTTGATCCGGGCTTCCACCGGGTCTTTCCGATCCAGTGGGGGCGGGCGAACCATGTCGATCCGGTGCTGCTGAACTCGGTACTCAACCTCACCCCGATGGGCAAGCGCACCGAGGAACTGCGCGCTGGCACCGCCCCCTCGCGTTACGTACTCCGCGTGGAGGGCAAGTCATTGCTGTCCCAAGAGGAGTACCAAGCTGTGCTCAGCTCTCACTTGCTCGATCCGAAGCTTTTGCTCAGCGACGATGTCTACGGTTTCTTCCAGGACCGGCGCGAACGCTTCGTTCGCATGGTCTCGGAGGCGATGGGCAAACCGGTTATCCGAGATGTCGACGAGGCCGATCTGCGGGGCGGTTTGGAGGGACCAAATGCGTTCCGTGCGTAGGCGGTTCATCCGGACTGCAAGTGGGTTGGGCGCTGGATTCGTTCTCACAACAGCACTGGTTGCCTGCAGTGTTCCCGTACCCCCTGCGCCGAGTGGCAACCGTGCCTTTACCCCGGCAGGTTCGGTGGAGATACCGGAGTTTCTGTCACCCCCGGTACTCACCGGCGGACAATTCCGTCAGGCCGCCCAAGCCAACCGTGCCTATGTAGTAGATGGTCGCTTCGTTGCGGGTGGGCCCACAGTGCTGGCCGATGCTGACGGTTCAGGAGTTGAAGTTTCCCGATACTTCTTTACCAAATCACCGACCGCCGTGATAGTTGCTGGCAGCACCGGCGACATCCTCAAAGGTGCAGCGCTGGCTATCAATCATCGGGCACCACTGTTGCAACTCAGTGGCGAGAACGCCCCATTGGTCACAGCGGAGCTTGATCGCCTCGGAGTAACCGATGTCTATGTGGTCGGCTCGCTCACAGCTGCCGACGTACCAGTCCCCGACGACAGGCAGGTCACCGTGCATGTCGACGATGGCACTGACACGTGGATGACCGACAACCTGCCGACAACTGCAACCCAGAGCTGGCTGGACACAGACACCGACCTCAACGCTGCACTGGCTAAGCTGCGCCCTGGTGAGGCCGTTTGGCTGAGGCCCAGTTGGGAGTTGTCCCCTCAAGTGGAGCAGCCTGCAATCGCACTGGCCGCCGAGACGATTGCGACAAGCGGTGGCGCGCCCATCACGGTAGCCACTGAAGAGACCTCCATCGCCGCAGTAGTTTCAGCCATTGCTGCCGGTGCTCCGGTGCGGATCCTCTCTCACGCTGACCCGCGTCTCAATCCGGTGGATATGCAGCAGGTTGCCGGTCTCTCGGCAGGACCAGTGGTCGGACTCGGCAGCCAGTTTGGCAGCGGGGAGTGGTTAAGCTCCGTCATCGCCATGGGGGAGAGTGGACAGCAGCCGGTATTGCCTGGCCAGATGTTTGTGGCCCTCTATGGCCACCCCTCCGGAGATGCACTGGGTGCGTTGGGGGAGCAGAACCCCCAGGAAGCTGCTCGGCGGGTGCAAGAATTGGCCGCCACCTACCAAATACTCACCGAAATTCCGGTGACCCCCGCCTTCGAAATTATCGCCACTGTCGCCTCCGGGGGCCCCGGCGATGATGGCAACTACTCCAATGAGTCCACAGTGGAGGAACTGACCGGCTATGTTGATGCGATCACCGCAGTCGGTGGCTATGTAGTGCTGGACCTCCAACCGGGTAGAGCCCGCTTCCTGGATCAAGCGAGACTCTACGAACCACTGTTGTTACGTCCGAATGTGGGTTTGGCGCTGGATCCGGAGTGGATGATTGGACCCGAGCAGGAACCCCTCGAGGACATCGGACAGACATCGGCAGCAGAGGTGAACGAGGTCGCCGACTGGCTGGCCGGCCTGGTCAAACAGCATCATCTGCCGCAGAAGGTGTTTATCCTGCATCAGTTCAATCTGTCTATGCTTCCGGACCGTGACCAGATCCGCGTCGATCGGCCAGAACTCGCCACCGTCCTCCACGCCGATGGATCCGGGAGTTGGGATGACAAACTCGGCACCTGGAATACGCTGCGTGAAGGGCTCAACCCAATGGTCATGATGGGCTGGAAGAACTTCTATGACGAGGATTCTCCCGTGTTCACCCCTGAGCAGACCCTCAGTGAGGTCAGTCCAACGCCGGTGTTTGTCTCCTACCAATAACTGATTTTGGGGGAGCGATGGTGCAGTCGGACAGGGTGCGTACTACAATTTTCGCATACAGTCCACAACTATCCCCCCAAGGAGATTTTCATGGCCGACAAGCCCGTTGTTCTCATTGCCGATAAACTGTCTCAAGCCACCGTCGATGCCCTCGGCGACGCGGTTGAGGTTCGCTGGGTAGATGGGCCCAACCGCCCTGAGCTGCTCGCTGCAGTACCCGAAGCAGATGCCATCCTCATCCGCTCTAACACACAGGTGGACAAGGAAGTTCTCGACGCAGCCACCAATCTGAAGATCGTCGGCCGCGCCGGTGTCGGGTTGGACAACGTGGACATTGCTGCAGCCACCGAGAAGGGTGTCATGGTCGTCAACGCGCCGACCTCCAACATTCACTCAGCAGCAGAGCTCGCCATCGGTCTGATGATCGCCACCGCCCGCCAGATCGCCGATGCAGATGCGGAAATGCGCCGCGGTGAGTGGAACCGCTCCAAGCACAAGGGTGTCGAGCTGTTTGGCAAGACTGTCGGCATTGTTGGTATGGGCCACATCGGTCAGCTCTTTGCTGAGCGCGCTAAGGCCTTCGGCATGAAGCTCATCGGCTTTGACCCCTACGCCAACCCGGCACGCGCAGCGCAGCTCGGTGTTGAGATTCTCCCCACCTTAGAAGAGGTCATGGAGCAGGCAGACTTCATCACCATGCACCTGCCGAAGACCCCAGAAACCAACGGCATGTTCAACAAGGAGCTGTTCGCCCACTCCAAGAAGGGTCAGATCATTGTCAACGCCGCCCGCGGCACCCTCATCAACGAGGATGACCTCTATGAGGCTCTCACCACAGGTCAGCTTGGCGGTGCCGGCATTGACGTGTGGAACAAGGAGCCGGTTGAAGGCAACAAGCTGATGGAGCTGAAGAACGTCGTCGGTACCCAGCACATGGGTGCTTCCACCGTGGAGGCGCAGGATCGCGCCGGCACCGATGTCGCCGCTTCCGTGCTCAAGGCACTGCACGGCGAGTTCGTTCCGGACGCTGTTAACGTCCCCGGTGGCAAGGTCAGCGAGGAAGTTGCTGCCTGGTTGGAGCTGGCCCGCAAGCTTGGTGCCCTTGCCGCTGGTCTCCTGCCGGTGGCCACCACCCGCGTGGAAACTGTGGCCCGCGGCGAACTCTCGCACGAGACCCCGGATGCCCTGGGCCTGTCGGCCCTGCGTGGTGTCTTCACCGGTGTCGTCAACGAGCAGGTTACCTTTGTTAACGCGATGCAGATCGCAGAGTCCCGCGACGTGCGCGTGACCACCACCACCGAGGACAAGTCCGATACCTACCGCTCCTCGCTCACTGTCTCCGCCATTGGTGCTGGTGGGGAAAAGGTGGAGGTTGTCGGTACCCTTGCTGCTGTCGGTGGGGCCGAGAAGATCCTCAAGATTAACTCGTATCACCTGGATATGCTGGCGAAGGGCCGCAACCTCGTCCTCGTCTACCCGGATCGCCCCGGTGCCATCGGCATTGTCGGCACGCTGCTTGGTGCGCAGGGCATCAACATTCTCGGTGCGGCGATGACTCTGGATGGGGCCAATGCCCTGTTGGCAGTGCGCGTGGATAAGGAAATCCCGGAGACTGTTGTGGAAGATGCCGCAAAGGCCCTCACCGCCACAGTTGCCCGCCAGATCAACCTGGATTAATCACTCACCTAAAACCCCTGTGGGGCCAGTTCAGCATCTGCTCAACTGGCCTCCATTGGTGTCAATGAAAGGACATCTCCTCCATGAAGCTTGCAGTCATTGGTGGCGACGGAATCGGCCCCGAAGTCACCGCAGAAGCACTGAAAGTACTCCGTGCCGTCCGCTCGGATATTGAAACCACCGACTTTGACCTGGGTGCCCACCGCTACCTGGAAACCGGTGACCTCCTCACCGATGAGGACCTGAATGCCCTCAAAGAGCACGATGCCATTCTGCTCGGTGCCGTCGGCGATCCCGTCAACGTGGCACCCGGCATCCTCGAGCGTGGCCTCCTGCTGGCGTTGCGGTTCAAACTGGACCACTACGTCAACCTGCGCCCAGTCCACCTCTACCGGACAGAGGATTCGCCGCTGCGCAACCCCGGTAACGTTGACTTTGTTGTCGTCCGCGAGGGCACCGAAGGCCTGTACGCAGGCAACGGTGGCACCGTGCGCACCGGCACACCCTATGAGATTGCCAATGAGCTCTCCGTCAACACCCGCTACGGGGTGGAGCGGGTTGTTCGTGACGCATTCGAGCGCGCCCAGGCACGGCGTGGCAAGCTCACCCTTGTGCACAAGACCAACGTGTTGGTCAACGCTGGTGGGCTGTGGCAGCGCACCGTCGACGCAGTCGCCCCCGAGTATCCCGAGGTGACTGTGGACTATTCGCACATCGATGCAGCCACTATTTACATGACCACCGATCCGTCCCGCTTCGATGTCATTGTCACCGACAACCTGTTTGGCGATATCCTCACCGACCTCGCCGGTGCAATCGCCGGGGGTATCGGCTTGGCCGCATCCGGCTCCATCGATGCCTCGCGGACAAATCCGTCCATGTTTGAACCGGTTCACGGCTCGGCCCCGGACATTGCGGGGAAGGGCATTGCCGATCCGCGGGCGGCGATCCTGTCTGCCGCTCTCATGCTCGAGCACCTCGGTGATGCAGACAACGCCAAGAAGATTGCCGTTGCCGTTGAGGCTGACGTTGCTGAACATGACGATGCCGGTCAACTGCGCACCGCTGAGGTGGGCGACCGGATCGCCGCAGCGCTCGCTTAGAGCAGAAAGGCAGATGTAGTGACAGCTGTGGGTCGGAGTGGTCGAATCGGGGTGGGGTTGGTGGCGTGTGCACTCCTCGTCGGGTGTGCACCGCGACCAACTGAGCCGATTACTCCGACCACTCGCACTGTCACAACAACCCTGCCCACCCCGACAGTGACGAGCACTGTGACAGAGACGAGCGTGGAGTCACCTGCTCCCCAGGAGACCCCATCGCAATCGGAGGTGACTGTGACTGTCACCGAGGAGACTGCCCCGGAGCCGGTGATCCCGCCACCGCCACCTGCACCATCAGCCCGGGTGGCACCGGCCCCGAGCACACAGACACGCAGCACTGTTAGTACCTCTACTCGCCCGTCGCGCACCGCATCGGTTCCGCCGACAATAGTAGAGTAGACTTTCCTCCATGCGAATTGGACGAATTGCCACCCCAGACGGAATTACCTTTTGTACAGTCGATGACGACGGCACCACCTTTCACGCCATTGTCAACACTCCGTTTGAGCAGCCAGAGCTGACCGGCAAGACCTACACCGTTGAAAATGCCAAACTGTTGGCACCGATTCTGCCGTCGAAGGTGGTGGCGATTGGGCGCAACTATGCCGATCACGTCAAGGAAGTCTTTGCTAAAGATGCCAGCTATTTGCCGCCCACTCTGTTCCTCAAACCGCCGACGTGCGTGATTGGGCCAGGTGCCGAGATCAAGATTCCGACCTGGGCGACGAAGGTGGAGTTCGAAGGCGAGATAGCCGTAGTCGTGAAGAAACCGGCGAAGAATATTCCCGCTGCCAACTGGCGTGATGTGGTGTTGGGGATCACAATTATCAACGACGTGTCCTCGCGAGATCTGCAGTTTTCTGACGGCCAGTGGTCTAGGGCGAAGGGGATTGATACCTTTGGGCCGCTCGGGCCGTGGATTGATACTGATCTGGACAAGTTCAATTTGGATGATCTGCCGGTGCGCGCCTATCTCACCCACGATGGGGTACGAGAATTGAAGCAGGATTCCACCTCTGCGCAGATGCAGTGGGATTTCGGCACAATTATTGAGTACATCACTGCGGCCTACACGATCATGCCCGGCGATGTCATTGCTACTGGTTCCCCGGCTGGTACCGCCCCGATGGTGCCCGGTGATGAGATTACCATCGAGGTGGAGGGACTTGGGACGTTGACCAACCCGATTGCAGAAGCCTCCACAGAACCGTGGACAGCCTGGTAATTCTTAGAGCGTCAAGCCCAATGCCTTCATAATTGTGGCCAATTTGGCAGAGGTTTCTGCGAGCTCCTCGTCCGGGTCGGAATCGGCAACGATGCCGCCTCCGGCCCATGCACGAGCGTGAAGCCCATCGGCACTGACTTCAGCGCAGCGGATGGCCACCATGAATTCTCCATTGCCGTGATTGTCAGCCCATCCGACCGCACCGGCATAAAAATGCCGATCGGACTCTACGGACTGGATATAGCTGTGTGCCCAGCTCGTCGGGGTGCCGCAAATCGCCGGGGTCGGGTGGATAAGACTGGCCAGTGTGAGAGCGCTCATCGACTCGTCGACGAGTGTGCCGGTAATCGGGGTTGCCAGATGCCACACCTCATTGGTGGAGGTGAGTACGGGGGAGTCGGGGATAGTCAGCGACGAGGTGAGGGGCATGAGCTTCTCGCGAATGTCGGCGACCACATAGCTGTGCTCAGTGAGGTTTTTCTTCGACGAGACTAACTCGCGGGCCGCAGCCTCATCCAGGGCGGGGTCGCTCATCCGGGGCGCAGATCCAGCCAGTGGAAACAGGGAGATCTCCGCCCCCTGTTTGCGCACCAACATCTCGGGGGAGCAGCCCACCAGCCATGAGTTACCGAGATCGACAATAAAACCGTCACGGGCGGCGGATGTATCGATGAGTCGCGCGGCGATGAGACGCGGATCGACCGGTTCGTCAAAGTCAATATCTACTGCTCGCGCCAAAACCACCTTGCGGTGATCAGGGTGTGTGCGCAGGGCGCTGACAGCGTCTTTGATCCGGCTGGCATGTAGCTCGGGCGAGGGGTCAAACCCTGCCACCCGCGCAGATAACGTCGAACCCTGGCCCCTGAGATAGTACTCGTGCGGATTGAGCGCTGCCGGTTCCCAAATCACGCTCTCCGGTACGGTGAGGGCTGCAGGGGCTGTTGGATCAAAGGGGAGAGCACCGACGATGAGGGGAATGGATGGATCGGCCAGAGCCTCATCAACACTGGTGAAGAATGCTCGTGACCCTTGGGTGCGCACCGATCCGTGAGAGCGAGAGAGGAGGAAATCGGGTGCTGTCGAGGGTCTGGATGCCATGAGCGTTCATTGTAGCGCTAGGATACTTCCCATGACTGTCAAGGTTCGATTCTGTCCCTCACCCACCGGAACACCCCACGTTGGCATGGTGCGTACAGCCCTGTTCAACTGGGGTTATGCCCGCCACACCGGCGGTAAACTCGTCTTCCGCATCGAAGATACCGATGCTGCCCGAGACTCCGAGGAGTCCTACCAGGCGATCATTGACTCGCTGACGTGGTTGGGCATGGACTGGGATGAGGGTGTGGTCACCGGCGGCCCAGACGGACCATATCGGCAGAGTCAGCGCATGGATATCTACCGGGATGTGTTGGAGAAACTTAAGGCTGCCGGCTACGTGTATCCCGCCTACTCCACCAACGAGGAGGTGCAGGAGCGCCACCGCGCCAAGGGTGAAGACCCGCAGCTCGGATACGACAACTATGACCGCACGCTCACCGAGGAGCAGCGCGCCGAATTTGAGGCTGCTGGGCGCAAGCCTGTGTGGCGGTTTATCATGCCCGACCACGACTGGACGTGGACAGACCTGGTGCGCGGTGAGATCACCTTTAAGAAGGAGACCCAACCGGACTTTGTGGTTGCCCGTTCCGACGGTTCCCCTCTGTACACATTGGTCAATCCGATCGACGATGCGATGATGGGCATCAACGTGGTGTTGCGGGGTGAGGACATTCTCCCCTCGACACCGCGCCAGATGGCGCTGTATGAGGCGCTCAAGGAATTGGGTATTGCAGAGGTTACTCCCGAGTTTGGTCACTTACCCTTTGTTATGGGTACTGGCAACAAGAAGCTCTCCAAGCGTGATCCGGAATCGAATCTCTTCAATCACCGTGATGCTGGCATTATCCCGGAGGGGATGCTCAACTACCTGGCGCTGCTCGGCTGGTCGATGAAGGGGGATTCCAACTCAGAGATCTTCAGTGTTGACGAGTTCATCGCCGCCTTTGACGTACACGATGTGTTGGGTAATCCGGCCCACTTTGACCAGAAGAAGCTGGAGGCGATCAATGCCGACCACATTCGCCTGTTGGAGCCAGCGGATTTTGAAGCGCGGTTGAAGACATATCTGGCCCACTACTATGAGTTTTCTCTGCCGGAGGCGGACTTCACACTGGCGGCCTCGATTGTGCAGACGCGGATTAAGACTCTGTCGGAGGCCTATGGTTTGCTCAAGTTCTTAGCCCCTGGTGAGCTCACCTATGACGAGAAGTCGGTGAAGAAGAACCTGGGCAACGCCGAGGCTGGAGATTATCTGCGCCGTGCACAGGCAGCCTTGGAGACAGTGGGAGAAGACGAGTGGACCACCGCTCAGATTGAGGCGGTGTTGCAGGATGCTCTCGGTGAGGACAAGCCACGCAAGTTCTATGGGGCGTTGCGGGTGGCGGTGACTGGTGCGCACGTATCCCCGCCACTGTTTGAATCCCTGGAACTCTTGGGCCGAGACAGGGCGATGGAGCGGATCGCCTACGGTCTGGATACTCTCATTGGGTGAGTCTGAGTAACCATAAAAAGGTGATGTATGCTGCTGATTTGCTCCGATTGGGAGGGATCGCTATAGTTAACGGGCGTTGCAGATAGCAGCTTTTGGCCTATGGTGTAATTGGCAACACAGCGGTTTCTGGTACCGCCATTCTAGGTTCGAGTCCTGGTAGGCCAGCGGTGCTCCCCACAAGGGATGCATCTTCTGCCCTGTTCGTCTAGCGGCCTAGGACACCGCCCTCTCACGGCGGCGGCACGGGTTCAAATCCCGTACAGGGTACAAGAGGATGGTCAGCTGAATAGGCTGGCCATCTTTTTTATGCTCATGGCGGAGTTGGAAGGAAGGAGACTGTGCAGTGCCCAAGCCGATCGGCCACGAGTCCCGCTACAACGCGGCCCTCGACGGGCTGCGCACAGTCGCCGTCTTCGGGGTGATCTTTTACCACATGAACGTTGGCTTCATGGCGGGTGGTCTCTTGGGGGTGGCCGTGTTCTTCACCATCTCCGGTTACCTCATCACTGGAAACCTCATGCGCAGCTGGGATGCCCACCGCAACCTCGGGTTAAAAACCTTCTGGTTGCGTCGGTTCCGCCGTCTCATGCCGGCGGTCATTGTGACCGTGGTGAGCACTGTATTCCTCACTGCCTGGCTCACCCCAGATAAACTGTCTGAGTACTCCGGCAGTGCCTGGTCATCTATCTTCTACTACAACAACTGGTACACGATTGTTACCGGTGATTCCTACTTTGACCAGTTCACCACCACCCCCTATGACCACATCTGGTCGCTGTCAGTGGAAGAACAGTTCTACCTCATCTGGCCTCTGCTGCTGTTGGGACTTTTGGTCTTCTTTCAAGGAAATAGGACATCCGTGACGCTGGTGACCACTGTGCTCACCCTCGGGTCTTTTGGTCTCATGTGGGCACTGTTTGCCCACGGTGCCGATCTCACCCGCATCTATGAGGGGACGGATACGCGTGCTGGAGGGCTACTGGCTGGAGCAGCCCTCGCCGTGTTCACATCCACGCACACCCGCGTGGCATCGCGGGTGGTTTCCGAGCTCATCGGCTGGGTCGGATTAGTGAGCATCCTGGCACTATTTGTACTGGTTCCGCACAACGATCCGTTCCTCTACCGCGGCGGGATACTCGTGCTGACGGTGGTGGCAGTCGGTGTGCTCGTTGGGATCAGGAACAAGAAGACAGTGCTCTATCGGCTGCTGGGGTCCAAGCCGATGGCCTGGTTGGGGGAGCGCTCCTACGGGATCTACCTGTGGCACATGCCGATTATTGCCTTCCTTGTAGTTCCACTGCGCAGTCTGCCCCTGTGGGTTGCCACCCTGATCGTGATTGCGCTGTCAGTGTTCATTGCGTCGATGTCGTGGACTCTCATTGAAGACCCAATCCGTCGCCACGGGCTGATTGTCCCCTTGTGGGCTTGGGTGCGCGGGCGTGTACACATGCCCCAACCGGTGTGGTCGGTGGCGGCAACGATGGCACTGGCCGTCTTGCTCATTGGCATCCCCGGAGTGGTGACCAAGCCTGCACCGACTCCTCCATCCAGTGTCAGTGCCGCCCCGTCGGCCACGGGTACAGCAACCGCGACCGCAACCCGCTGTGAGCAGGTGGTCCACATTGGTGACTCCACCTCGCTCATGATGTTCGATGATGCTGGCGTGTACACCCCGTTCGATAACGCTGAACAGACCTACCGTGCTGCCGGGGCGACCACGGTGATCAACTCCTCGTTTGGGGCGCGCGCCACCAACCTTGGCTGGCAGGGTGGGCCAACCGGTTTAGACTCCGTCAACGAGATCCTTGGCACAGGTGTGCCTGAGCGGACGTGCTTCATCATTGCCCTGGGCACAAACAACGCCGCCAACCAAAATCGGGCCGGCTACGACAACTCTGTTGCCGATATTTCGGCGGTCATGGATGCCATCGGACCGAACTATCCGGTGCTCTGGGTCACTCCGGTCACCGATGACCTGTGGGCACCGCAGTACTACCAGAATGCGGCCATGGAGGTGTTCAACGCAGGCCTCTACACAGCCCAAGAGAGCTACCCAAACCTCTGGGTGTATCCGTGGAATCAGGAGGTTCGCGAGGAGTGGTTCCTCGACGGCGATGGCGTGCACTACAACACCGACGGCAACACAGCGCGCGCTCACCATTTTGCGCGCGCGCTTATCGATGCCTTTCCGCAAGACCCTACGTCGGCAGACCCGTCGCCACTGTTACCCAATCCGCCACTGCCTGCTACCGAACGGTTGGCATCGGGGCTCTGACAAAAGGAATCGGGACAACTGCTCACTCGATTTGTGTCTGCGGCCACGGGTAGTTTAGGATTTCTCTTCACGCGCCCTGTTCGTCTAGCGGCCTAGGACACCGCCCTCTCACGGCGGCGGCACGGGTTCAAATCCCGTACAGGGTACCAATCACTTAGAGCACCGTCGCAGCACGGTCAATCGCCTTCGGGGAACCACTAAGCAGCACGGCTGTTCCCGCTTCGAGCACGGCTTCAGACTGTGGGGGGATCCAGCTTCCGTCGACACGCACGGCAGTGACGCTGACCCCATGCGTCGCCCACGCCTGAGCTACGCTCAGCGGCTTGGACAGGGCGAGAGCTGTGAAACCAAACTGAGGGTCAAACTCGACGTAGTCCTCAAGTCTGCCTCCCAGAAGGTGGGCGACGCGGCGGCCGGTGTCGGACTCTGGCATGATCACGTGGTGGACCCCGAGACGGCGCAAAATGCGTGCATGTTCTGGGGAATCAGCCTTGGCCCAAATATCTGGTACACCAAATTCGACAACGAGGCTGGCCGTGAGAATGGAGGCCTCGAGATTGGTGCCGATGCCGATGACGACCCGTTGGGCTTGGTCAACGCCCAGCTGACGGAGGGTTTCCTCATCGGTAGTGTCGGCCACGGTGACATGGTTCAAGAAGCTGGCACAGTTGTTGACCAACTTGGGTGAGGCATCCACGCCCATCACATCGACATGGTTGGCGGTCAGTTCTCTGGCCAAGGCGGTGCCGAAGCGTCCAAGGCCAAGGACGATGACGGCGGGTGATTTAGCCAATGTAGGGCCTTTCTTCCGGATATGTAAATCTTTCAGGGCCGCGGTTGCCCATCGCGAGGGCGGCGATGAGTGTGAATGGTCCAATGCGGCCAGCATACATGAGGAGGCACAAAATGAGTTGGGAGACGGGTGTGAGCTGTGGCGTTATCCCGGTGGACAATCCCACGGTGGCGAAGGCACTGAATGTCTCAAAGGCGATTTGGTCGGTGGTGGCCGTGTCTTCTAGGAGCATGATCGCCCAACAGCCAATACCGATGGCCAGAATTGAGGCAGTGGTGAGGGTGAGGGCCTGTCGGATCACGGGGGAGGCAACCGTCGTACGAAATGCGGTGGTGACAGTGCGTCCCCGGATCTCCGAGATCATCGCGGCCATGAGGACCATGGCTGTGGTGACTTTAATGCCACCTGCGGTACCCGCTGAGCCCCCGCCGATGAACATCAGCCCATTGGTGAACATGAGGGTGACCGGGTGCATGGCGGCATAGTCGACGGTGTTAAAACCAGCAGTTCGGGGCACAACCCCTTGGAACAGGCCCGCCCACAGTTTTTCTGTCACAGTGAGCTCAGCAAAGGCGTTATTCCACTCCAACACGGTGATACCGACGACGCCAAGGCCGAGGAGGATGACTGTCCCGGCAAGGGTGAGTTTGGTGGTGAGGGTCAGTTTGAGACGGTGGCGGGCGAAACGGAGGAGGTTGATGAGCACTGGAAAGCCGATGCCACCGACAATGATGGCGACTATCAGGGGAGCGAGCACCCAGCCATCACCGACGAACTCGGTGAGATTGCCTGGGTAGAGGGCAAAACCGGCATTGTTAAACGCAGAGATGGCGTGGAAGAGTCCGGACCCGAGCGCGTGGAGGGGAGGTGTGTCGTATCCCAGAATCAGCCGGAGAGCCATCCAGACTGCGACAACTGCCTCAACACCGACCATGATGAACAGCGTGTTGCGCAGCATCGCGGTGACACGTCCGACATCTTGGGCGCGGGCTTCCGTGATGGCTAACATGCGTGTGCGCATGCCGATGCGCCCGGTGACAATCATGCCAGCCAACGCCGCCATACTCATCACTCCGAATCCAGAGACCTGAACAAGGATAGCGATGACGGTGTGTCCCAGCGGTGACCAGTAGGTGGCGGTATCGGTGACGGTCAGTCCTGTCAGTGAAACCGCCGAGGTGGCGGTAAACAGGGCGGTGATCATGCCTGTCTGCGTGTCACCAACCGTGGCGGCAGGGAGCATGAGCAACCCGGTGCCCACAGCGATGAGGGCGAGGAACCCAAGGGCGACAGTGCGCGTGGGTGTCCACCAGCGAGAGCGAATCATTGCGCGGCGATAAAGTCTTTGACTACCTGTACATCGTTAGGGAGTTCAGTGACCCGCCGCGGCCCATCCTCAATGTGGGCGAAGCGGTCGGGGGTCTCCGGCTCACGGTTGAGGGCCTCCCGGATGGTGTCCGAGAACTTCACCGGAAGGGCGGTTTCCAAGCAAATTGTTGCCGGACATCCTTTCTCACGTGCCGCGTAGACTCCGTCGGCGGTGTGTGGATCAATCATCACACCAGTGTCGGCGTAGACCGTCCGGATTGTCTCAAGGCGGTCGGCGTGAGTGGATGTGGCGGAGGTGAACCCAAAGGTGTCGGAAACTGTCAGCCAGGCATCAGGGGCGACAACCGACAGGTCAAAGGTGGGGTTACCGGTGAACAGTTCGCCGGTGAGGGCAGCGTTACGGCCAAGGACATCGAAGATAAACCGCTCAAAGTTGGAGGCCTTGGAGATATCCATTGACGGTGAGCTGGTGACTACTGAGGGGCGCGGCCGGTAGGTACCGGTGCGGAAGAACTCATCGAGTACGTCATTCTCGTTGGTAGCGACGATGAGGTGCTCGATGGGCACACCCATGTGGCGGGCAATGTGGCCGGCGCAGATATCGCCAAAGTTGCCGGTGGGCACGGAGAAGGAGACAGAGGTGTGGCTCAAGTCCTGTGCTCGTAGAGTGAGCCACACATAGTAGATGACCTGGGCGAGCAGCCGTGCCCAGTTGATCGAGTTGACCGCGCCAATGTGGTGAGTGGCCTTAAAGGAAGCGTCGGCGTTGACCGCCTTAACCACGTCTTGGCAGTCATCAAAGGCCCCGTCTAGGGCGATGTTGAAAATGTTTTTGTCAGGCAGGCTAAACATTTGGGCCTGCTGGAACGGTGTCATTCGCCCGGCCGGAGTGAGCATGAACACGGCGATTCCAGGCCGCCCACGTAGGGCATATTCGGCAGAGGAGCCGGTGTCCCCGGAGGTTGCGCCCACGATGGTGAGGGTCTCGCCACGGCGAGAAAGTTCATATTCGAAGAGTTCACCGAGCAGTTGCATTGCCATGTCCTTAAAGGCGGCAGTGGGGCCCTCGGAGATCTTGCCGAGTAAGAGGTTATCGGTGAGGGGGAGCAGTGGCACGATCTCCTCGGCGGAGAACTTGGGTGATGTGTAGGCTCGTGCAGCAATGGCCTCGAGGTCGTCGGCGGGAATGTCGTCGATGTAGAGTTTGAGAATCTCGGCGGCCAGTTCGGGATAGGTGAGTTCTTTCCATGCCTCCGGCTGCCACTGTGGATATGATTCTGGCAGGTAGAGTCCACCGTCGGGGGCGAGCCCGGTGAGGAGAATGTCAGTGAAGGACTTTGGTGTTGCCGTGGTGTCCCGGGTGGAAATGTACTTCATGGTGCTCACCCTACAGTTGATGAAAGAGCCGCGCCAAGTTCTCGGGCAGCGGCGAGGAGATCGGGGACATGTTCGGTGGTGACAAAGCGCTCTGATGGGCCAGAAAGGCTCAGTACAGCGGCTAGTTCCCCTGACGGGCCAAAGACGGGGGCGGAGACGGAGGCGAGTCCAGCCTCGCGTTCATTGCGGGACTCACTCCAGCCTTGGGCGCGGGCTTCATCGACAGCAGCAGCTGTGTAGCGGGCTTCCGGCAGGATGCGCTCGCGCAGGGCGGGGCCGGAAAAGGCGATGAAGATGCGGGCAGCTGAACCTGCTGTCAGCTCCATGCGGGCACCGACGGGGACAGTGTATTTGAGGCCGGAGGGGGGCTCTTGCGAGGCAATGCAGGTACGTTGGGTGCCGGTGAGGCGGTAGAGCTGCACAGATTCACCGGTGCGTTGGACGAGGGCGTTCATGATCGGCAGTGCCGAACTGATGAGGGTATCGACACCACTGTGGGCGAGGGCGGGGCCGGTGATCCATTTGCCGTCGACACGGCGGGCGAGAATATTGTGGACCTCCAAGGCTGTGGCCAGTCGGTGGACGGTGGCGCGGGGGAGTCCGGTGACCTCGCACAGTTCGGCGAGGCTGATTGGTCCGTCAGCGACGGCGGTGGCAATGGCGACGGCGCGGTCGAGCACTTTGATGCCACTGGACGCGGTGTTATACTGTCCCATGTATTGATACTATACATCTCACTGTATGGGAGAACTAGATGGAACCGTTGACACTGCCGGAAAAAGTATGGCAGAACCACGTCATCAAAGATGACTTGATTTACATCGACCTGCACCTCCTCCACGAGGTCACCTCACCTCAGGCCTTTGAGGGGCTGCGACTGGCTGGACGAAAGATCCGTCGTCCCGATCTCACTGTCGCCACCGCCGACCACAACGTGCCGACGAAGGGACTGGAGATTGTCGATGAAACCTCCCGCATTCAGCTGAAAACCTTGGCCCAGAATGCCGAGGAATTTGGTGTTCGTCTGTTTGAAATGGGCGATCCCAATCAGGGCATCGTTCACGTCGTTGGTCCGCAGCTGGGACTGACCCGTCCCGGGATGACCATCGTCTGTGGTGATTCCCACACCTCCACCCACGGTGCCTTCGGTGCCCTTGCCTTCGGCATCGGCACCTCCCAAGTCGAGCACGTCATGGCCACCCAGCCCATCCACTTTGCCAAGCCCACGCCGATGGCCATCACCGTGAATGGCCAGCTCAATGAGGGAGTCAGTGCAAAGGATGTCATTTTGGCGATCATTGCGAAGATCGGCACCGGCGGCGGTCAAGGCCACGTGCTTGAATACCGCGGTGATGTGATCACGAACCTTTCCATGGAAGGCCGCATGACCGTCTGCAACATGTCCATCGAGGCTGGTGCGCGCGCCGGCATGATTGCTCCCGATGAGACCACCTGGAACTACATCGGTGAAAAGGTTGGCGAAGATCTCATCACCGATGAGGGTGCTCACTTTGACAAGGAAGTCATCCTCGACGGCGAAGAGATCACCCCCTTCGTCACCTGGGGCACCAACCCTGGGCAAGGTGTGCCCCTGGCCGGGCGCATCCCCGATGATGCCCCCGAGGAAGTCCTCAACTACATGGGACTGAAAGCCGGCACCCAGATGCGCGACATCGCCATCGATACCGTCTTCGTCGGCTCCTGCACGAACGGTCGCATCGAGGATCTGCGAGCCGCCGCAAAGGTGCTCGACGGCAAGAAGGTGTCCACCCGCACTCTCGTCGTCCCCGGCTCCTACGGGGTACGCCAGCAGGCGGAAAAGGAAGGCCTGGACAAGATCTTCCTGGAGGCCGGTGCTGAATGGCGCTTGCCCGGCTGCTCCATGTGCCTGGCGATGAACGGCGACCAACTCGCCCCGGGTGAGCGTGCCGCCTCCACCTCCAACCGCAACTTTGAGGGCCGCCAAGGCCCCGGTGGGCGCACCCACCTGGTCAGCCCCGCCGTTGCTGCCGCCACTGCCGTCGCCGGCCACCTGGCCGCACCCGCCGATTTGTAAGAGGAGTAAACACACCGATGAAAACTCATACTGGAATTGGCGTACCCCTGCGCCGCACCAACGTTGACACTGACCAAATCATTCCCGCCCGCTTCTTGAAGTCGGTCTCCCGCGATGGCTTCGGCGACGGCCTCTTCTCCGCCTGGCGGGAGGATCCCGACTTTGTCCTCAACCAGGATGCCTACAAGCAGGGCTCCGTGTTGGTGGCTGGCCCCGACTTCGGCACCGGTTCCTCCCGCGAGCACGCCGTGTGGGCGCTGCAGGGATACGGTTTCAAGGCCGTGTTCTCCTCCCGGTTTGCCGATATTTTCCGGAACAATTCCGGTCGGGCTGGATTGGTCGCCGGGCTCATGGACCAAGCTGACATTGAGAAGCTGCAGGACTATCTCGAGCAGAACCCAGGGGCCACCCTGACGGTTGACGTTGAAGCTCAGACCGTCGAGGGCTACCACTTCGATATCGATCCAGAGACGAAACTACGCATCGTTGAGGACCTCGACGAGATCGGACTCACCCTTAAGGATGAGGACTTGATCGCCGCCTACGAAGCCGAGCACAACCCGCAGTTGCACTGGCGCGAGGGAGTCGCCATCTAGCGCACGGGCAGGGCGCTGGCCATGTAGTCAGCGCCCGTCAACTCCCCATCATGGAAGGACAGCACCCAGGTGCTGCCCTTTTTTGTTTCCTCCACCGGCACCGGAAGCTTCCCCTGGGTCGCCAGCCACTCAATCATTCCCGGAATGATCGTCCCCTGTGCCACCACGGCCTTCACCCCACCGGAACGGCTGAGCTCACTGAACCACTGCTGTGCAGCGGTGGCATCATCCAACCACTGAGCGTCACCACACAGTGGCTCCACGGTGACCTCCAGCCCCAACCTGTCAGCGAGGGGGGCAGCCGTTAGCTGGCAGCGACTGGGGAGCGCAGAGTAAACCTCCGTTGGGGCGAAGGGGGCAAGCATCGGGGCCAAGAACTCGGCCTGGCCGCGTCCCTTCTTATCCAACGGGCGCAGATCATCGTTGCCATTCCACTTGCCGCGGTCGTGGGCATGAGCGTGGCGAATATAGAGAATGCGCGTATCAGCAGGTAAAGCGAAGCGTTTCTGCGCCTTCTCCAGCACGTGTGTATCCACGTCGTAGGTGAGCCGATCCAACGCTTCGGGCAGATGCACCCAGTCCAGCACGTCCACCTCATCGTTGGGGGTAAATTCGCCACTCAGCCAGCGAGCAGTCCAGTACCACACCACCTTCGTGCGATCGAGCACCGGATAGGAGACGTTGCCCAACAGTTTGCCCAACTGGACGCGGAAACCGGTCTCCTCCCAGATTTCGCGGGCTGCAGTGACCGGCAACGACTCGCCGGGGTCAAGTTTTCCCTTTGGTAGTGACCAATCGTCATAGTGAGGCCGGTGAATGAGCGCGATCTCCGGGTCGGCAACATCGCCACGCCACACCACGGCACCAGCGGCGAGGGTGGGATGGTGGAAGCTCTTCCCCGGTTTCGATGGAATGACCTGATAGCGTCCGGTAACCGCCAATGAGTTCTCCTCGTCCTTGTCGGTCTCATGGTGGTTGTGCTTTGAGCTCTGACTCATACGGTCTAAACTACCAGCAGAAAGGAGAGATGGCATGCGGATAGCTGTGATGGGTGCCGGAAGCTGGGGAACGACACTGGCCAAGGTCTGCGCTGATGCCGGTAACACGGTTAACTTGTGGGCACGTCAAACCACTGCCGCGCGCAGTCTGCAAATCACCCGAGAGAACGCCCGTTACCTGCCTGGGCTCACCATCCCCGCTGCGGTGACCGTCACCTCCGATATGCAGGTAGCCCTGCGCGGAGCGGAGCTGGTCGTCTGCGCGGTACCCTCCCAAACCTTGCGCGCCAACCTCACCGAGTGGAAACACGCTCTCGAGCCCAATGCCCTGGTGATGAACTTGGCAAAGGGGATTGAACATGGCACGGGCATGCGGATGAGCCAGGTCATGGCTGAGGTGTTAGGCATTGACCCCGACCGCATTGCGGTGCTCTCCGGTCCGAACCTTGCCCGAGAAATCGCCCTCGAGCAGCCGGCTGCCACGGGTATCGCCTGCCGACATGAGCCAAACGCGCAGCGCATCCAACAGGCGTTGGCCACCGGCTACTTCCGCCCCTACACCAACACCGATGTAATTGGTGCAGAAGTCGGCGGTGCCTGCAAAAACATCATCGCGCTGGCCTGTGGCATCGCGCACGGGCGAGGACTTGGGGAGAATACCCAAGCCACTATCATCACCCGCGGATTGGCCGAGATCACCCGCCTGGGGGTAGCTGTCGGAGCAGAGGCAAAGACCTTTGCCGGACTGACCGGGATTGGAGACCTCGTCGCCACATGCACCTCTCCACTGTCGCGCAACCGCACCTTTGGTGTGTCCCTCGGGCGTGGTGACACTGTCGCCGAAGCATCTGCTGCAACGCACGGTCAGGTAGCCGAAGGGGTAGTGACCAGTGAGTCTGTGTGGCATGTGGCCCAACGGTTGGGCGTGGATATGCCGATTACTCACGCTGTCTATGGGGTGTGCCACAAGGCGGTGAGCGTGGGGGATATGATTACTGCGTTGATGGGTCGATCAAAGAAATCCGAATAGCCACATAGCCGAGTAATACTGGAAGAAAAAACCATGGTTAATGTCTGCGTCCTCTATGGAGGACGGTCCACTGAACACGCAATTTCCTGTGTCTCTGCCCGCAGCATTCTCACTCACCTGTCGGGCGGCGGCGAGCACACTGTCATCCCGATCGGGATTGACAAGGCGGGTGTGTGGACTGTCGGGGATCCGCGCGAGTTGCCCGGAGACCTGCCAGAAGTTCGGGTGTCCCGTGAAGTTTTCCTGCACGGAAATACCCTGCGGTTTATTGATGACGGCTCGGAATACGCCGTAGTCGATGTCGTGTTCCCCGTTCTGCACGGACCCTACGGGGAGGATGGGACCATCCAGGGTCTGCTGGAGCTAGCAGGCGTGCCCTATGTCGGCTCTGGAGTGCTGGCATCTGCATGCGGCATGGACAAGCAGTTTACAAAGAAGATTCTGCGTGAAGCTGGCTTGCCGACGGGGAAGGAGCGCGTGCTCACAGATAAGTCCACGGTCACTGACTCGGTTATCGCTGAGATGATTGAGGAACTGGCGTTTCCGATGTTTGTCAAGCCCGCCCGGGGCGGCTCATCCATCGGCATCTCCAAGGTGAGTACAGCAGAGGAGTTGAGTACCGGGATCGAGACCGCGTTCGGCTATGACTCCAAGGTCATCGTCGAAGCCGAAATCGTTGGTGCTGAGGTTGAATGCGGAGTCCTTCAGTATCCGGATGGACACCTCCAGGCATCTGTGCCTGCCCAGCTCAACAACATCGGGGCGGGTTTCTATGACTTTGATGCCAAGTATGTGGACGGCGAGGTAACCGCCGACATCCCCGCTCCACTCCCTCAGGAGACAACCGAGCAGATTCAAACTATCGCCTGTGCGGCGTTTGCTGCGCTCGGCTGTGCAGGACTGGCCCGGGTGGACTTCTTTGTCACCGATCACGGACCGGTCATCAATGAGATCAACACGCTGCCCGGCTTCACCCAGGTTTCGATGTATCCGCAAGTCTTTGCAGCCATCGGGATTGACTACGCAACGCTGCTCCACACTCTCGTAGCTGAGGCATTGGCCCGCTCGAGCCGGTAACGGACAGGTCTAACCAGCTACTGGGCCAAGCTGGGTGGAAATATCGGTGAGGGCGGATTCTGTGGGGTTATAGATGGCGACGGTCGTCTCACCCATGGAGTAGTAGACCAACCCATCTTGGAACCACGGCACCTCATTGACTTGGATCAACTGTGCCCCGGCAGCGTAGTTATCAGACAGGGTAACCCCACAGCGAATCGCCATGATCGCACCCGCCTCGTCGCGGTAAAACGTAGTCGGCGGAACAGTTTCGGCGATACCAGCATCAAACATGGTGAACGCCCCATACGTTGGAGCCAGCGACAGCTCATCGCAGCGGCCGGGCAGACCAGCGGGAAGATCAGTCAGCGGGGCCGACGGAATAGCATCAGGATTCTCAGCGGTTGCCGCGACTGCATCTGCCAACTGATCCACACCAGTGGTGGAGCCGTCCTCTGTGGTGATGGCGATAATTGGATCCCGAGTCGCGGTAAACCATGTGGTCATTGGGGCCTCTGTCAGTTTCAGCCATTCGGTCCCGGAGTGTTCTTCCAGCTCAGAGAGCACACTGAGCTGTTCAGGACGGGGCACTCCACAGCGGATCGTCAGCAGTGACCCGTAGGCTGCCGCGCCGTCTGGGGCCGGTTCGGTCAACGGCGAGCGGGCGTGACCGTCGATACGCGCTGGCAGTGCCTCCATCACACTCGCGCAGGAGGCAGGCACATCACCAATGGGACTGAGGGTAACGGGGGTGCGATCGGCGACGACTTTTGCCCCCACAATCACTCCAACAGCAGCCACAATGGCCAAAATAAGAGCGATGAGCATGGGGGTGTTGCGGGATTGCGTATCCATACCTACTAGGGTAGCTGGGGTGGAGCATTCGCGAGAAATGACCGTCGCCGACATCGGTGAGAATGGCGCAATCGACCTCATCCGTGCCATCTCTGCCTCCGAACGCAACGGCGACGATGCCGCTGTCCTGCAACCAGCTTCACCCAACTCGCGGACGGTCATCACCACTGACATGCTCGTCCAAGACCGCCACTTCCGACTCGACTGGTCCACCCCACGAGAAGTGGGAAAGAAGGCAATCGTCGAGAACTTTGCCGACCTCGCCGCCATGGGCTCCCGGCCGGTTGCCGCCGTGGTCGCCCTCTCCCTGCCGCCGAGTACAACCGTGTCCTTTCTGACCGAGCTGGCCACCGGTATCAAGGAGATGGTCGATTACTACTCGGCCGAATTTGTCGGTGGTGATCTCACTGCCGGCGAGAAGGTCGTCATCTCGGTCGCCGCCATTGGCTCCCTTGGTGGCTCACTGCCACCCCTGCAACTGGACCGAGCTCGCGCTGGCCAATCGGTTATCGCGTCAGGGGTTCTCGGGCATTCGGCTGCCGGGTACGCGCTGTTGAAAAAGCTCGGTCGCACCAATGTGCCGACGAGCCTTGACCCGTTAGTGAGCGCACATGTGTCACCTCTCCTCAACCCCCGGCGCGGCCTTGTTGCCCGAGCAACCGGTGCGAGTGCAATGACCGATAACTCCGACGGCCTTATTCAGGACCTCACTGCGATGGCCAGAGCATCGCGGGTGACCATAGCCTTAGACAGTGAGGCCATTGAACCAGACGAACTGCTCGTTGAGGCGGCTGAGCTGCTCGAGGTGGATCCGTGGCAGTGGGTACTGTGTGGGGGAGAAGACCACACGCTCATCGGTACCACAACAAATACCGCTGTCTCCGGATTCCGCACGATCGGGCGGGTGGTGAGCCAAGGGGCACAGCCAGTCACCATTGACGGCCAGCCGCCGCGCTACACAGAAGGGTGGGCGAGCTTTTGATACCTGTTGAAGAAGGCTGGGCGACAGCCCTAGCACCGGTAGAGGACACCATCCACCAGATGGGGGACTTCTTGCGCGAGGAAATTGCCGCAGGACGCGGGTTTGTGCCTGCCGGAGAGGATATTCTGCGTGCTTTTACCTACCCCTTTGACGAGGTAAAAGTACTGATTATGGGGCAAGACCCCTATCCCACGCCGGGGCATGCTATGGGCCTGTCCTTTGGCACCCAACCTGGTGTTCGGCCACTGCCGAAGAGTTTGCAGAACATCTTCCGTGAGTTGAGCGAGGATCTCCAGGTGCCCCAACCCACAGACGGAGACCTGACCGGATGGGCGAAACAGGGTGTAGCACTATTCAACAGGGTCCTTACTACCAGACCGGGTGTTGCCGGAGCCCACCGGGGTAAGGGGTGGGAGGCCGTCACTGAACAGGCCATCCGCGCTCTTGCCGCTCGAGATCAACCCCTTGTGGCCATTTTGTGGGGTAGGGATGCACAATCGGTGGCCCCCTTTCTGGGGGCAACGCCGATTATCCAGTCCGTTCATCCCTCCCCGTTATCGGCGATGCGTGGCTTCTTCGGCTCTCGCCCCTTCTCACGGGCGAACGAGATTTTAACCACTCTCGGAGCAACCCCGATAGACTGGCGGTTACCATGATTTCGGGAACAACACTAGCGCGGTGGGCGCGGCTGGCTGCCAGCGCCCTCGAGCGCGAGCGCGAAGAAATCAACCGCCTCAATGTCTTTCCGATTCCCGATTCGGACACGGGTTCCAATATGGCGCAAACGATGGCGGCAGCTGTCGACGCTTTAGATGATCTTGGTTCGAACCCAACTGCACAACAGGTCGCCTCGGCGCTGGCTGCCGGTGCCGTCAAGGGAGCACGAGGAAACTCCGGGGTGGTACTGTCCCAGGTTCTGCGCGGTATCGCCCAGGCCTCTGGGGAAGAGGTCAGTGCCACGGACTTTATCAGTGCGTTGACGCAGGCTGTTGGCCTTGTCGAGCGCGCCATTCAGGACCCCGTTGAGGGGACTGTACTGACTGTCTTGCGAGCAGCTGCCCAGGCTGCCGAGGCCGAACCGGATGATCCCGTGCATGCCGCCTGTGCTGCTGCCTCAGTTGCGTTGGCGGAAACCCCCTCACAGTTGCCCATTCTGGCGGAGCGTGGTGTCGTTGATGCCGGGGGAAAGGGGCTCGTTGTCACACTCAACGCGTTAGTAGATGCTCTCGCCGGAAGTGACACTGAGTTGTCCAGAGGCTCACAAACTGCGGGGGCACTTCTTGAGGTGATGTTCTACCTGAGAGCCACACACCAAGACCAGTTCAATGCCATCGTCGATACGTTAGTCGGGGAGTCCCTGACGGTGGCGCGGGATTCAGATCGCTCCGGAACAGTTCACATTCACACCCGTCAGGCTGGTGAACTCATTGAGAACGTGTTTGCGCAGGGTGAGGTGAGTCGACTACACATTGAGCCGTTGCCGGATGCTCTTACCCACCTCGTCGTCCCCGACGAGGTGGCTGAGTTGTTCCCTGTCGCTCAGCCGCTGAGTGCAGTGACACCCGGCACCCCGGGAACCTGCGTCTTTATCACCTGTGGTCTTGCCACCAGTTCGTCTGTTCACGTGGGAGCAGAGTGTGCTGTCGTCGAGACAGACACGGTTGTGGCCGGATTTGCTGCAGCATCCATGCACGAAGAGCATCTATCGCCTGCCGAGGATGCTGCAGCCATGCGGCGGGCCGTCGCCGATGTGACGGCGGTAAGTCTCCCCAAGGACGCTGCCGAAAGTGACGTTCAAGATCAGGTGGACCGATTGGTCAACGAGACCACCGAATTGGTCACTGTCATCGGCCCGGAGGTTATGAGTTCAGCAATTACGGTGCCGGATGGGGTAGAGCTGGTGCATGTGAATTCCTCCACCGTCTGCGAAGTCGGTGTGGAGTAGGTCATGCTCGGGTGGACTGATCACCGCATCCTCACTGACCTGTTACCTGTCAGTGAGGTGAAAGCCCTCAAAAAGACATTTGGGATCCAGGCGGTCAGCGACCTCCTGCTCCACTATCCCAGGCGGTGGGTAGATGCAGCAAAGGGTGCGGGCATTGGAGAGGCTGAGGCAGGTGAAACCGTCACCGCCATCGGGGTCATTACCTCTACCCGAACGCAGATAAGTAAACAGGGGAGGCGGATCTTCCACGTCACTCTCGATGACGGTATCGCCCCCTTTGACTGCGTATTCTTTAACGCCCAGTGGGCGGGGCGAACCCTTCAGGCGGGCCTACGGATTTTGGTAACCGGAAAAGTTCACGAGTTTCGCGGGGTAAAGAGCCTTCAACACCCCGGCTACCTGGTCTTAGATTCTGGTGCGAAGGGTACTGGCCAGCTCAAAGAATTGGGCAACTACCCAGACCCGGAGTCCGTGTTGCGCCGTTTTGCTGAGCTGAATGCTACCCCGATCTATCGGGGCAAAGGATCATTTACCTCGATGCGGATCTGGGCGGCGATCTCTGAGGTTCTCCGGCAGACACCAACCATTCCAGAACCACTGGGTGCTACGCCGGATGGCTTCGTTGATTTTGACACCATGTTGCGCAGTCTACACACCCCCGGACCGGTGAGCCCCTATGCGGGTTTACGTCGGGCGAAGTACAACGAGGCGTTGTCGTTGGGGCTCATCATGGCGTTGCGACGCGCCGACCACGCCCATCACACCGGTCCGGTGTGTGTGCCAACAGCCGACGGCTACCGCGCCCAGTTTCTTGACCACCTGCCGTTTCCTCTTACAGCTGGCCAGCAGGCAGTGGTTGATGAGATCAGTGCGGACTTGTCCACCAGTCGTCCGATGATGCGCCTGCTGCAGGGGGAAGTGGGTTCCGGGAAGACTGTTGTGGCGCTCATTGCCATGTTGCAGGGGATTGATGCCGGTTTCCAGTGTGCGTTTCTTGCCCCCACTGAGGTGCTCGCCGTTCAGCATGCCCGCTCGCTGGTGAAAGCATTAGATGGGCTGCCGGTGAGAGTTAGTGTGCTGACGGGGTCTTTGTCGACAGCGCAGAAGCGCGAGGCTCTCCTTCAGGCGGTCAATGGTGAGGCGGACATCGTCGTCGGTACGCACGCCCTCATCCAAGACAGTGTGGAGTTTTTTAATCTGGGGCTTGTTGTCGTCGATGAGCAACACCGCTTCGGTGTCGAGCAGCGCGATGAGTTGCGAGGGAAGGGGACATTGACCCCACATCTGTTGGCGATGACGGCGACACCGATTCCGCGCACTATTGCCATCACCGCCTTTGGTGACCTTGAGGTATCCACCCTCGGCGAGTTACCGGGCGGGCGCAAACCGATCCGCTCAGCGGTGGTCCCCGCCGGCAATCAGCAGTGGGTGCAGCGGGCCTGGCAGCGACTGCGTGAGGAGGTCGCCGGTGGCAGGCAGGGTTTTGTTGTCTGCCCGAGGATAACCGGTGAGGGAGGCGCAGAAGAGACCTACGCCTATCTTGCCGGTGAGGTCTATCCGGATCTGCGGGTTGGGCTGTTGCACGGTCGGCTCCCCGCACCCGACAAAGATCAGGTGATGAGTCAGTTTGCAGCAGGAAATCTGGATATCCTGGTTGCTACCACTGTCATTGAGGTGGGCATCGATGTGCCCAACGCAACGATCATGCTCATCTTGGAGGCAGAACACTTCGGTGTCTCCCAACTCCACCAGCTGCGAGGGCGGATTGGTCGGGGTGGCTACGAGTCCTGGTGTCTCTTCCACACAGCAGCGCAGCCTGGAACCCCAGCATACGAGCGGTTGACCGCAGTTGCTGCTACCAATGATGGATTTAAACTGGCAGCTTTAGACCTGGAGACCAGGCAGGAGGGCGATGTCGTGGGCACCGCTCAATCTGGACGCAACAAGACAGTGAAACTGCTCAGTTTCGTCCACGACGGAGCTCTTATTGAACGCGCTGCCACCGATGCTGATCGGCTGGTGCAGGAGAACCGCGAATTGGCCGAGCACCTCGTCTCCGACATGGACGATTCCCTCGGTGACTATCTGGAAAAGTCCTAGCGGGTAGACTGACCGTATGGCTCGAATCATCTCTGGAATAGCCCGGGGGCGCACTCTCATCATTCCCCCCTCCGGTACACGTCCGACAACAGACCGTGCCAAGGAAGGGCTGTTCTCCGCGCTGAGCGTGCGCTTCGGCTTTGAGGACGCGGTGGTGTTGGACCTCTTCGCCGGTTCTGGTGCCCTTGGGCTTGAGGCCGCCTCCAGAGGTGCGCGAGAAGTGATTTTGGTGGAAAACAACCATGCAGCTGTGGTGATTGCCCAGAAGAACGCTGAGAAAGTCGGTATTCCCGGCATCCGGGTCGTGGAGGCGACTGCATCGAGCTACGTGTCCACCGCACCCCAGGATTACTTTGACTTTATTCTGGCCGATCCCCCCTACGCACTCAGCGATGAGGCGATTGCTGAGATGGTGGAGAAAACCGTTCCCCTCTTAGCCGATGGCGGGGTACTGGTGGTCGAACGTCATGTCGATTCCGCACCGACCCCCTGGCCGGAAACTATGACACCAACAACCCAAAAGTTAAAAAAGCGTACGTATGGTACGACCCGATTTGATATGGCGGTGAAGACACAATGACAGTCGTGTGCCCCGGCTCCTTTGACCCGGTGACCTTCGGCCACATTGATATTTTTGAACGGGCGGCGAAGCTCTTTGACGATGTCATTGTGCTGGTCACAATCAACAAATCTAAACGAGCACTGTTTAGCCCGGAGGAACGAGTGGCCTTTATTGAGCAGGAGACCGCCCACCTGCCTAACGTCCGCGTTGACCACTGGGAGGGGTTGTTGGTGGACTACACCAGCTTGGTCTCAGCCACTGCGATTGTCAAGGGTCTACGCTCCTCCCTTGACTACGAGTATGAGCTGCCCATGGCCCAGATGAACCACCACCAAACAGGAGTGGACACGGTGTTCCTCATGACAGCTCCGAAACTCGGCTACATCTCCTCCTCAATGGCGAAGGAAGTCGCACTGTTGGGTGGGGATATTTCCGGCATGGTCCCGGACCGAGTTATCCAAGCCATTGAGGCAAAGAAACAAGCCCGCCCACAATAACTGCCAGCACCGCGAGGGCACCTAAGGAACCGAACACCGCAGCCACTGTCATTTCCGCATCGGTGAGGTCAGTGCTGGAGCTGGATGATGGCGGTGCAGTATCTGGCGCAGAGATAGCGGCCGTCACGGCTGCATAGGCATCCAGTTCGCGTCTGCCCGAGCGAAGACGTGCCGTATCGAGGAGAATGTGTTGAACATCAGTCGGCGACAGTGCCGGGTTCGCCTCCCGGATGAGGGCAACGATGCTGCTGACTAGTGGTGCCGCCATCGATGTGCCCTTGATTTGGGCATATGAGGGGGATCTGGGGATGGTGGTGCCACTGTTTACAGTGGAGAGAATCCCATCCACCTCGTTGTCTTGACCCCCGGGTGCCCAGATGTCCACGCTGGTTCCGTAATTCGAGTACGTTGCCTGTGCTCCAGTCTGCGTATAGGCCCCGACGGCGATCGTATTGTCACAGTTGGCCAGCATGGACTCTCGGGCATCAGTGGTATCGTTGCCGGCTGCGACAACGACAGTCGCCCCCCTGTTCACGGCAGCATTGACTGCATCCTGGATGGCCTCGTCACACTGGTACGGGTTTGGTTCATTGGCTGTTGGGTACGTCAGTGACACATTGATGACGCTGGCCGGATTGCGGTTTACTGGGACTAAGTTCCTGGCCATCTCATCGGTGTAGTCACCAGCGGCCCACCTGATCCCAGTGGCAATATCTGAGAGTGTGGCCCCGCACATTCCGGCCACCCGAACCGGCAGAATCTGGGCATTGAAGGCTGGTGCAGCGATACCCTCGCCGTTGTTGGTCGCCGCACCGGCAATACCGGCGAGGTGGGTGCCGTGCCACGTTGATGTGCCAACCGCGTACACCCGGCATAGGGAGGTGCCAGGTACTGGCCAGTCGCCTTCGTCGGCGGGATCCGCATCCCACTCGTCGCCGTCACGGGCTGATTCGATGTCAGAGTTAAAGTCATAGCCATCGACAACCCGACCGTTCAGGTCGGGATGGTCGGTGATGCCGGTATCGACAATTGCGATCGTCTGGCCCCGTCCCGTATAGGTGGTGCCGTACTCCGCCCACACCCGATCCATACCAACAGCAGTGAGGTTCCACTGCTGGGAGTAGTAGGGATCATTCGGAACAAACCCCTGTGCAGTGGCGGTGGCGGGGGCAAGCGTCAGCACAGTGAGAAGGGCGATGGCTGGCCGGATAAACTTCACATAGAGGATTATCGCCGGTTTCTTCATTCAGTGTTACCCCCGCCAAGCCACCCCGGGGAATGTTCACCTTGCCGTACCCTGTTACACCTACCGAAGGGCGATCCCCCTTTTTTTGAAGAACGTGAATACGCAAGAATGGAGTAGTACCTCTATGGATACCAGTTTGGCCACTGCCCGAATTCCCTTCGACGGACCTGTCCAGGCCGGGGTGGAGACACCGACACCGGCTCACCTTAACGAGGTCGGTTTTAACCTTGAACCTGGAGTGAGCAAGGCACAGATCATTGAGCTCATGAAGAAGTGGACGGCTGCTGCTCGGGCATTGACCCAGGGCCACGAGGTCGGCGGCTTCGTGGAGCCGGAGATGACGGCAATTACGGCCAATCTGACCATTACGTTCGGGGTCGGTGAAGGCTTTCTCAAGGCGGCAGGTGTGGAAGACCGCAAGCCTGAGTGGCTGCATCCAATCCCCGCATTTGAGCATGACAAGCTGGAGGACCGTTGGGGTCAAACCGATATGGTTGTCCAATTCAATGCCGATGATCTGGTGATTATCGCCACTGCTCTCAATCGATTTGTGCAGTTGGCCCGGGGTGTTGCTCACGTCGGGTGGGAACAACAGGGCTTTGGCCATGCCGCTGGGACGGAGAAGCCGGGTACGACTCCACGCAACCCGATGGGACAGATTGACGGCACCGTTAACCCGCAAACCCATGAGGAGTACGAGGAAGAGGTGTGGATTGACGCTGAGGAGCCCTATCTGAAGAATTCTGCAGCGATGGTGATCCGTCGGATCGGCATCAACATGGACAAGTGGTATGAGTTTGACCGTCCCGCTCGTGAGCGCGTCATTGGCCGCAGGCTGGACACTGGTGCACCACTATCCGGTGGGGAGAGTGAATTCGATGAAGAGGATATGGATGCTGTTGGTGCAGACGGAAATTACCTCATTGACCGCAATTCTCACTTGGCGCTTGCCCGTGAGCAGGACGGGTTGCCCAATGATGCACTGAAGCGGCGGGCCTATTCCTATCAGGTGTTTACCCCTGGCCGTGGTCCGGAAAGCGGGTTTGTGTGGGTGGCCTTCCAGAAGGACCCGGACAAGCAGTTCACCGCCATTCAGCGCCGGTTGGATCAGTCCGATCTGCTCAATGAGTTCATTGGCCATATCGGCTCAGCAGTGTACTGGATTGTGCCTGGTACCTCAGCTGACTCGTACTGGGCGGAGGCCCTGTTGGCTGACTAGCCGCTCACAGGGGTAGGTAGCCGAGCGCGTAGGCGGAGATGCCGACGAGTGCGAGCACTGCCAGAATTCCACCAACAACCCAGCCGGCGATGGCCCCGGGAGAACTGAGGGCCGAATCGGCTGGGTTTTCCGTTGTCGGCACTGGTTCAGTGGTTGTGCTCGCCGGGCTTGTGCTCGGGGGGGGTGGAGCTGGTGGCGGGGGGGGGGGCGGGCGACGGCGAGGGCTCGGGGTTTGAGCTGGTCGTAGTTGAACTCGTGGGCGGTGTGGTCCTGGTGGGGGAGGTCAATGACTGGGTTGTTTGTGCAGGTGTAGGAGGTGGTGGGGCGACCTTAGCCAGGGCGGCAGCAACGTCAAGGATTCCATCCGGTGTTGCCGTATCGGTGAGAATGGTTGTGATCTGAGCTGGGGTGAGGGTGGGATCAGCCTGTTTGAGCAGGGCGATTGTTCCGGTAACAAGGGGCGCAGCCATTGAGGTTCCCTGAAGGGCACGGTAGGTGGCCTCCCCGGGGATAGTGGTTCCGGTGTTGTAGGTGCTCATGACTGCGGTGTCATAGCCGAATTGGCCACCCGGTGCCCAGATGTCTACTGCTGGGCCAAAATTGGAGTAGTAGGTGGGATCGCCAGCACTGTTGACTGCACCGACTGTGAGCACGTTGTCACAGCTTCCAGGGGACGTGTCCGCCGCATCGAGGCTCCCGTTGCCAGCCGCAGCGACGACGGTTGCACCCATGCGTGTTGCAATGTTGACAGCCTGTTGGAATGTGGCAGGGCAGGTCTGATCGGCCTCTAGGGAAACGTTAATAACATCGGCAGGGTGCGTATTGTCTGGCGCACCACTGACTGGATATCCTGAGGCCCATACGATAGCGGTGGCAATATCGGCGAGACTGCCGCCACAGATTCCTGTGGCGCGAACTGGAAGGAGACCTGCGTCAGATGCGGGAGAGGCTATCCCCGCTGCATTATTGGTATCTGCCGTTGCGATACCGGCTACATGCGTGCCGTGCCAGGAGGAGGTGGGCAGTCCGCCCAAGCACCATGTGTCAGCGGTACCTGTCCAGTCCCCGGGGTCAGAGTAGTCGGCATCGATACCGTCGCCGTCGCGTGAGGTGAGCGGGTCGGAGTTGAAGTCGTAGCCACCAACGACAGAGTTCTTAATATCTGGGTGATCGGTAATCCCAGAATCTACAACCGCCACGGTTGTGCCAGCTCCCGTATAGGTGGAGCCGTATGTCGCCCACGCATCATCGAGGTTAATCAGCTGGAGAGGCCATTGCATATTTTCTGTGTACAGCGGGTCGTTGGGAGTAAACCGGGCTGGTACTGTCTGAGCCAGACTGAAAGTGATGTTTAGCTCGGCGTACTCAATGTTTGGGTTCTTCGACAACCGGTTAGCCAACGCCTTGGGGTTGGATGTAGTGACAACGAGGGCATCACTGACGGTGCGGCCATGGGTGCGGGCAGTGATGTCGTCGGCTGCGGCTGCAGCGGAGACTAGGGACTCCTGGTCCTTCACGCCAGGGCGGAATTTGACGATGATGCTCGTCGGTTCTGGGGGAGTTTGTCGCTGAAGAAGTCCCTCGGTGTGTTCAAAAGCCGGGCGTGGGGCCGCGGCAGCAAGCGGGGTGGCGCATAAGCAGAGAGCGCTGAGCAGGGCACCAACTTTCCTAGCCAGATTCATGCCTTATTTATACATCGATAGGAGTCAATGATTACTGTTATTTTTGTCATATTTTTGTCGCTGCAGACTAAAACCCCCCACTCAGATTTACTCTGGATGCGGGGATCGTGCGGTGCCGACACCGGGAGTCGAACCCGGACGCCCGAAGGCGCTGCATTTTGAGTGCAGTGCGTCTGCCAATTCCGCCATGTCGGCCTGAGTGGACATCTTAGAACACTGCGTGCCCAACCGTAAAATCACAGGGACAGCGCGTAGCTGACGCGGCTGTTCGCTAACATGGTGGGGGTGAAGAAACTCCTCCTCGTTGACGGTCACTCCATGGCGTTCCGCGCCTTCTTTGCCCTACCTGCAGAGAACTTTTCCACGACGGGTGGGCAATACACGAATGCTGTGTATGGGTTCCTCACCATGTTTAGCTCACTGCTGGTCGATGAAGCCCCTGACCTTGTCGCCGTCGCCTTTGACGTGTCGCGAAAGACGTTTAGAAACGAGCTGTTTCCGGACTACAAAGCCCAACGGGAGGCCACGCCACCGGAGTTTAAAGGGCAGGTAGAGCTGATTAAACAGGTCCTGGAGGCGATGGGGATCACGTGGGTGGAAAAACCCGAATATGAGGCCGATGACATCATTGCCACCCTGGCCACACAAGCGGAAAAGGCCGGCATCGCTACCGCCATTGCCACCGGTGATCGCGACTCCTTCCAGTTGGTCGATGACATGGTGACGGTACTCTATCCCAACCGGGGAGTGTCCTCACTGATTAGGTACACCCCGGCACAGGTGGAAAAGAAGTATGGGTTGACCCCCACACAGTATCCGGACTTTGCAGCCCTGCGCGGGGATCCATCGGATAACCTGCCCAAAATCCCTGGGGTGGGTGAGAAGACAGCCGCCAAGTGGATCATTCAGTACGGATCACTGGACAACTTAGTTGAGCACGCCGATGAGGTGACCGGCAAGGTTGGCGAGAATCTGCGCAACCATCTCGACCAGGTGCGACTCAACCGCGAGGTGACGGAGATGATCCGTGATGTCGAGCTGAGTGTGGGAGTGGGCGATTTGGCCCCCGCTGACGCAGACGTGACAGCCATTGCCGAGTTGTTTGATTCTCTCCAGTTCGGGGTGAACCTGCGGGGCAAGGTGCTTGCGGCCCGAGGTGCTGAAACCCCTCCGCCTGAAGAAGCCACCGCTGTGGAGGTGACGGTTGCTGAGTCAGATGTGTCCTTGGCGCAGTGGTTGGGTCAACGGTCAGGTGGGGTGGCTGTTGCACTCGACGGTGACGGTGTACCCGCAGCAGGTGACTGCTCCTTTATGGGGCTTGTCGATGAGTCCTATCACGGCATCGGTATTGAGTTGGCGGAACTTACCGAGCGAGACCAGGTGGCGCTGTCGTCATGGCTAGCCAGTGATCAGCCGAAGTTTTTCAACGATGCGAAGACGGCAGTCCACAAACTTGCCGGGCGTGGCCTCACCCTCGGTGGCATTGTTCACGACACAATGATCGCCTCCTATCTGCTCAAGCCGGGACAGCGCACCTATGCACTCGGAGATGTCTACCAACGACACCTACAGAAGCAGCTGCGTGTGTCGGAGGATTCATCAGTTGATTCCGGACAATTGGCGCTGCTCGATGCTGACGGTACGTCCCAATCAGCAGAGGCCGTGTTGGATGGTCTCATCACAGAAGCGGCAGCAATTATTGAGCTCGTCCCGCAGCTGTGTAGTGAACTAACTGCCATTGACGGGTATGAATTGTATGCGGATATGGAGGCTGCGCTGGTACCTGTGCTGGCACAGATGGAGGAGGTTGGTATCGCCGTCGACAAGCAGAAGCTAGAGGGCCAGCGCGATCAGTTTATTGACATGGTGGCGCGTGAAGAGGAGGCGGCCCGGGAGATTGCCGGCAACCCCGCGCTCAACCTGTCGAGTCCGAAACAACTGCAGACGGTGTTGTTTGAGACGTTGAATATGCCGAAGACGAAGAAAACAAAGACAGGGTATTCAACTGCTGCGAAGGAGATTGAGAACCTCGCCAAAACCCATCCCCATCCCTTCCTGGACCATCTGCTCGCGCACCGCGAATACGCCAAGATGAAGACCACTTTGGACGGGTTGATTAGGGCAGTCGGTGCGGATGGGCGCATTCATACAACGTTTAATCAGACAATTGCCTCCACCGGGCGGCTCAGTTCGACTGAACCGAACCTTCAGAACATCCCTGTACGGACACCAGCTGGTCGAGAGATCCGTGCTGCGTTTGTGGTGGGCGAGGGTTATGAGTGTTTGCTCACTGCCGACTACTCGCAGATTGAGATGCGAGTGATGGCCCATGCCTCTGAGGACGCTGGGCTCATTCAGGCCTACAAGGACGGCGAAGACCTCCATAACTACGTTGGCTCACAGGTGTTTAATGTGCCCATTGATGAGGTCACCCCGCAGCTTCGTCGACGGGTCAAGGCAATGAGCTACGGCTTGGCGTATGGTCTGTCGGCCTTTGGGCTGGCCGCACAGTTGGATATTCCCCAGGCTGAAGCCCAAGACATTATGGACTCCTACTTTGAGCGATTCGGTAACGTCAAGCGCTATTTGGAAACTGTGGTCTCTCAGGCGCGCCGCGACGGCTACACGGCCACGTTGTTTGGGCGACGGCGCTACCTCCCCGAACTTTCCTCAGACAACCGAGTAGCGAGGGATAACGCCGAGCGCGCAGCACTCAATGCGCCGATTCAAGGCACGGCCGCAGACATCATTAAGGTGGCCATGCTGAGAGTAGACCGGGCTTTGACCGGGTGTCAGTCTCGGGTGCTACTGCAAGTGCACGATGAATTGGTTGTCGAGGTCGCACCAGGTGAGCTTGACCAGGTGACGGAGGCAATTACCCGGGAGATGGATGGGGCGATCACACTCCGGGTGCCCTTGGAGGTCTCTACAGGATCTGGGCCGACGTGGGATGCGGCTGCCCATTAACCGCTCCGGGTAACTTCAATTTGCGCCTGGCCTGCCGGTTGGGCTAGTGTTGGTGAAGCGTGTCGCTGCACGGGCGCTACCGTCTGCCTAAATTAGGAGGGGCGGCGGTGGGGACGGGCGATAGACACGTTTCCTATCCATCTACTATCTCCTAACCGAAATCAAGATATATGCCGAACAACAACATCCCTCAGGTAGCTAATAACGACATTGGCTCCGCTGAGGACTTTCTCGCCGCAATCGACCAGACCATCAAGTATTTCAACGATGGCGACATGGTTGAAGGCACTGTCGTCAAGATCGACCACGATGAGGTCCTTCTGGACATTGGATACAAGACGGAGGGTGTCATCCCCACCCGCGAGCTGTCCATCAAGCATGACATCAACCCCGACGAGGTCGTCGAGGTCGGTGACAAAGTCGAGGCCCTCGTTCTCACCAAGGAGGACAAGGAAGGCCGACTAATCCTCTCCAAGAAGCGCGCCCAGTACGAGCGTGCCTGGGGCACCATCGAGCAGCTCAAGGACAACGAAGAGGCTGTCGAAGGTTCCGTCATTGAGGTTGTCAAGGGCGGCCTCATCGTCGACATCGGACTGCGTGGCTTCCTGCCTGCCTCCCTCGTGGAGATGCGTCGCGTTCGTGACCTCGAGCCCTATGTGGGTCAGACCATTCAGGCGAAGATCATTGAGCTGGACAAGAACCGCAACAATGTGGTTCTCTCCCGCCGCGCCTACCTCGAGCAGACCCAGTCTGAGGTCCGTTCCGAGTTCCTGCACCAGCTGCAGAAGGGGCAGATCCGCAAGGGTGTCGTCTCCTCCATCGTTAACTTCGGTGCCTTCGTCGATCTCGGCGGTGTTGACGGTCTCGTCCACGTCTCCGAGCTCTCCTGGAAGCACATTGACCACCCGAATGAGGTTGTCACCGTCGGTGACGAGGTCACCGTCGAGGTGCTCGATGTTGATCTCGACCGCGAGCGTGTGTCCCTGTCGCTGAAGGCGACGCAGGAGGATCCGTGGCGCGTGTTCGCCCGCACCCACGCGGTTGGCCAGATCGTGCCCGGCAAGGTGACCAAGCTCGTCCCGTTCGGCGCGTTCGTTCGCGTTGAAGAGGGCATTGAGGGTCTCATTCACATCTCTGAGTTGGCCGAGCGCCACGTTGAGGTGCCGGATCAGGTTGTTGGTGTCGGCGAGGACATCATGGTCAAGGTCATTGACATTGACCTGGAGCGGCGTCGGATTTCCCTCTCCCTCAAGCAGGCTGATGAGGACTACACCGAGGAGTTCGATCCGTCCAAGTACGGCATGGCCGATTCCTACGACGAGCAGGGTAACTACATCTTCCCCGAGGGCTTTGACTCGGAGACCAATGAGTGGCTGCCCGGCTTTGAGGAGCAGCGGAAGGAATGGGAGGACCGCTACGCCGAGTCCGAGCGTCGCTTCCAGATGCACACCGAGCAGGTCCAGCGTCATCGCGCCGCCGCTGCGGAGGCTGCCCCGGCTGGGGATGCCGGCACCGGCTCCGATTCGGAGATGCCGTCGAACTACTCGTCCACTTCGGATGAGGCAACTGGTTCGATCGACTCCGATCAGCTGGAGAAGCTGCGTGAGAAGCTCGCTGGCAACTAATTGCTGGATGTAGCTGTACAGCTGCGTGCAAGAGAATATCCCCACTTTCGCCCAGATAGTCTGGAAGCACAAGTGGGGATTTTTTCGTACCTCTAGTGACCCTCGCCGGGATGTGGTAACTGGAGGCCGTGGTTGTCGATGAGATCGGCAAGAACCTTGTCAACCTGTACAGACAGTTGGAGTTCAGTGCGATTGTTAGTGATAACCCAATTGGCCACGCCGCGCCGCTGCTCGTCGGTGGCCTGCTGGGCCATCCGGTTGGCCACGTCTGCCTCATCCATGTGGCGTTGGGTAACGAGGCGCTGAATTCGCACCGCCTTCTCGGCCTCCACAACGATGAGATAGTCAAAGTCGCCCGCGGAACCGGACTCGACGATGAGCGGAGCATCATAGATCACCGCGTGAGAAGTATTGGCAGGATCATTCTCGGCTGCATGGAGGCGTGCCCGCAACTCATCGGCAATGGGTTTTTGCACGATGGAGTTGAGGAGCTCCGTCTTCTCCTGAGTAGCAAAGGCGAGTTCCGCCAGTCTGCTTCGGCGCAGTTTGCCGGTACCGTCGAGGATGGTTGATCCAAACGCTTTCTGCAGTTGTTCAAGCAGTTGAGGCGTTTCGACGACCTCTCTGGCCACCTTGTCCGCATCGACAATGGGGAATCCGCGTTCGGCGAAGATCTTCGCCACTGTTGATTTGCCTGAGCCAATGCCACCTGTCAGTCCAATAATCATGTTAACTACAGTAGTCCCATTGACACCATGACGTGCACCTTTGTGCCCTCTGGAACGAAGCGGCTGTGGAAGAAACATCCCCATGACGTTGACCGGATTCGCACCATCGTGTGCCACGCCCTAGAAAACGAGATAGCCACAGGGTTCGCCACAAGCAAGAGAGCGAGTCATCTCACCTACCTGGGGCATGTCCGCTATGAGTGTCGGGTGGGGCTGGGGAAACTTCCCGATGTGCGTGTCGCCTACTTCGTGGAGTCCCATACGGCAACGGTTGTCTTTATCAGTACCACACTACAAAAGAGCGAATTCACCCACGAACTGGAGAAGATGCTGTGAAGCTGGTTCCACTCCGGCAGGCGGAATCGGCACTGCTGTCGGCGATCAAAGTGGGAAGGCCGGTGACCGTTGTCGTAGCAACAAAGAAGAAGGACCGCTCACTGACGGTGACAGTAGAAGAGTCGGGGCTCATTAGCTACACGGAGGCCGGATTTGAGCACACGACGGAAACCGGAATTGACCAAGCTGATGCCCGTCACGCCATAAAACACGTATTCGTGCGGGAATTTCCTCGCTCCCATAAGGCATATCTGGAAGAACGGAGGCAGTAGTCACCTCGGCTTACTTGCCCGGGTAGCGGATCCAGTCGGTAATACGCAGTGCATCCTCATTCCATGAATCTGGCCGCTCGGCGAAGAGTGAGCGCAGATCGGTGCGCATCTCCATGACGTTGTAGCTGGACCACGTCGAGAGCGTCCAGTAGATCACCGGGCCAGTTTGGTTGGGCAAGAGGAACGGCCCATAGGCATCAGCGAGGGTGCCAGGATCAATCACCATCCGCCGGTCATCCCACGGCCCCTCCGGATTCGGGGCAGTCCGCAGCACAATACCGTTGTTGTTGTACTGAAGCGAGATGAACTTGTTCAAGTATCCATTCCACTGCACGGAAAACTCCGACACCTCACCGTCCATCACTGCCACAGCGGCGGCAGGATCGGGATTCCATCCGCGCCCATCCCAATAGGTAAATGAGTTCTCATCTGGGAAGAGGTTTAGTGGGGAGCGACCGACAACCGCCGATGTCGCCCGGCCAGCTCCGGTGGTGTAGCGGTAGACGAAGTCGCCTGCAACCATAAACGCAGACTGTTGGAGCTTCTCATTGCCGGGACGGTAGTGGGGGATTGGCCCGAGCAATGCGTTGACCGGAGTGTCCAGGTTTGTCCGATACGTATTCGGCATGACCTCCCAATTCACACCGTCGAAGGAGCGGGCGGTAGCGGCAAAGTTCGTGTTCCACGGTCCAGTATCACCCCAGTCGCGCACACTCATAAAGTCGATGTACTGTGCACCACCCACGGTGATCCCAGCGGTGGGAATAGTGGTGAACTCGACACCGGGCACCTTCTTGGAGGCAATTACCTGAGTGGCGCGCCCACCGCCCTGGAAACCACGCTGTGTGAGCGCCTCGGTAATGCCGATGCCGTCGTCAAAGTTATGGTCAGTGGTGCGCACCAGGGTGTTGGAGCGCCAATTGTTGATGTTCCAGTTACAGGCGAAGGTATCGCCAAAGAGGAACACCGTGTTGTTCCACTGGTCAGCATAGGATATGCCCAGGTCAGTGGCAGCGATGTCGAACCGATCGTTGGTCATCGCCGGTGCTCCAGGGCCGGTGAGGAAACTCAGGGCCTGGGTGTGCCCAGCAATGACTGGAAGCTGGGTTGGCTGCCCAGGCAGGAATGGAGGGGTTGAGGACCCGATGTAGTTTTCGCCGGGATACCACTGGCGGCTCGAATCAGATGACCCCGCAAGCATCGATGACAGGGTGGACCCGTTGGCCAGCCGGACGCTAATGTCTACGGCAGACGAGCCCATCGGGTCACACGGTTCGGCAAAAGCTGGAGTTGGCTCGGTAGCTGGGAGCACTGCACCGACATAGATACCGGCGCTGATGAGCGATGTTACAGTAAGCGTTGATAAGCGGCGCAGAATTTTCCGCCCAGAAGTACGTTGAGCCATAGGTTGCATTGTACAGGCTACAATCGATTTTATGCCGTTTCCTATGGAATTGCCGCCGGACGATGCCTTCATCTCCCACTCAGATTTCCGTCCAGTTGAGGACATCGAACGCCGTGAGGGAGAGTTTCGCGTTGAATCAGACTTTCAGCCCGCTGGCGATCAACCCCAGGCAATTCGGGAACTGACGGAGCGAATTAACCGCGGTGAACGCGACATTGTGCTACTGGGAGCAACAGGTACGGGTAAGTCAGCCACTGCTGCGTGGCTCATTGAACAGGTGCAACGACCCACACTGCTGATGGAGCCGAACAAAACTCTCGCCGCCCAGATTGCCAATGAGTTGCGCCAGCTGATGCCCAATAACGCAGTTGAGTACTTCGTCTCCTACTACGACTACTACCAGCCAGAGGCCTACATGGCCCAGACTGATACCTACATTGAAAAGGATTCCTCCATCAATGAGGATGTGGAACGGTTGCGCCATGCTGCTACATCGGCTCTTCTGTCGCGCAAAGATGTCATCGTTGTGAGCACTGTGTCGTGTATCTATGGTTTGGGAACTCCCCAGTCCTACCTGGACAGGTCACTCCTCGTCCAGGTAGGGGAGACGATTGAGCGGAACACCCTGCTGAGATTGCTTGTTGATATCCAATATGAGCGCAACGATGTCGCTTTGAAGCGCGGTGCTTTTCGGGTGAAGGGCGACACGGTGGACATCATTCCCGCCTACGAGGAAGTTGCCGTGCGGATTGAGTTTTTTGGTGATGAAGTGGACGCACTGTACTTTATTCACCCACTCACCGGTGAGGTTATTCGCGAGGTAGGCGAGCTAAGAATTTTCCCGGCCACCCACTACATTGCCTCCGAAGGGCGGATTGAAACAGCCCTGGAGAACATCCGTGAGGAACTTGAAGACAGGGTTGGCTGGTTTGAAAACCGCGGCCGGGTCTTGGAAGCACAACGGCTGCGCATGCGCACGGAATATGACCTGGAAATGATCCAGGAGATGGGGTTTTGCTCCGGGATCGAGAACTACTCGCGCCACATGGATGGGCGCGAGGAAGGGGAGCCGCCGCCCACTCTTATTGATTACTTTCCCGAGAATTTCTTGACCATTATCGATGAGTCTCACGTTACCGTTCCTCAGATCGGCGGCATGTATGAGGGGGACATGTCGCGCAAACGCAACCTGGTTGAATTTGGGTTCCGCCTGCCATCGGCGTTGGACAACCGGCCACTGCGGTGGGAGGAGTTTGAGGCACGCACCGGGCAAACCGTGTACATGTCTGCGACACCTGGAAACTATGAGCTTGCGGCCTCCGGTGGTGAGTTTGTGGAGGAGGTCATTCGTCCGACGGGGCTGGTGGATCCGAAGATCGTCGTCAAGCCGACGAAGGGACAGATTGATGACCTCATCGACGAGATTCGCCAGCGTGAGAAGATTGAGGAGCGGGTGTTGGTGACCACTCTGACGAAGAAGATGGCTGAGGACCTCACCGCATACCTGGCTGAGAACGGCATCCTTGTAGAGTATCTGCACTCGGATGTGGACACCCTGCAACGGGTGGAACTGTTGCGCAAACTTCGTCTCGGGGAGTTCGATGTGTTGGTGGGGATCAACCTGTTGCGGGAAGGATTAGACCTTCCTGAGGTCTCGCTTGTGGCCATCCTCGATGCCGATAAAGAGGGATTTTTGCGGTCAACTACCTCACTCATTCAGACTATTGGTCGAGCTGCCCGGAACGTCTCCGGTGAACTGCACATGTATGCGGACACCATAACAGACTCGATGCGGCAGGCCATTGAGGAGACTGAGCGCCGCCGCGAAAAGCAAATTGCCTACAACGCCGAACACGGCATTGACCCGCAGCCACTGCGCAAGAAGATAGCCGACATTCTCGAACTGGTCGGACGTGAATCCGAGTCGTCTACCGTGGAAACCGCCCTGGCCCAGGATGTTGCGGCCCTTACCGGTTCGCGGGATGTGTCCACAATGGCGCAGAGTGAGGTGGAAGACCTCATCTCGGCGTTGCGCACCCAGATGGGGGCAGCAGCCCGGGAGCTCAACTTTGAGCTGGCAGCCCGTTACCGTGATGAGATTGCCGCTCTGGAAAAGGAGCTGCGTGGACTCAAGGAGGCAGGCATCTAGTTGTCCATCCCATTTTTTGGGCAGAGCGTGTACTATCGGGGGAAGTACAACCAAGCTAAGCGAAAGGTACACGAAGGTACATGAGCACGTACAAGACAATTGTCGTGGGCACTGATGGTTCCAAGTCCTCCCTGTTGGCGGTGGAGCGCGCTGCGGGCATCGCGTCGGCGTTCGGCGCGAAGCTGATCATCGGCGTTGCCTATTACGAGAATGAGGACCAGGCGGCAAAGACCCTGCGCAAGGACTCGATCCAGGTGATGGGTGATCACCCCGCCCACGACATCCTCAACGAGGCCAAGGCCGCCGCCGATGCTGTCGGTGCAACCGATGTACAGACCGTCATTCAGCCGGGCACGCCGGTGGAGGCGCTCATGACCATCGTCACTGACAACGATGCTGACCTCCTCGTTGTCGGCAACCGTGGCATCAACACTCTGACTGGTCGGTTGGTTGGCTCCGTACCCGCCGATGTCGCCCGTCAGTCCGAGTGCGACGTGATGATCGTTCACACCGTTCAGTAGGTTTTTCTCAACCCTCACCATCGACGATGGTGAGGGTTTGTGTTGCCCGGGTAGCGGCAACGTAGAGATCATTGGTTCCCTGGGGTGAGGTGGCAATGATCGTGTCGGGATTGACGATGACAACGTGGTCAAATTCCAGACCTTTGATCTCAGTCACGTTGTCCACGCTGATTACTTGCGTCATCCCTGTCTCATGCGTAGCGACTTCAGAGAGTGAGGATACGTGTGAGACTGGTACACCAGTTGACCGGATGGCCCGGGCCGGGGTCTGATCGGGGGCAATCGCCGGAAGAATCCCGTTTGCGTACTCCATGATTTCCGCCGGTGTCCGGTAGTTGATGGTCAGTTCATGGCGGCGAAAACGCGTATCGACGAAGGGGGCCAGGGTTTCCTCCCAGCTGTCCACCCCAGCCGGGGAGGAGGTTTGGGCAACATCACCGACAATGGTCATCCACCGGTTGGGGGAATGCCGAAACACCATCCGCCACTCCATCGGTGTGAGTTCCTGTGCCTCATCGATGACGACGTGCCCGTACGCCCACGTGTAGTCGGCGGCAGCACGTTCGGCTGTGGAGCGTAGATCCTCTCCCTGTTGGCGGTGGGCGAGGGTGGCAGCATCGATGACATCTGTGGCTGCGAGAATCTCAGCCTCGAATCCATCGTCGAGATCAGTGTTCTCAGAGGAGCGAACGATATCGAGAAACTCCTGTGCCTCCTCCACCTGTTGGCGGTAGGAAGATTCTGCCTCATCAGCGAGTTCATCGGGTGTGGGCATTCCGATGATGTGGGCCAGTTCATCTAACAGTGCCGCATCGGCTGGAGTCCACGGAATCTGGGCTGTGCCCGGTTGTCCGGGGTGCAATGTCGCAGTGGCGATCGGTAGATCGGAGGCATAGTTGGGGTTATAGAGTCCCCGGCGAGTGTCGTCGTCATAGTCGGCTGCGGCGGCATCGATCCGCTCGCGCGAGCTCAATAGTTTAGAGAGAACCTGTTCAGGGGTGAGAATTGGCCAGAGCTCACTGACAGCAGCGGCAACCGCAGGCTCCTCCGCAAGCTCATCGTGGAGGGCAGCCCGGTCGGCGGCGCTGAGTAGGTTCTTGCCGCCGAGGGGATCGGCACCGATGCGTTCAACGAGAGCCTGTGTCAGCGAGTCCACAAGGGAATCGGTAAAGATTCCCACCGCACGGTTATGTGGCCGCCGTGAACGGCGCGCCTTCCGCCGGGCTGTCGATACCATTGCACTGGTGAGCGTCACGGGGACTGATCCAGCCATGATGGTGATGGGCTTGTCCGGGAGAATCTCGTAGTCGCGTACGGCGGCCTGGAGAATATGCACCATCTCCGCAGACCCCTTCACCTCCTTGGCTAACAGAGTGTCCGTGCCGGTGGGTACCATGCCGGGAAAGAGTGTGCCGGGAGTTGCAGTGACAACACCGGTTTCTCCGAGTTGGGGGAGGACACGAGAAATGTATTCCAAGAATGTTGTATTGGGCCCGATGAGGAGCACACCGGTCTTCTCCAACTGCTCGCGCCACGTATAGAGCAGGTAGGCGACCCGGTGGAGGGCGACAGCGGTCTTTCCAGTGCCGGGACCGCCCTCAACGACGACAACTCCGCGGGAGGGGTCGCGGATAATGAGGTCCTGTTCACGTTGGATTGTCTCCACAATGTCGGTCATGTGTCCGGTTCTCGCCCGCTCCAAAGCTTCAAACAGTGCGGCCTCACTGGCCACCCCGATCTCACTGGCCTCGTCGGGGGTGTCGGCCAAGGATGTCGCACTGCTGATGAGTGTTTCATCGTGGACGGCGGTTACTGTGCGCCCGCGCATGCGAATATGGCGGCGGGTGTGCACACCTTCAGGATGGGCAGTAGTGGCCAAATAGAACGGTCGGGCCGCCGGGGCGCGCCAATCCACCACTAATGTTCGGTAGTGATCCTCCGGTGCATCCATCCCCATTCGGCCGATATAGCGCCTGTCGAGAGAGGTGGCAGGTGTGGAGGTGGAGGATGCTGGAGCCACTGGGTTTTCTGGGTCCAGATCCTCCACATCAATTCGTCCAAAAACCAGCCCAATTTCGGCCAATCCCAGGGCATCGAGGCGTTTGGCAACAGTGGCTACATTGACCTCTCGTTCAACGAGGTCCTCCGCCAGTGGGGAGTTGGTGTCGAGAACGCGGACGGCGGCCTCAAGTTTTTCTCTCGCCTCAGCTACTGAAGCATCCAGGCGCTGAAAGAGCATATCGACATAGCGCTGCTCGGAGGAGATCCGAGCAGCGCTGGAGGATTGAAAAGATTGTGTCACTTATTTACGAAGTTCTGCCAGGAAGTTAGACTTGTCCAGACGCTTCCCCAACCGCTTCTGGGCCTTCGCAGCAGCCTTCTTGGCCTTCTTCTCGTACTTGTAGGCATCCTTCTCAGCACGGTGCGCCCAGGACTTCGCGGCCAGGGAACCATGATCGGCAGCATCGGCGGCTGCATCGCGGGCTTCCTGGAACGCCTCCTTCGCCCGGGCACGGGCATCCTCGGCCACCTCAAAGATGCGGGTATCGGCCACGTCGAGGTTCTTACGGGCCTTGTCCATCCACGTCTCTGCCCGCTTGGTGTAGTCGCTGGCGAAATCGCCGGCCTGAGCGGCAAAACCACTCACAGCAGTTTGAGCCTGCTTGGCGCGAGAGTTGAATTCCTTCGCCCAATCCTCTCGGTTGTCCTCAACAAAATCGGTGGCCTCCTCGACAAAGTCCATGACCTTCTCGCGGGCATCCTCAAAGAAGTTCTTTGCCTTCGCTCCGACATCGCCGGCAGTCTTCAGCGCTTCCTCGCGGGTAGGGAGGGCAGCAGCAACAGCTGTCTGAGCTTGGCCTAGGTTGTCAGAAACCGTTGCGGCAAATGATTCTGCTGCCGAGGGTGTCTTATCAGTGAGCTCCGCGAACTTCTTCTGAGCCTGCTTTCCTGCCCGCTGTGCGCGCCACCCGAGTGAGGGCTTTCCAGCTGTATCGGCACTGGTGAGCAACAGACCACCGAGGAGAGCCACCGATGTTAACAGCCCGTTGCGGCGGGATTCCTTCTCCTGGGGGTCCTCCGACTTCCAGAACGCATTGCGGGCGAAGATCGTCGGCACAGACACCGCCGCCAATGTGGCAGCGGACAGGCGCGGCAGCTTACCTAGAGCGAGTGTGGAACCGGCAGCGATGCGGGTGGCACCGGCAGCGCGAGCAACCAGGGCCGGATCATCGGGAATGTAGCCGGCATACTGATCTGGAAGCAGTGCCTTGGCATTATCAATAACTTCCTGTGTCCCAGCTTCCAGCGGCTCGGGGTCTTTGACGGCCTTGACACCATCGGCGACATAGACGGCGGCAATCATGGGACGGATGAGTTTTCTCAGCATGCGGGCTCCTTCGGTGGTGCTGTCATTACAATTCATAAGTGTAACGCCACATTGGTAGAGAATGTTCCCAAATGCTAGATTCACATTCTGGACCAACAAACGCTAAACATGAGCAATCTCAGAAAGGTGTGGAACCGCAGTGGCAGATCGCCTGGTCGTGAGGGGTGCTCGGGAGAACAACCTGAAGAGCATTGACGTGGACATTCCGCGTGACAAGTTTGTCGTGTTCACCGGCCTGTCCGGTTCCGGCAAATCCTCCCTGGCCTTTGACACTATCTTTGCAGAGGGACAGCGCCGATATATCGAGTCTCTCTCGTCGTATGCTCGGATGTTTTTAGGGCGGATGGATAAGCCGGATGTGGACTTCATTGAGGGGTTGTCTCCGGCGGTATCCATTGACCAAAAGTCCACCAACCGGAACCCCCGGTCAACTGTGGGCACCATTACCGAGATCTATGACTACCTGCGCCTGTTGTACTCACGTGCGGGTACTGCCCACTGCCCGGTCTGCGATGCTGTTATCTCCCGGCAGACCCCGCAGCAGATCGTCGACGATGTTCTCGCCGGCGAGGAGGGAACGAAGTTCCAGGTGCTGGCCCCGGTTGTCCGCACCAGGAAAGGCGAGTTTGTTGACCTGTTTGCAAACCTGGCTGCGCAAGGTTTTAACCGTGTGCTTGTCGATGGCGAGATGTACCAACTGTCCGATCCGCCGACACTGAAGAAGCAGTACAAGCACGACATTGATATGGTTATTGACCGGCTGACGGTGAAAGAATCCCAAAAACAGCGGTTGACAGACTCCGTCGAACAGGCCCTCCAGTTAGCCGATGGGGTCGTCGTCATTGACTATGTACCCACCCAGACTACCGAAGGGTACCAGCGTTCCTACTCAGAGAAGATGGCCTGCCCGAACGGGCACCCGATCACCGTGGAAGAACTCGAGCCACGTGCCTTCTCCTTCAACTCTCCCTATGGGGCGTGCCCGGACTGTGATGGGCTGGGCTTCAAAGACCAGGTGGATGTGGAACTTCTGGTACCGAACCCTGAGGCAAAGGCAGAGGAGGCGATCCAACCGTGGTATTCCTCTCCGAACTCGTCGTACTTTAAGTCCCTGGTACGAGGGCTGGCCGACCAGATGGGTTTTGACCCCGATCAGCCGTACAACACACTGAGCGAGGAACAGCAGCACGCCCTGCTGTACGGCTCAGACCACAAGGTGACGGTCCGCTATAAGAACCGCTATGGGCGGATGCGCAACTGGACGGCCCCCTTTGAAGGTGCAGTTGGCTTTATCGAGCGCAAGATTGAGCAGTCAGAGTCCGAACACACCAAGGACCGGCTGATGGCCTATATGCGCCAGGTTGCCTGCCCCACGTGTCACGGTGCCAGGCTGAAGCCGGAGATTCTTGCTGTCCGGGTGGCATCGCATTCCCACGGGGAGCTGTCTATTTCGGGTCTAACCGATCTATCCATTGTTCAAGCTGATGAGTTCATTCAGGACTTGGATCTGGGCAAAAAAGAGCAGCAGATCGCTGAGGCGATCGTCAAAGAGATTCATGCGCGGCTGAAGTTCTTGGTTGATGTGGGCCTCAATTACCTCACAATGTCTCGTTCTGCGGGTACCTTGTCGGGTGGGGAAGCCCAGCGGATCCGGTTGGCCACCCAGATCGGCTCCGGATTGGCAGGTGTTCTCTATGTCCTCGATGAACCCTCCATTGGGCTGCATCAGCGCGACAATGACAAACTCATTGAGACCCTCAAGAGGTTGCGCGATATTGGCAATACGTTGATCGTGGTTGAACACGATGAGGACACGATCCGGGCCGCTGACTATGTGGTGGACATTGGTCCACGGGCGGGCGAATTTGGGGGAGAGGTCATCTATCAAGGCGACCCGAAGGGCTTGGAGAAGGTGGCCAATTCTCTGACCGGACAATACCTATCCGGGAAGAAGCAGTTGGCGGTGCCCAGTAGCCGTCGCCATGTGGACACAACCAGCCCCGACCAGCAGCTCACCATTGTTGGGGCGAAAGAAAACAACCTGAAGGACCTGACCGTGAGCATCCCACTCGGTGTGCTCACCTGTATTACAGGGGTGAGCGGGTCCGGTAAATCCACGCTCATTAACCAGATTTTGGCGAAGACCCTGCAAAACACCCTTAACCATGCCCGTCAAGTGCCAGGCCATGTCAAGAAGGTGGAGGGGATGGAGAATCTGGACAAGCTGGTGCAGGTGGATCAGTCACCAATTGGGCGCACCCCCCGGTCCAATCCAGCTACCTACACAGGCGTGTTTGACAAGATCAGGAAGCTCTTTGCCGAGACCAATGAGGCCAAGGTGCGTGGCTACAAGCCCGGACGCTTCTCCTTTAACACCAAGGGTGGGCGCTGTGAAGCCTGTCAGGGCGACGGCACGATCAAGATTGAGATGAACTTCCTGCCCGATGTGTATGTGCCGTGTGAGGTGTGTGGTGGGGCCCGCTACAACCGCGAAACCTTGGAAGTCCACTACAAGGGGAAGAACATCTCCGAGGTGCTGGACATGTCCATCCTGGAAGGAGCGGAATTCTTCCGCCACATTCCCTCCATCGCCCGATACCTGGACACACTCGTTGATGTCGGGCTCGGATACGTGAAACTGGGTCAGTCAGCGACGACGCTGTCCGGTGGTGAGGCGCAGCGGGTGAAGCTTGCCAGTGAGTTGCACCGTCGCTCCAATGGGCGGACTGTGTACATCCTTGATGAGCCGACCACCGGTCTGCATTTTGAGGATATTTCCAAGTTGTTGGCAGTCATCCAATCCCTTGTAGATAAGGGGAACACAGTCATCATCATTGAGCACAATCTGGACGTGATTAAATCCGCTGATTGGATCATTGATCTTGGGCCTGAGGGCGGTGATGGTGGTGGCACAGTCGTTGCTGAAGGCACTCCTGAGCAGGTGGCACGCAAGCGGAAGTCCTATACCGGCTGCTATCTCAAGCGGGTGCTCGCATAGGCGGGGCTCAGGTCATTCCGACCGACGATTTGGGAATCCGGCGATGAACTGCTAAAGTTCTTCGGGCTGCCGCAGGAAACTGCGGACATCAAGTGGTTAACTCCCACCAGAGGCCGCTGGGGCTTTCCTCCGCTTACGGCGAAGGCTCCAGCTGGATCATGGTTTAGCAGCGCTTTTTGTGTGCGCCTGCCGTGGGGGAGAATCACGCCGATGTTCACGGAGACCTTGGGGCATTTCAACCGTAACCACCGTCTACTGTGAGGAGTTCTCATTAGCGCTGAAGCTCGTATCAATGAGCGAATCCGAGTCCCCGAGGTCCGACTCATCGGCCCTGACGGGGAGCAAGTTGGTGTCGTCAAGATTCAGGATGCTCTGAAGATTGCGTACGACGCAGATCTCGACTTAGTTGAGGTCGCACCCAACGCCAAACCGCCCGTGTGTAAAGTCATGGACTTTGGCAAGTACAAGTACGAGCAAGCTCAGAAAGCTCGCGAGGCTCGCAAGAACCAGCAGCAGACTGTGATTAAAGAACAGAAACTTCGCCCCAAGATCGACGATCACGATTATGAGACGAAGAAAGCAAACGTCATCCGCTTCCTGGAAAAGGGTTCCAAGGTGAAGGTGACCATCATGTTCCGCGGGCGCGAACAATCTCGCCCTGAACTGGGTTTCCGTCTCCTGGAGCGCCTGGCCGCCGATGTGGAAGAGTACGGCATCGTTGAGTCCCGCCCGAAGCAGGATGGACGCAATATGGTGATGCTGCTCGGCCCGGCCCGCAAGGGTAAGAAGTAGACGGACAAGAAGAAAAATAAAGGTCAAAAGGTAAGGGATTTTCCATGGGAAACAAGATGAAGACCCACAAGGGTACCGCGAAGCGAATCAAGGTGACCGGCAAGGGCAAGCTCATGCGTGAGCGCGCTAACCGTCGCCACCTCCTGGAGCACAAGCCCTCCACCCGCACTCGCCGTCTGAAGGGCGTGGTTGAGGTTGATGCCAACGATCAGAAGCGTGTCAAGCGCCTGCTGGGGATGTAAGAGAAGAAACGAAGTTAGGGAGAAAACAACATGGCACGTGTGAAGCGTTCAGTTAACGCCAAGAAGAAGCGTCGCGAAATCCTGCGCTCTGCCCGCGGTTACCGCGGTCAGCGGTCCCGCCTGTATCGCAAGGCGAAGGAACAGTGGTTGCACTCGATGACCTACTCGTTCCGCGATCGCCGCAAGCGCAAGAGCGAGTTCCGTCGGCTGTGGATCACCCGCATTAACGCCGCCGCCCGGATGAATGACATCACCTACAACCGTCTTATCCAGGGCCTGCACCTGGCGGAGATCGATGTTGACCGCAAGATTCTTGCTGACCTTGCCGTCAACGATTTTGAGGCCTTCTCCGCCATCTGTGAGGCTGCCAAGGCTGCTTTGCCGGAAGATGTCAACGCGCCTAAGGCTGCGTAGTCTTTTCTGCAGAAACACAGTGCAAACCGCCACCGCTGGTGGCGGTTTTTGTTTACTCTAGCTAGCCCTAGATTGCTGCCCAGCGGCGCGGTGCGTGGGTGATGCTAAGATGACGAACGTGACTTCACCCGAAACTCCTGATACTAACTCCTCTCACCCCAATGTAGCTGGGGCGAGTGAGGACTTCGAGACTAAAAAAATCGACCTCGATGGCGCTGACGGGGCAAAAGTACAGCCCGAGCAGCCAAATCCCTACGCTGCTCGGATGGGTGTTCCGCCCCAGCAGCCACCATTCACGCCTCAGCCCGGCCCGCAGCCATATCCGCAGCAGATGGGCGGATTCCCACCCTACGGGCAGCAGCCACCGGCTCCGTATCCCGGATATGCTGCCGTGCCACCGCAGGGTACCGCGCCGATGGGTGCGCCCCTGGGAGCTCCAGCTCCTGCCGGCCACAAGGGATTTTGGGCAAGTCTGTTTGACTTCTCCTTCTCCACGTTTATCACCGTGAAGTTTGCTCGAATTATTTACATCCTCGCTGTGGTGGTCAACCTCATCGCCGCGATAGCTATCTTTGTCTCCATGTGGGGCACTTCGTACTACTTCGACGGCTGGCTGTTCTTCTTCGGCCTCGTGCTTGGAATTGTGTACTTCCTGCTTTCGATCATCTTCTCCCGACTCGGACTCGAGTTCGTCGTGGCGATGATCAAGACCGCTGAAAATACACACGCCATGAATGTCGCACTCGCCCAGGAGCGCCACCGATGAACCCCTTCGACGATTACGACAAGGACGGGTTGCCCCGAAAGAAGCAACCGTGGGTGCAGCAGCAGCCTACCTACCAGCAACACCAGATGCCGGGGTTCCAGCAGCCACAACAGCCAGGTTTCCCGCAGCCACAGGTCCCACCGATGGCGATGTATCACCCCGGGCAGATGGGTATCCCACCCGAGTCCTTCCCCAGTGATCGGAACCGCGTACTCGCTGCTATCCTCGCCTTTTTCCTCGGTACCCTCGGTGTGCATAACTTCTACATTGGTCAGACACAGCGCGGAGTGGCACAGCTGGTGATGGGGGCGGTGGGCTATTTTCTCACGAGCACATTGATCGGTGCGATTATTGGCCTGCCCCTGCTATTCGCGCTTGGGCTGTGGGTGCTCATTGACTTCATCCTCATCGTGGTTGGTCAAGCCAAAGACGGCGACGGCCGGAAGATTTAACTGGCGGGAATAGGTATGAAAATACTGACCGAGCGGGCAGGGCGAATTGTCAACGCCGCCAAGCTAAAGAAGGCGAGTGGGCGCAAGGGGACCGGGCAATTCCTGGTCGAGGGGATCAACTCGGTAGAGGCTGCGGTCGAGGCGGGCTGTGCTCAGGACATCTTCGTTGAGCAATCCCTTCTAGACAGTGATTCTCCACAGCTAGCTGGGCGTGATCTCGTTGGGTTCTTGGCCAACGCGCGGTCGCAGAGGGTCTTTGTGCATGCTATCGACGACAAAGCCGCCGCCAAACTGGCCGATACCGTCACCTCGCCGGGGATTTTCGCGGTGTGTGACTCTCACCGGGTGGTTGGGGACATTGGTTCTCTGGGAGAAAATATAGAGCAGTCACAGCTTGTGGCTGTCGCAGTGAATACCGCCGATCCCGGCAATGCCGGGACACTGATTAGGCTTGCCGACGCGATGGGTGCCGGGGCCGTGATCTTTGCCGGTGACAGCGTGGATCCGCTCAACGGGAAGGTAGTACGAGCCTCGGCAGGCTCCCTCTTCCATCTACCGGTGATTCGCGAAAGTGCGATGGACACTGTACTAAAAACACTGCGCGATGGAGGATTGAACCTTCTCGCCACCGCCGCGAACGGGGAGATTGACATCACCGATTTCAAGCAGGCGGGACGGATTCTCTCGCAACCTACGGCGTGGCTGTTCGGCAATGAGGCCCACGGGTTGGGGGAGGAGCTTTTAGAACAAGCAGACTTTCGGGTGAGCATTCCCATTCGGGGGCACGCTGAGTCACTTAACCTGGCTACAGCTGCGGCAATTTGCCTCTACGAGTCATCGCGGCATCTTTACTAATCGAACAAACATACGAACGCATGATTCAATTTCGGGTTCTTTGTGAACGGTCGGTGTTACAGTCACCAACGTTCATTCAGTCGATATCCCGGAAAGGATAATTTCATGACAATCTCTCAAGCAGAGGCCCCATCTGCCCAAGCGACTACCACGTCCATCGTTGACAATCTTCACCATTCCGTCTGGGGGATCGCAATCGGGGCATCTGGAAGCAGAACATGCCTGTCGCGGTGGCTGGCGTGGGTGTTTACGGTGTGATCGCTGGCATCGGGTACATGATCTTTGTCAGCAAATTCCGCACGCAGCTCGAAGAACTATGGTTCGGCACAGAAGGTGGGTCCACATCCGTCTTCTCTGTTGGGGCAGTCGTCATTCTCATCGCAGGAATCGTCGCTGCGTTCGCCGGTGGGGCACAAGTCTGGGCTAAAAACCAGGCCGGTGGTGTGGTCACCAGCTAGGGGATAACGGAGCACCCAGTGTGTGTCGCGGACAGTAAAGCGACTACACTGGGTGCGACTGTTTTAATTCGTGATAGAAGGCCAAAAATCAATGACGGACACAACTCCAGAAATTGAGATCACAGAGGAAAATCTCAACGCCGCTGCCGACGCAGCCATCGCTGCATTCAACACAGCCACAAACGTTGACGAACTTGCACTAGCCCACAAGGCTCATTTGGGCGACGGAGCACCAGTGATCGCCGCCAGACAGGCCCTCGGAAGCTTGCCGAAAGATCAGCGTAAGGATGCCGGGCGGATCGTCAACATGGCGCGTGGGCGTGTCGAAAAGGCCTATGCAGAGCGAAAGGTGATCCTGGATGCCGAGCACCTCGAGCAGATGCTGCGTGAGGAACGGGTGGACGTTTCAGTGCCCACCACCCGCCGCCGACCCGGGGCCATGCACCCGATCACCACACTCATGGAGCATGTCGCAGACATCTTTGTCGGCATGGGTTGGGAGATCGCCGAAGGACCCGAGGTGGAGGCCGAGTACTTCAACTTCGATGCCCTCAACTTCCTACCGGACCACCCGGCACGTACACTCCAAGACACCTTCCATGTGGGGCCGGAGAACTCAAAGCAGGTCATGCGCACACATACCTCACCGGTGCAGGTACGCACCCTGTTGTCACACGATGTGCCGGTCTATGTGGCAAGCCCTGGCCGCGTGTTCCGCACCGATGAGTTGGATGCCACCCACACCCCGGCCTTCCACCAGATTGAAGGCCTAGCCGTGGATAAGGGACTGACGATGGGCCACCTCAAGGGCACCCTTGACCACCTGGCCAAGGTACTCTTCGGCGAGGAAGCCAGGACCCGCATGCGCACCAACTACTTCCCATTCACCGAGCCCAGCGCCGAGGTGGACGTGTGGTTCCCGAACAAGAAGGGCGGAGCAGGCTGGATCGAATGGGGTGGTTGTGGCATGGTCAACCCGAACGTGCTGCGCTCGGCCGGCATCGACCCGACCGTCTACACCGGCTTTGCCTTCGGCATGGGTTTGGAGCGCACCCTGCAGTTTATGAACGGCCTGACCGATATGCGTGACATGGTCGAAGGTGATGTGCGCTTTACCGCACCGTTCGGGGTGCGAGCCTAGTAGAGGATTACGTCGGGACATACGGGACTAAGAAAGAACAGTTAGAACAATGCTTATTTCACAGAGTTGGGTCACCCGCCTTCTTCGCGCCGCCAATCCGAACAACGCCAACTGGGAGGTGAGCGCTGAGGAGCTCGATGCCGGTTACGTGCGTGTCGGGTTTGAGACTGAGGGCTACGAGGAACTCGAGGGGGTCCAAGGTCCCCTCGTCTTTGGGCGCGTCGAGCAGATTGAAGAACTCACCGGATTCAAGAAGCCGATTCGCTACTGCCAGGTCAACGTCGGCCAGGCCAACGGCACCGGTGAGCTGCAGGGCATTATCTGCGGAGCCCGCAATTTCTCCGAGGGTGACCTCGTCGTCGTCTCCCTGCCCGGTGCTGTACTCCCCGGTGGTTTTGAGATTGCTGCCAGGAAGACCTATGACCACATTTCCAACGGCATGATCTGCTCGGCGATGGAATTGGGGCTGACCAAGCAGCAGAACAAGGGAATCATCACCCTGCCCGATGACTTTGGTGAGCCCGGTGAGGATGCCAAGGAGAAACTTGGCATCAATGACACTGTTTTTGATGTCAACATCACCCCGGACCGCGGCTATGCTCTCTCTGCCCGGGGGCTGACCCGTGAACTGGCCAGCGCATTCAACCTGAACTTCGTTGACCCCGCCACGGATCCGAGTGTTGCGGGAGTTGATGTATCTCAGGTTCCAGCCGCTGACGATACGAACCCACCGCTGAACGTGACGGTTGAGTCGGAAACTCAGTGCCGACGCTTCGCCATCCGGCAAGTCTCTGGCATTGATCCGAATGCTGAGACTCCCTTCTGGATGCAGCGCGAACTCATGCTCTCCGGCCAGCGACCGGTCAACGTGCCCACCGATGTCACCAACTATGTGATGTTCCTAATGGGACTGCCCATGCACGCCTTTGATGCAGATAAGATCTCTGGCGGTCTCACCGTGCGCAATGCCCACCCTGGTGAGACCATGCAGGTTATTGACCATACCAACCATGAGCTTGACCCAGAAGACGTGGTCATCTGTGATGAGACTGGGCCGCAGTCCATTGCTGGTGTGATGGGTGGGTCGACCTCGGAGATCGCTGATGACACCACCAACGTCTACTTTGAGGCAGCCGTGTGGGAGCCGGTACGGATTGCCCGGACTTCCAGGCGACAAAAGATTTCTTCGGATGCTTCCCGTCGGTTTGAGCGCGGTGTGGACTCGGAACTGGTTGAGGTAGCCCTCGATGTTGCCTGTGCACTGCTTGCTCAGATTGCCGGCGGGGAGATTTCTACCGGGCGGTTCATCACCGGTGAACCGGACACGATGAATCCCATCACCATGGATGTGAACTATCCGTCGCAGCTTGCAGGTTTTACCTACAGTGCCGATGCGGTAGTTAAGCGGTTGCGTGAAATTGGTGCCGATATTACCCAGTCCGGCGAGGAACTCACCGTCATCCCGCCTACCTGGCGGCCAGACCTCTACGAGCAGGCTGACCTTGTGGAGGAGGTGACCCGCCTGGAAGGCTTGGATGCGATCGAGCCAGTCCTTCCGCACGCGACCTACGGGGAAGGGCTCAAGCCTGACCAGAAACGGCGGCGCGCTGTCACCCACGCCCTAGCCTATGAGGGTTACCTGCAGATTCTGCCGAGTCCCTTTATCGCAAACGACACCTTTGATGTGTGGGGGTTGGACGCAAACGATGAGCGGCGCAGTACCGTACACGTACAGAATCCGCTCGATGCGGATGCTGCTCAACTCGGTTCCACCTTGTTGCCGAGCATGCTCGATGCCCTGCGCCGCAACGTCGTGCGTGGCAAGAGTGACATTTCCATCTATGCCGTCCAGCAGGTGGCCATCACCAATCGGCCACTGGAAGACCAGGTCTCTCCGATGCCGAAGACCAGAGTTCGACCGTCCGATGCGGAGATCCAGGCGGTTCTCGATTCTCTACCGTACCAGCCGCTCCACGTGGCCACCGTTGGGTCAGGCAGCATGGTGGAGAAGTCGCCGCTAGGTGAGGCTCGCGACTACACATACGCCGATGCCATTGAATCTGCCCGGATTGTGGCCCGCGCCGCTGACGTTGAACTGACCTTCGAGACCACCGAGCACCTACCCTGGCACCCCGGGCGCTGGGCTGCGATCAAGGTAGGGGAGCGGGTTGTCGGCTACGCCGGCGAACTCCACCCGACGGTGCTGGAGAAGCTGGAGCTGCCTGCGCGCACCTGTGCAATGGAACTTGACCTATCGGCCCTGCCCTTTAACCCCACACTGCCTGCACCAATGCTCTCGGCGTATCCGTCGCTCTTGCAGGATGTTGCTCTCGTTGTTGATGAGTCGGTGCCTGCACAGCAGGTGGAGGATGCCATTGTCGCCGGCGCGGGAGAGCTGTTGGAACAGGTCACTCTGTTTGACATCTATCGCTCCGACAGCCTCGGTGAAAACAAGAAGTCATTGGCGTATGCCCTCACCTTCCGTGCCCCTGACCGCACCTTGACCGACGAGGAAGCCACTGAGGCCCGCATGGCCGCAGTGAAACTCGCCGGTGAGCGGGTGGGTGCCACCCTCAGGGCCTAGGAAGAACGTCGCGCATGGGGAAGAACCAAAACCTGCCCTCGCTGACCGGTGCTCGGTGGTGGGCAGCGTTTGCTGTGTTCCTTCTCCATGCGCTCATCTTCTTACAGGTCTACCCCTTTCAAAAGACAGAGCTCTTCGCCACTATTCACCGGTTTGTCCCCATGCAGTTGGGCTCAGCCGGGGTGACTTTCTTCTTCATCCTCTCCGGCTTCTTGATCTACTGGTCTAACCAGCATCTGACAGTACAGAAAACGCCGAACTACCTCCTCCGGAGAGTGACCAAGATTTTCCCCACCCACCTCATCGGTGTGGGATTGTTCTTCCTCGCCTCGTATTCGCTGACCACAGGTTGGGTACTCGACTTTTCCCGCCTTCAGCTGTGGTTACCTAACGTCTTGTTGGTGCACACGTGGGTTCCCAGTTGGACGAACCTGGCCACCCTCAATGTGCCCGACTGGTCACTCGTCTCGGAGATGCTCTACTATCTCACGTTCCCGTTACTGATACCGCTGGTACGGAGGATTCACGGGCGAGGCAACTGGGTCGGGTTGGCGGTGACATTTGCATGCTCACTTGCCATCATCACCACCGTGCATCTTGTTGCTCCCGGATCCAAGGAGACCGCCAACTTCTTTGTGCCCATTCTCTGGGATGGGTCAGTTTCCCCGGTCGCCGATGTCCATGCCCATCACCTGTGGTTTGAACGAGCATCCGGCACCGTGGACATGACCTATTGGCTCAGTTACTACTTCCCGCTGACCCGATTCTTTGAGTTCTATCTGGGGGTGTTTGCTGCCAAGCTGATAGGGGAGAAGCAGTTCACCTATACACGCATTCTGCCACCCCTTGCACTGTTGGCAGTTTCCTACGTGGCCACATGGTGGGTGCCGCTGGCATTCAAGATGAGTGTGGTCATGTCTCTACCCATGACTTTGGTTATTGCGACACTGGCCGCACGCGACATCGCTGGAAAAACTGGCTGGATTGGCAGTGAAACCAGCGTCCTGTTGGGCAACATCTCGTTTGCGTTTTACATTGTGCAGTTCCCCGTCATGGTCGCCGTCCAGCGCTATATTCTCGCAGGCCATGAACTCGGGTTCGGGGTTTGGGCGGGGGCTGCAGCGCTCTGCTTTGTGGTGTCGGTAGCCCTTTCGTGGGTGGTCTACACCTTCGTGGATGCCCCCCTTATGCGCGCAGTCTCCGGACGCAGAGCGTAAAAATCCCCAGGTTTGTGGGGTAGCTCCGTTAAACTTGACGTATTCACGTGTAGATAACGTCGAGAAAGAAAGCGAGCGCACTCCATGCCTACGAAGCGCCCCCTGACCCGTACCATCTCCTCCATTATTGCCCTTGCAGCTCTTGGCACTGGCCTTGTTGCCTGCGGCGACTCAGCTGAAGAGACCACCACCACATCGACCACCTCAACATCGGCGACAGTCATGTCATCAACACCTGTGGCCACCTCCACCGAGACTGTTGCGACATCAACTGTTGAGGCCACACCCACAGAAGAAGTGGCACCGGTCGAGGAGGTCGCTCCAGTCCAGCAAGCTCCGGTAGAGGAGGTCGCTCCAGTCCAACAGGCACCGGTAGAGGAGGTGGCTCCGGTCCAGCAGGCACCGGTTGAGGAAGTGGCCCCGGTCCAGCAGGCCCCGGTGGAAGATGCTCCGGCAGCTGGTGATGACGGTGTGGTAGTCCTGCCCGAGGGCGCTGTCGGTGCGCCCGGATACTGATCCGCACAATCCCCCCGACAAACTCACAACACCTAAACCCAACTAGGAAAGAGACGTGGTCATCATGAAGTTCATGGCCAAAGTGTGTGCCCTCACTGTTGCGATGTGCACCGCGGTTCAAGGTCTGCCTGCACAGGCAGCCAGCAACTATGCAGTTGATCAGGGGGTGGTCAATTCAGCCAGTGCGATGGGCTCATCGGCGCTGCCTGACCAATTCAATAACCTGCTACCGCCGAATGTATACATTCCCGGTTTCCATGCGCCAGTCGCCGGACCATGGGCACCGACAATGGATATCCCGGCTGCCAACGGCACGAATGGCGCTGTGTGGATTGACACCGCCTATGGGCCACGTCGCTTCCTTATCTGGGTGCCCGCAGGCTATGACCCGCAGTATGTGTGGCCGGTGATGGTGGGTATTCCCGCATACGAGGACTCCTCGGAGAACTTCCGCAACTACTCGCGCATGCGCGAATCTACGATTGGCCGCGAGGCGATCATTGTCTATCCCGACTCGTGGAACCTCTCCTGGGAGGGGGCACCGACCTCCTCGTCTCAGCCAGGCCAGGATATTGAGTTCATCCGGCAAGTCATTGACCGCACGGAGGCCTCCTATCACATTGACCGCAATCGGATCTATGCCACCGGTATGTCCACTGGTTCCGGAATGGCAGCCATCCTGGGCTGTCACGCCTCTGACCTGTTTGCCGGTATTGCGCCGGTCTCCGGTGCCTACTACGACACTGTGGAGATGAACTGTCTGACAGACCCGATTGCGATGATTGAGGTGCACGGCTACTCCGATGAGCAGCACGCCTACAACGGTGGATTCCGCTACGGCCTGCACTACTTTGGTGGCCGTGAACTCATGGAACGCTACGCTGTGCGCAACGCCTGCGGTCCAGCCCGCACGGAGATCCCCCTGGCCGGTGGGGCCACGAAGATCCGTGCTGAGGGCTGTGCTGCTGCCACCGAACACATTGGTGTCCCCGGTGGCCACCTTTGGTGGTATGTCCCCAACACCGCCGAGGAAATCTGGGGCTTCCTGCGCGTTCAGCGGAAGTAGGAGGAGGCTTCAGGCCAACGACAATCTAATACCGCCGAAATGCGCCCGGGTTCTCCCACAGGAGTTCCCGGGCGCGTTCTTGTCCGGCAAGAATCTGTTCGAGGCGCTCGGAGTATAACAATCCGCCACGTTCGTTATGTTCATGGTCGGCGACCTCAGCAAAGACTGTCGGTTCGGCCTCCAGGTAGAGTTCTAGGGCGCGGTGTGGGTTGGGCGTGATTCCGACGAGGTCATCTGGATCAACAATGATTTCAGCAATTCTAAATGCTGCTTGTGCTGCATGGAATTTGGAGTGTGACCACCGGAAGCCGATAAATTCAGCCTGTCCACTGATGTCGTCGTGCGCAATCTGATATGCGCGTTCGTATAACTTCAGAGCATACGCGACGTTCTGTTCGACTCCTTCCGCGCGGTAGTAGAGATCCCCAAGCTTGTAGATTGCCTCCGGGTGTCCCAGCGCAGCGGCTCTGGAAAATTGTTCAAAAGCTTTGGCATAGTCCGGTTTTCCCAAACGCCCATATTCATAGACGTAACCCAGGTTAATCGTGGCTTGCATCACCCCGTTCGCATCAGCAAGCCGGTAGTACTTCTCGGCGACCTCATAATCCTGAGGGAACAGTTCACCACCACCGTATGACATGGAGCCGATGATGATTTGGCACATTCCATCGCCCCACTCGTCAGCGCCGTATAACAGCATCTCAGTGGTCAGTGTGCGCAGATCAGCATGAGCATCGGGGCGTTTGATGACTCGCTCTGCCTCGTAATAGGCATCACCGAAGTCTGGTGGGTATTCATCGATGAGAGCCTGGAGGATACCAATCAGTGCCCATTTCGTGTCGTCGTCCAATTCCATCCCGTCAAGCACACCTGGGGCTACGAGGTGCTCGACGAGATTCTGTACATCCTCCGAAAACGAGTCTTTACGTGTATCCCAATAGGGATGACTCTCAAAACGTGGATCGTATTCCACCATGGTTTCTCTCCTCACTGTGTAGAGTGCTTGCATCATGCGACGATCAAGGTAAGTTCGTCTGGGGCCACATGTTAGAGGAGAGTTCTCACGAAACTGGGAGCGGTGTTCGCCGTTGTTCGAACAATCTAGACTTGGCACCCCTGGCCACCACCGGCACCCAGCCCGCGCATCATGCC
>R14__coassemble_261_pt1 | contig 41574 bp, 37 predicted proteins | sample R14__metabat2_low_PE_014 | metagenome-assembled genome bin R14
GTGTAAAGGGGAGGAGGGCGGGGAATATGGTGGCACACACCATGACGCAGGTGGCCACCACCAGTAGCGCCGTGTAGCCGGAGTACCGTGACTGGGGGAAATGAGAGGAGCGGGAGGAGCGGGGCGAGAGGAGGGAGTTAATTGTGCTCATACTTGTTAGATGCGTGAGAAAGCGGTTTCGTTCCCGCCTCACACTTCCGGGGGTGAAGCGAGTAAAATGTCCCAGGCTATGGCCGACTACATTCTCCACGCTCTATTCCACCGCGATGCGGGGATGGAACTGTGGATTGAGCAGGTAGAAGGGCATCGTGTGGTGTTGCCTGAGGCCGTACCGGACGGGGAATTCCCGCCCGTGATCACTGACCTTTTGGCACAGACTCATTTCCGCCACACTCAACCGGTGACACTGCGCACACCGAAGGGGAAAACCGCTAAGCTGACCATCCCTGTTGCAGCCCTCACCCCGCAGGCAGCGTTGACGTTTCTGTCCGCTGTGGCGGTGTTAACACCTCCTGGTGGCATTGATGCCATCGGACATGACGCGTTGGGAGCTGATCTGAGGTGGATGGCACACATGTATCGCGGTGTCACGGAGTTTGTTGCAGCAGGCCGGGTAATTCCGCGACTGAAGTGGATTGATGGGTCCTGGTATCCGCAGTGGGAACTGGTAGGCGCCATCGCCATCAACACGTGGCTCAGTCACATGCAGCAGGCTGCCCCTGGGGTGCTCGTCATCAATGCCGGCCCGCAGCTGGCGGAGGAGGTTGCCGGTTATCTCTCTCACTGGGTGGCCAGTGATCGCTTGTCTGACATTGCTGAGGACCTCTCTCATCCCCAGTCATCCTCGGAGGTGTGGCATCCGTTTGTGCGCGCCCTTGTGCTGTCCTCGCCGGTGCGTCGGGTGACACCGGCGGTGATCTCCACTCTCAATGAGTGGAAGACCTCAGTCACCGCTGCCAGGGTGCGGATGGTGCTGGTGGTAGAGGAGCCAACACCGGTGCCTGATGACTCATTGGCAGGGTTTCCACACTGGGTGATCCGCACGCAGGTGCGTATCGACGAACAGCCGCCCCAGCCGATCCGTGGGGACTTTGTAGATGCTTCCGTCTATTCGCAACTGCGTCGCCTCCACGCACAGGCAGTCTCGGTGACTGATCTCCTCGATCACACAGTCCACACGTTCCGCGACATCGACGAGTCCGCCCACCTGCAAGTCCCCGGTGACGTGCCGTCGTTTGCTGAGCGGCGCGGTGACTTCGACGTCAGCTTGACCAATGAACAGTTCCTCCAGTTCATTGAAAAAGCAGTGCCAAAACTCACGAAAAAGGGGTTTGAGGTTCTTCTCCCTCGTGGTCTCGGGCAGGGGAGAGTGCGGGCGCGGGTAACTGCTGAGACCGCTGCTCAAGGGATGGGGCCAGCAAAGCTCGGGCTCGATCAACTCGTTGCGTTTGACTGGACGGTCAGTGTGGGGGAGACGGAACTCACCAAGGCGGAGATGGAGGAGTTGGTTTCTTCGGCATCACAGTTGGTGAAGATCAGGGACCGCTGGGTGCAGGTTGATTCTGCGTCTTTGTCGCGGGTCCGCGAGTACATGGCGCAGATCGCAAAGAGTACTGTCACAGGACGCGATGACGCAGAGGAGGCGGACGGTGAGGAGGGTGGCATCACTGTCACATCGGTGCGGGCGCTACGGCAGCTGGCGCTGATGGCAGCAGAGGATGAACTGCTCAGTTTCTCCGGATCCACCTGGGTGAGCGCCCTCGCCGGGGGTGGGGCAGAACTTCCGCCACCACAGCCGGTGGACATACCTGACAGTGTGCACGCTCAGTTGCGCGAGTACCAGCACCGTGGGGTGGACTGGCTGGTGTGGATGAGTGAGCAAGGCCTGGGGGCGGTGTTGGCTGATGACATGGGGCTGGGCAAGACCCTCCAACTATTGGCAATGCTGGCTGTTGAGCACGACCGCAACCACCAGATAGCCCCCACCCTGGTTGTGGCTCCGACCACAGTGGTGTCGAACTGGCAGCGGGAGGCAGCCCGGTTTGTGCCCTCGCTGCGCGTGATGGTCTATCACGGTTCAGCGCGCCCGCGCGGTGCGGACTTGGTTCGCGCTGTCAGTGACTGCGACCTCGTCATCACCTCCTACGGCACCTTGTCTCGGGATTTTGCCGATCTCCAACTCATCGACTGGGACCATCTGGTCCTCGATGAGGCGCAGGCGATCAAGAATACGTCGACAGCTGCAGCGCAAGCGGCCAGGATTGTGTCGGCGCGGCAAAAAATAGCACTCACCGGCACTCCGATAGAGAATCACCTGACGGAGATGCGGGCGATCTTGGACTTCACTAACCCGGGGATATTGGGATCGGCAGCGTGGTTTAGGTCGCACTTTGCCAAACCCATCGAGCGCGACCATGATTCGGAGGTGGCGGCCACCTTCCGGACGCTGACCGCTCCGTTTATCCTCCGGCGAGTGAAGACTGACCCAAATATCATTGAGGATCTCCCGGATAAAGAAGAACACGTCGCCTTGGTGGAGCTCACTGCTGAGCAGGCGGCTCTCTACACCTCCTACGTGCGGGAAGTTGAAGCCATGCTCGCAGAAGCCAAAGAAACCGATATCCAGTACAAGGGCCTCGTACTCAAATCTTTGACCAAGCTCAAACAGATTTGTAATCACCCAGCTCAGTTCTTGGGTGATGGGTCCCCCGTCACACAGCACGGCCACCATCGCTCCGGAAAGTTGGCGGAGCTGGAGAAAATTGTCACTCGTGCGCGCGCCGACGGCAAGAAAGTCCTGGTGTTCACCCAATATGTGGAGTTTGGTCTGATTATTCAGGAGTATCTGTCGACAATCTTCGGTGAGGAGGTGCCGTTTCTCTACGGCAAACACTCAAAGAAGAAGCGCGACGATATGGTTGCCCAGTTCCAGTCTGTCAGTGGCCCCGATGCGTTCATTCTCTCCCTGAAAGCTGGTGGTACCGGTATCAATCTCACGGCTGCATCGGTGGTTATCCACATGGATCGGTGGTGGAATCCGGCGGTGGAGAATCAGGCTACCGACCGCGCCTACCGGATTGGTCAAACCCGGGATGTGGAAGTGTATAAGCTGGTGACTGTGGGGACGTTGGAGGAGCACATCGCAGCGATTCTGGACGGGAAGGTGGAGCTAGCTGATGCCGTCGTTGGGGTGGGTGAGGGGTGGCTGATCAATTTGAAGCCAGCACAGCTGGCCGAGCTGATCCAATTCCGCAGCGAGGCAGAAAGGAGCCACGATGGCCAGTGATAACTCCAGTGACCAGGGGGGTCAGCCACGCATTGGCAGGCGAGTGGACAATGTTATCTACGCCAATTTCGGTGGAACTTCTCAGCCTCCCGCTCCAGTAGCGCAGTCGCGTCCAGTTACCTCCCAGCGTTGGCAGCAGGCGGTCGGACGACTGGAGCGACCAGCCGACGTGGACTTCCACAGTGAGCCGGCAGCTCTCCTCTGGTTGGCGGCAGCAGCCCAGGCTGACGAAGGGCGCATCAAGCGTGGGCTTGACTATGCGCACAAAGGACACGTTGTTGACTGGAGGGTGGGAAACGGTACCGTCCGCGCCTCGGTTAGTGGCTCCCAACCGGAACCCTTTGACGTTCGAATTGTCCTGCCGTACCGGTCCAAAGATGTGACCCACGAGGTTGCGCGCCTGATCGGAGCAACACCAGCTGCACTGATGACGGGTGCGGTGAGCGGCGAGGTTTTGGATATTCTTCTCTCCGACCACCCCGATGACATCCGTTTCAGTTGTAGCTGTCCCGACCCGGTGGCTGTCTGTAAACACAGTGTGGCTGTTGCCTATACAGTCGCGGAGGCAGTGGAGGCCCAGCCGCGGCGAATCTTCGATTTCCGCTCGATCTCCGTCGATGCGTTGTCTCAAGATTTGTCAGAGAGTGGAAAGGCTGAGAGCTACAGCCGTGCTCACAGTTCAGCCCAAAGTTTTTGGGACGGGAGCGGGCTGCCGGACATTCCACAGGTGGAGCTGTCCCACGCCATCGACGATGGTGACGAGCGGCTACTTCAAGTGGCCCTGAAGAATATGTCTTTTTCTGTACACGATTCGATCGCCGGGTTTGCGCAACTGCGCCGGCTCTATACTGTTCTTACAGACAGGGAGTAGCCATGAAAGTAACCTTTATTCACACCTCAGATTGGCATATTGGCTTGACCCGGTGGTTCCTGGAGGGCGAGGCACAGGCACGCTACAGTGATGACCGCATTCGTGTGGCTGAGAAGCTGGTAGAGTTGGCCACTGAGAAGGCGGCAGACTTCATTGTCTGTGCCGGTGATGTCTTTGACAGCAATAACCTGTCGGTGGGGGCGCTCGGTCGGGCGCGCGAGGCGTTGAAACGTCTTCCCGTCCCGGTCTACCTGTTGCCGGGGAACCACGATCCGCTTGATGCAAGCTACAAACTAGATGCCATCAACACCGAGGGAGTCCACGTCTTGAGAGATTCTTCTCCGGTAATGGTAGACGGCCGCAGCGATGTTGAGGTAGTGGGCGCACCGTTGATGTCGAAGCACCTCCTCGGAGACCCCGCCCAAGGGGCACTGACTGACCTGGGCCGAGTAGCTAGTGGGCGGGCACGAATATTGGTAGCACATGGCCAGGTAGTAGCACGCAGTGATGATCAGGCCGGTGCAATCATTGATCTCGACGGGTTGGAGCGTGCGGTGGACAACCGCATCGTCGATTACGTTGCTCTCGGGGACACGCACTCGACAACAAGACTGTCCTCTACCGGTCGGGTCTGGTTCTCTGGCTGTCCGGAGGCAACAGATTTCCGTGAAGTTCCAGGTTTGGGCGGGGAGAAGAATTCGGGAAATGTCCTCGTTGTCACGGTGACGGTGGATGGGGATAACTCAACAGTTGAGGTTGAGGAAGTGCCGGTGGGCCGGTGGCGTTTCGATGCGATCACCCGCGAACTGCGCAGCAGCGAGGATGTCGAAACGTTCTTGGCAGAATTGTCTGCCTACCCAGATAAAGCACGGACTGCCATCAAATACTGGTTGACGGGGGCCGTCGAGATGGCCGACTATGCCAGGTTAGAGCAGGGCCTAGAGGAGTTCGGTGAGATATTTGCGGCTCTGTATCCGCGCAAACGCGATGAAACCCTCACCGTCTACCCCTCGGATGCGGAGATCGACAACCTGGCGCTCACGGCGTTTGCCCGTGCTGCCGTCGATGAGCTGCGGGAGGGTGCACGCAGTGGGGATCCGAATGTCGCACAGGTGGACTCTGACGCACTGAAACTGCTGTACCGGCTGGCTAGTGGGAGGACGAACGATGCACATTAAGTCGCTGTCGCTGCACCACGTTGCTGGTGTTGAAGAGTTACATCTGGAGGATTTGCCGCCGCGGGGTGTGATTGTCATCAGCGGACCGAACGAATCCGGCAAATCGACGATTATGACGGCGGTGAAGACCGTGCTCAATGTCGAGCAGGACCCCCACCAGCGATACACGTCAAACTCAAAGGAGATCAGGCGCCTCGTCGATATCGCTGGCAGTGACCGCCCGGAGATCAGTGTGGCAGCTACTGTTGGTGATATTGAATTTGAGCTGGACAAGAAGTTTACGGGCACCAAAGCGGCGAAAGCCGATCTTCGAGAAATCGCCCCCCGTGCTCATTCAACACACGGTGACGGCGCCGAGGCCCGCCTGCAGGAAATCCTTTCAGTCATCGATGAGACACTCGCCCGCGAGCTCTTCATTGTGCAGGGAGAGGTGAAACCGATTGTCAAAGGGGTTGAGATTCGGGCGCTGACCAGTGCTCTATCAACAGAGACAGGCAGCGATGCCGATGGAGAATCCTCTCTCATGGAAAGGGTCAAGGCGGAGTATGACCGCTACTTCCAAAAGAGCGGGAAAGAGAAAGCCTTCCTAGCGACGGCGTGCAAGGAAGCCACCGCACAACAGGAGGCGGCGGACCAGCTTCGCCAGCAATTAGCTGCCCTGGATCATGTCACTGACCATGTCGCTGATCTGCACGATGAGCTGGCTCGTGTGGAAGGAAGCATGGGGGCCAAAGTGGCTGCCGTCGAACAGGCGGAGGCGAATGTTGCTGCGTTGGCTGAGCTGAAAAAGGCGCGTGAGGAGGCTGAACAGGCGCAAGCTGCAGCAGGAGAACGACGGAAATTTGCCGAGCTCAAGGAGAAGACGCGACGTGACCTACTCGCTGAGGTGGAGCAGTCAGCAACTGCCCTTGCCGAGGCTGAGGTTGCTGTTGCTGAGTCCAGTGAACTCGTCGAAGACACTGATCAGCGATTGGGTGAGATTTCAGGTGAAATAGAGGTGGCACAGGCGGAGGTGATTGCCGCACAGCAGGAGGCAGCTCGGGCTCGGTCATTGCTTGTACGTGTGCAGCTCACCGAGGAGAAGGAGCAGTTGAGTTCGCTTCTTGCGCGGGTGGAGGGATTAACTCGGGAGATTGATGAGCTGACAGTGGCCCAGGGGCAGTTTACAGTAACAAAGCAGCAGCTGAGCGCGCTTCGCTCAGCGGAAACTGCACTGGCAACTGCGCGTGCCCAGCAGGCGGCGGCGGCCGCTACGATGACTTTTGACCCGGCTGACACAGATATTCGGGTGAACGGCGAGGTTATGCCACTGACGGACGGAACGACGGTGACGTTGACCGGTGAGACAAGGTTTGACATCGGTACAGTCCAGGCGACTTTTACCCCAACCGCCTCGTCGGCGGTGGTCGGGAGAGAGGTGGAGAAAGCACAGGAAGAATTCGAGCGCTTGCTCTTAGCAGCTGGAGTCGAGTCCGTGATGGCTGCAGAAGAGAGTGTGGAGGAGGCGGAGGCAATCTCAGCATCATTGGCCAGCCTGACTACGCAACGAAAATTGATCTTAGGGGACACACCCGAATCTGACATCCACACTCGCCTCAACCATGTTTGCGAACTCTTGGAGGATACCGCTGCCGAGGTGGGTGGCGATGGTCACGACGAGCCGGAGAAATCTCCGAGCGTGGAGGCGGCTCGCGATGCCGCCGAACAGGCTCGGCAGCGGGAGGAGAGTGCCCGTGAAAAGGTGAACGCGCTCAAGGATAAGCAGGCAGAGTTGAAAGATTCGCCTCAGCGCGAACACCTGGCCTCGGCGCGTGCGGTGGCTGAGCAGGCTCGTCAACTCCATGATCGACGAGTGGCTCAGGCTGAACAGGCCGAGGCGGACGAATCGCTGGAGGTATTGGTAGCTGCTGTCACAGCCGCCGCGCAGGATGAACAGCGGGCCCAGGAGGTGGCTGGTCACGCGCGTAAGAATTGGGAGCAGGCGCAGCCGGAACTGCGACAGGAGGAGCTGGAGGGGGCTCGCCAGTCCTTGCAACGAGCCCGGACAAAACGCAGTGAGCTCGAACAGGAGATAGCCCGTGACCTGGGCAGAATTGAAGCTGCGGCGGGACTTCATGAACAGGTAGAGGAGGCTGTAGCGACAGCTACCCGCAGTGCCGCTGAGCTCACATCGCTTCAGTCTCGTGCGGCGGCAGCTCGTCGGTTGTGGCTGCTTCTCCACTCCCACCAGATGCAGGCACAGCGCGTCTACGTGCAGCCCTTAGAGGATCAGATCAATGAGTTGGCTCACTATGTCTTTGGGCCGGAGTTCAGCTTTGAAGTCGATGAGAATCTATCCTTGGAACAGCGTGAGCACTCCGGCCACCGGTTGCCTATCGCGGCGCTGTCGCAGGGGGCGCAGGAGCAGTTGGCTGTGATTGTCCGCATTGCACTGGCCGATATTGCATCTCGGGCAGGTGAGATGGATCCTGTGCCGATTTTCTTTGATGACCTCATGGGGCACTCGGATGCGGTGCGGCTGGCACGCATCTGCGCGGTTCTCGCCCGGGCAGGCAAAGACCACCAGGTGTTTGTGTTTACCGCCGATGAGGAGCGTTTCGCTTCCATTACTGGGGCGACATATCTGCGTATGGAGGACCTTTTGGTGGAATGAAAGTAGTGGACTACTCTGTGGAGGCTTTATTCACGCCGTAAACTATAAGGATGTCCATGACTGAGACTGTTGACCGGGGAAACCATACGTCTGATCGCCAGATCTGGTTGGCGATGATTGCGCTGATGCTCATCATGCTGATGAGCTCACTGGGGCAGATGATCTTTTCGACGGCTCTGCCCACGATTGTCGGTGATCTTGGCGGAGTCAGTCAGATGAGCTGGGTGATTACGGCATTTCTGCTGGCACAAACGATTTTTATGCCGATCAGTGGGGCTCTGGCCGACCAGATGTCCAAGAAGGTGCTTCTCATTATTATTGTGGGCATCTTCATGGTTGGCTCTGCTGTGGGCGGATTGGCTACCACGATGTCGGTGCTCATCGTCGCCCGGGCTATTCAGGGTGCCGCCGGTGGTGGATTGATGATTGTTTCGCAGGCTCTGACTGCAGAGATCGTCTCCGCTCGGGATCGTGGCAAGTATATGGGTGTGATGGGTGCTGTCTTTGGGGTGAGTTCTGTGCTGGGGCCAGTCCTCGGTGGGTGGTTCACCGATGGGCCGGGGTGGCGGTGGGGGCTGTGGTTGAACATTCCGCTCGGACTCATCGCAATTGGGGGCGTGGTGGCCAATATTCACGTTGAGAAGAGAGCGCGGGGCCGGGTTGTCGATGTCTGGGGCATTCTGACAATGGCCGTGGGAACGTCTTCGCTGATCTTGGCCACAACGTGGGGTGGCAACAACTATCCGTGGGCATCCTGGCAGATCTTAAGTCTCTTTGCTGTAGCTATCGTGTTCTTTGCTGCGTTCTTTGTCGTGGAGCGCATTGTTCCAGCGCCCATTATTCCTCCAGAGCTCTTCTCGCACCCCAATTTCAATCTCACTACCTGTGCCGGTATTGCAGTTGGAATCTTCATGTTCGGGGCGATGGGCTACATGCCGACGTTTATGCAGATGGTCCACGCGCTATCGCCAACGGTGGCGGGGTTGATGATGACTCCGATGATGGTCGGTTTGCTCATGACTTCCACCCTGGTTGGCAATTTGGTCACCCGCTATGGTCGCTACAAGTGGTATCCGGTAGCTGGGTTGGCCGGTACTTTTGTTGCCCTTGTGTTGATGGGAATTATCCACGCGGCGACACCACTGTGGTTAGTGGGTATCCTGCTCTTCTTCTTTGGCCTGGCCTTGGGTGCGGCGATGCAGATCCTCGTGCTCATCGTGCAGAATACGTTCCCTGTGGCGATGATTGGCAAGGCCACAGCATCGAACAACTTTTTCCGCCAGATTGGGGCAACCTTGGGTGCTTCACTGGTCGGCGGGTTGTTTACGGGGCGGTTGACTGGTTTTATGGAGGAGCGGTTGCCGTCTGCCATCGCGGCACTTCCGCCGGAAGAAGCTGCCCAATTTGCTGGTGGGTTAGATACGTCTCACTTCACCCCGGCCTCTGTGGTGACGTTGCCACAGGCAATTCAGCTGGTGATTGAGGGGGCCTATGCGGATGCGCTATTGCCGATCTTCTTGTGGTTGTCTCCGCTGGCCCTGCTGGCGGCGGGGTTGCTCATTTTTATCCGTGAGGATCCGCTCAAGTCCACCATTGAGTAAACCCCCGCACACGTGCAGGGTGTGCAGGGGGTTTACTGGCTTGATTGGGGCTGAGCCCGTGCGGCTTACTGCTTGATGGCAGAGCCCTCGATGACGATGTCAACCTTCTCGCCGACGAGTGCGCCACCGGTTTTCACCGGAGCGTTGAAGTCAACGTTGTAATCAAAGCGGTTGATCTTGGTCTTGGCCTCAAAGCCGAGGCGAATGTTGCCGTAGGGATCCTCAGCGATGCCGAGTACCTCAACGTCGAGGGTGACCGGCTTGGTCACACCCTTGATGGTGAGGTCACCGGTAATGGTGCCCTCGGTGCCGTCGCCCAGTTCAGCAGAGGTGGACTTGAAGGTGACGGTGGGGAACTCGTCTGCAGCAAAGAAGTCACCGGATTTGAGGTGATTGTCGCGCTGCTCGTTGTTGGTGGTGATCGAGTGTGAGGTCATCGTGGCATCGACATCGATACCGTTGTCGTTGACAGTGAACTCGGCGGTGTACTCGGCGAAGCGGCCGTGGACCTTGGTGACCATTGCGTGGCGGACGGTGAAGCCAACATTGGAGTGAGCGTTATCCAGGACCCAGGTGCCTTTGAGATCATCGAGAGTTGCCATAATAATTTTCTCCTTGAGGAAGTATGTACTAGTGGTTTGTGTGGCCTGTCTATGGTGGCCGGGTAGTTACCCTAACGAGAACTAGGTGACATGTCAACAATCATGGTCGCATTGGGATTTTCAATCCATACGTTGTAAGTTTGTTGACGTAGCACCTGTTGCCACGTTGGTGAAACTGTAGGGTTCAACTAGAGCCCACCGTCAGTTATTCCCGGGCAGGAAAAAATTTTCCGGCAATGGGGTACCGTGGCGCACAAAACTACCCCCGCCCAACCGGTGGGAGCAGCACAAAAGAAAGGGTGAGTGAGTGAGCGAGGACACAGCAGTGCGGTGGCTGACTGACGATGAACAGCGCCTGTGGCGCCTCATCTTAGATGCCGATAGTATCGTGCGGCGGGCCATGGAAGACACACTGCAAGTTCACCACAGCCTGACTACCGCTGAGTTCGCAGTTCTCGTCGCCCTGTCAGAGGCGGAAGACCAGATGTTGAGACTGCGTGAACTGTGCGCGTCGCTACGCTGGGATCGCTCGCGTACCTCCCACCAGGTAACGCGCATGGAAAAGCGGGGTCTGGTGGACAAGCGCCGCTGTGAAGGAGACGGCCGCGGAGTGCTCGTTCAATTGACCGATGAGGGCCGCCAGCGGTTAGAAACCGCCGCCCCGGACCACGTGGAGAGCGTGCGTGCGGTGGTCTTTGATCAGCTGGGCTCCATGACCGACCAGGAACTTGCCATCATCACCAAATTCCTGACGGCAATCACCTCCTCACCCAGGGCCCGCGAACTCACTGACACTGTTTCTTGAGTAGTCGCGGCGGAAAAGAAAGGTCAGCGTCAACCATGACGACTTCACTCACCCCATTTACGTCCACCCTCCGCGCCGTCCGTGATACCCGGCCCCTCATCCACTGCATCACCAACTACGTCACCGTCAACGATGTGGCAAACGCACTGTTGGCCATCGGTGCCAGCCCGGTCATGGCTGATGAACACGCTGATGCTATCGACATTGCCGGCCTTGCCACCGGGATGGTCATCAACATCGGTACCCTCAACTCCCGGACAATCCCTGCCATGTTTGCCGCTGGAGCGATTGCCCGCGACCTCGGTCATCCCATTGTTCTCGATCCTGTCGGCGCTGGAGCCTCTGCACTGCGCACACAGACAGCGGTTGACCTGTGTGAGCAGCTTCATCCCGCCGTCATTCGTGGCAACATGTCCGAGGTGAAAGCACTGGTTGGGGCATCTGCCAGCACCCACGGTGTGGATGTCAATGCCGTCGATGCAGTCAGTGAGGACACCCTTGACCAAGCAGTCGACTTCGCGCGCACTGTCGCTGAAACCTACGACACGATTGTTGCTGTTACTGGTGCGATTGACATTGTTAGTAACGGTGAGATCGCCTTTGTGCTCCGTGCTGGCCGGGCAGAGATGGGTCTCATTACAGGTACCGGCTGCATGCTCTCGGCCATCACCGCAGCATTCGTTGCCAGCAATCCAGATGATCTGGTAACCGCCACCGCCGGAGCGGCCCTGGCTATGGGGTTGGCCGGTGAGACTGGCTGGGAGCAGGCTGCTGGCCGGGGTACTGGCTCCTACAGGGTAGCTATTATCGATGCTCTCTCCACCATGGTGGATTTTTCTGGACAGCCCGTTATTGAGATTCGAAAGTAGAACAATGACAACTGATCACTTCACGCTCCCAGCGGCCCTGACAATCGCTGGATCCGACTCCTCAGGCGGTGCCGGTATCCAGGCCGACCTCAAAACCATGACCCTTAACGGGGTCTTTGCAATGAGTGCCATCACCGCCATCACCGCCCAGAACACGACAGGTGTGCAGGCGGTGCTGGATGTTCAGCCAGAGTTTGTGGCCCAGCAGATCGACAGTGTCTTCGACGACATCCGCCCTCAGGCGGTGAAAATTGGCATGGTCTCCCAACCGGACATCATTGAGGCCATCGCTGACCGGCTCACCCACCACCGCGCCGATAACATCGTCATCGACCCGGTGATGGTCTCCACTGCTGGATCAACCCTCATCTCCGACGAGGCGATCGGTGTCCTCACCGAGAAACTGTTCCCCCTGGCCACAGTGGTCACCCCGAACATCCTCGAAGCCCAACAGCTTCTGGGCATCTCCGCCATTGACTCGCCGGAAAAAATGGAAGCGGCAGCAGCCATCCTCGGCGAAAAGTTCGGTGTGCCGATGTTGGTAAAGGGTGGCCACAGTATCAGCGAGGCCGATGATGCACTCTATCGGCCTCATGACGAAGAATCTGGTGCAGAACCGGCCCTCACGTGGTTCTACGGCAAGCGCATTCACAACCCCAACTCACATGGCACCGGCTGCACCCTCTCCAGTGCGATTGCTGCCAACCTAGCCAAGAAAAAGAGCCTTCCCGATGCAATCGAGAAGGCAAAGGATTACTTGACCGGAGCCCTCGTGGCCGGTCTTGATCTCGGTGCCGGGGCCGGCCCGATGGACCACGCCTTTGAGCTGAGGGCCCTGGGCGGTACGTTCGCGGACTAAGCCAGGACCTCGCGGGCACCGTCGGCGTTCTCAATTAACCAGGCGATGTCCTGTTTAGTGGGCTCACGCCACTGAATGTTCTCACCGTGCTTCTCCAAATAGTGGTGCACGAACGGGCAGGTGGGAACGACAACCTGGTCGGTTTTTGCTACCTCCTCCATGGCGTGGGCAACGAGGATCGTGGCCAGGCCACGGCCCTCAAACGTGTCATCGACGAGGGTGTGCCAAAACAGGCGCTCCCCACCATTGTCCACATACATTGTGAACCCAGCCACCTGTTGGTCATCTGGATAGACAATGATGAACCGGTGGAAATCGGGCTGATCCAGCACCTGAACCTTATTGCCCTGCTTGTCAGTGAGTGTGTCAGAATGTGCCATGCCCCCACCCTACACGTCAATCCGCTTTTCGGGGCGGGCCACTGGCTCGGGATTCACCCGTGGTTTGAGGTGGATATTCGGCAACTCCGGGGAGGGTAACCAGGTCAGTCCCTTCGGATCGTGGGAAATATACCCTTCGACATGGCCAAAGCGTTCATTTTGGTCTTGCCAGTCAGCGCGGAACTGGCGGATCTCCTCAGTGGAGCGACCAATAAAGTTCCAGAACATGGTGATCTGTTCACCAAACGGCTCGCCACCCAAGAAGATCAGCCGAGTCTCCTCGGCAGGGTCAGCGGTGAGAACGAGTTCGGTCTCCCCAATGCCGGTGTAGGCGAGTTCGCGGCGAGCAACAGGAGTGCCAGACAGAGTAAGTGAGCCGGAGTCAACCAGAATACCGTGTTCAAAATCCGGATTCACCTCTACGGTGATCGTTGCTCCCGGCTTAAGCCGAAGCTCCGCGCCAACGAGTGGGGTGTATACGCGGACAGGGGAGTGCTGGTCCAGCAAGTCACCAACAAACACCCAGCCAGTGCCCGCCGATTCCCCAGTGTCACTGGTCAACTCCACCGGCTGCGGGACAAAGTGCTCGAACTCCTGGGGACCATTTCGTCGCCCATCTGGCAGTGCCACCCACAGCTGCACGCCGTGCAACACCGTGGTCTCCTGGGTAGACACCTCAGAGTGGCAGATGCCAGATCCCGCCGTCATCAGGTTCACCTCTGTGGGGCGAACCACCGCATGGTTGTCGGCTGAATCGTGGTGGGTGATTGTGCCCTCAAACAACCAGGAGACAGTCTGCAACCCGGTGTGGGGGTGCGGGGCCACATCCATTCCGCCGGTCGCAGAGACATCGTCAGGGCCATAGTGATCGACAAAGCACCACGCCCCGATGAGTGAGCGCTGACGTTGCGGAAGAGTGCGGTGAACGGTCATCGCGCGCGGTCCGCCGAGAGGTACTTCACGGGCGGTAATGATTTCAACGGCTGTCATGGTTCCACCATAGTTGAGTTGGTGGAGTGGTGTGCATGCAAAGTGCCCCCGACAGGGATCGAACCTGCGACCTTTGGTACCGGAAACCAACGCTCTAATCCGCTGAGCTACGGGGGCAACGAAGCGACAGTTTACGCTATCGTTGCCTGACCCCCAAACCGGGTGGCAAACCGGGTGGTTGATGAGGCCACTTCCCCGTGGTGCCACCTATAACGCATCGTCAAGGCTGGATACTATCCGTGCCGGTGGCAGGGGCAACTGCAGCGTCGACTGCGACAGCTGCCCAGTGGCCAAATAGTGGGCAACGACTGCGTCAACCTCGGCATTGCCGACTGCGAAATAGCCGTGGTCCCACCCGTCGACGGTGAGTACCTGACTGTTCATGGACTGCGCCATTCCACCCCAGAGATGATAGGGAGTTTGGGGATCATGGGTTCCTTGAATCTGTAAGGGGCGAACCGTCAGGGCAGCGCCGGTGAGTTCCGGCACCTGGGCCACCGGTGGCGCACCAGCACACTGGAAACCAGAACCGAGGGCGAGTGCCCCCATCCAAAAGACGTTCTGTGTGATCAGAGCCTCCCATGCAAATGGGCCAAGAAGCCGAGGATCGGCCGGGACCTGGTTCTCATTGCACTGCATGATCACACCGACTACGGCCATGTCCATGAAAGAATCATTCGTGGAGAGTATCTCCTCCATCTTCACCGGATCGAAATCTGCAACCTGATTGGAGATGAGGCTGGCCAAGAAAGGCCATGCGGTTGAACTCGGCAGAATCATCCGGGTCAGAATCAAGGTGAGAGAATTGGCTTGCGATCCGTGGATGCTGGTCAGATTGGACCACGTTGCATCGGCCTTCACGTAAGCATCAAATAACTCGTTGGGGATGCCGACCGGAATATCCTCCCCCTGGGCTGGGGGCGGAGCAATGGAGGGAGGAGCACCAGCCTCAGCGGCAATCTTCATCGTCCATCCGCGATACACCTGAAGAGGGGTCGTCCCCATGTGGTATGTGGCATCATTATCGGCCACCCACTGGAAAAACCGATTGAGGTTGGCCAAATAGACAGGGGGTTGAGCCGTAAAGGCAGTTGTCCACATCGCATGCGGGTCAATCCCAGAATCCAAGATAACCCGATCGGTGTGGTCAGGGTACTCAGTGGCATAAGTGGAGGCCAGAATGGTTCCGTAGCTCATGCCGGCGACAGAAATCTTTTCCAATCCAAGACCCTGGCGGACAGTCTCCCAATCTGATGCCAGATTGCGTGTGGTCAGTGTGGTTGCATAGTCCCAGCCACAGTCCTCGCGCATCGCCTTGCCGGGTTGAAGCAGCTCTTCGATATCTGATTGCGTGAATTCCTGTGTAGCGTTGTCGTCGTCCGCACCTGCAGCCAGCTCCTGAGTGCACACGAGGGGAGTGGACCCGGTCATCCCACGTGGTTGTACACCGACGATGTCATAGTGAGCACGAATTGACTCCGGCCACTGCAGTGCCGCCCCGACATAGGCGTAGGACGAGCCACCCGGGCCGCCTGGGTTATAAAAAATGGTTCCACGCCGGGACTCGGTCGCAGGCAGCCTGACAAACCCCACGCTGATCTTTTCTCCGGCTGGAGCATCGTGGTGGAGGGGTGCGTCGGTGCGGCCGCAACGAGCACCGGCGGCTACGACCACGTCGGGGCACTCCTCCCACGTCACTGCCGGTGCAGCTGGCACCTGCTGGGCAGTGGCGGTGGGTGCGGTGACCACAGTGACTGCGATCGTCGCTGCTGAAAGGAGATGTGCGAGGTGACGGACTGGCTTCGGGATGATCATTCGGTGTCCCCCACAATGATCACATGCAGTGTCCGGGGGCCATGGACACCATTCACCCGCTCAAGCTCAATGTCTGAGGTTGCCGATGGGCCCGAAATCATGGTGACAGGACCGCCCGTGGCCTGAGGGTGAGTGACCGGGTTGAGCCGATCAATCATCTGGGGCACGGTGCCCACAATGGTGGACTCCTCAACTAAGCACACGTGAACATCGGGGACCAGCGAAAGAGCTCTGCGTCCACATACTGGCCCTGATTCCAAACAGATCGTCCCCGTCTGAGCGCAACTGACCGTGGATCCAGTGACGACGGCAGCCGCAGCGTCGAGCTCGCGCGGATCACCGGTGGGATCATCGGGTGCTGCCAGCGGCCCAAACAGGTCAGCGTCGAGACCAGGCGCGTAGATAATCCGGGAAGTAGAGTTCTGCTCGATATCTTTCAGTACCTCGTTCAGTGTCTCTTTCACTGTGGCCGACGTGGCGGTGTGGACAGTAACGCCGTAGTCTTCTAGCCGGTCAGTGAACTGCTCAATCAGATCACCCGTCTCGGTCTGGGCATCTAAGCTAGTGTCCCGCCGATAGTTCCGGGGGACCGGATAGGGTGTCTCGGCTTTACCAGCTGCTTTGTTGGCAGCGTGAATACGGCGGAGAATCTCCTCTTTGGCGGTATCCATCAGTTCTCCTCGGTGTGTGGTGGCCGGATCTGGGCGATGAGCTGTTGGGTGCTCTCACTGGCCCACCACTGCCTAAATGACTGTTTCGGTGGAAGGGGTACGTCCCTCGTCTTCGTCCATGCTCCCAACACCCCGGGCAGTTTCGTGATGTGGGTGCCATCGCCAGTGAACGGAACCCTGCCCAAGATTCGCCCAAGAAAGACGAGACGTGTGACCGTATTCCACAACGTTGGCTTGGCCCACACCAGCTCCGCCAACCCCATCACCGTTTTCTCTATCGGGGCCGGATGGGCGCTCACCTTCTGATAGCGCATCTCTAGGAGGAGATCTGTCAAGGGGATCATGACCGGGCACACCGCATTGCATGCACCGCACAGTGTTGAGGCAAAAGGCAGATAGCCGTTGGGATCGTGGTCGGATTCAATACCGGTGAGCTGCGGGGTGAGCACAGATCCAATGGGCCCAGGATAGGTGGAGCCATAGGCGTGACCACCGACGCGCTCATAGACGGGGCAGACGTTGAGGCAGCTCGCACACCGGATACATTTGAGTGCTTCCCGGCCAACGGGGTTACTCAGCGTAGCTGTGCGGCCATTGTCCACCAGGACAAGATGGAAGTTCTGTGGGCCGTCATTGCTGGTGACTCCCGACCACAACGAGGTATAGGGGTTCATCCGCTCACCGGTCGCCGAGCGCGGCAGCAGCTGCAAGAACACCTCTAAGTCCTGGAAGGTTGGAACAAGCTTTTCAATACCCATCACCGTGATGAGGGTATCGGGCAAGGTGAGATTCATTCTGCCATTGCCCTCAGACTCCACGATGCACACCGTTCCAGTTTCTGCCACCCCAAAATTCGCGCCACTGATTGCGCATGTAGAGGTCAAAAACTTCGTGCGTAGGAACCGGCGGGAGGCCTCTGCTAGCTCGGCTGGTTCATCGCTCAAGGTGGGGTCCACATCATCCATCTCGGAGAGGAAGATATCGCGCACTTCCTGCCTGCCCCGGTGAATCGCGGGAACCACAATGTGGGATCCAGTGTCGTGGCCGAGTTGAACGATCAGCTCTGCCAGGTCGGTTTCGTGGGGCACAATCCCCGCATTTGCCAATGCGTCGTTGAGGCCGATTTCCTGGGTGAGCATGGATTTGACCTTGGTCACCTCAGTGGCACCAGAGTCTTTGACCAGCTGAATAACGATCCGGTTGGCCTCTTCGCCGTCCCTGGCCCAGTGAACATGACCGCCGTTGTCCTCGACCTTGTCGGCGAATTGGACGAGCAGTTCGGCGAGGCGTTGGCCCACATCCAGCTTGATCGCACTCGCCGCATTGCGCAGATCCTCCCAGTCGGGTGTCTCCTCTACCCGTTGTTGGCGTTTAGCCCGAATCGTGCTGGTGGCCTTGTGTAGGTTGCGCCGTTGCGTCTGGTTCTTCAGCTCTTCGTCGGCGAGTTTGGGGAAGGGGAGCCGACCCCGCAAGGTACCGGAATTGGAGGCGTGGGTAGACACTGCTTGCGTCGTGGTTCCTGTCACCGTGTCCCCTCCTTTCCGTCGTGGAACGGTTGCTCCCGGGTGGAAGCGAGGATTTCTGCCAGATGAATCGCCCGTATCGGACTATTTTGTCGAGACAAGGTGCCGCCGATATTGAGGAGGCACGACCCGTCACCACCGGTGACAAACTCGGCACCTGTGCTCGTCACATTGGTCACCTTGTCAGCAACCATCGCCGCTGACACAGCCGGATTCTTCAGAGAGAACGTGCCACCAAATCCGCAGCACTGTTCGGCATGGGGCAGCTTAATGAGGTCAAGTCCCTCCACGTTTCTGAGGAGGCGAAGTGGCCGGTCACCGAGTTTCAAAAACCGCAGACCGTGGCAGGATGGGTGATAGGTGACACGGTGTGGAAAGTATGCCCCGACATCTTCTACGCCGAGAACATCGATGAGGAACTCCGGTAGGTCCAGTGCCTTCATCGTCGTGTCAAAGACCTTATCGGCAAGGGCTTCGGCATTCTCCCCGGTGCCAAACCGTTCCGCTACATGGACGTGGTAGTCACGGATTGCACCCGTACATGACCCAGAAGGGGAGACGACATAGTCAAAACTGCTGTCGGAGAACGTGTCAGCGAAGTTCTCCACCAGAGGCAGAATCTCTTTTTGGTAACCACTGTTAAAGTGCATCTGACCACAGCAGGTCTGGTTCTCAGGCACCACGACCTCCACACCGAGTCGCGTCAACAGAATCGCCGTCGCTTCCACCACAGACGGGTAGAGACCATCACCGAGGCACGTGGTAAAAAGTGCAACACGCACAGAAACTCCTTGAACTCCTTGGCAGTGTTTTCTTGGTTTTCTTAGCTTGTATTGTTGTCAGTTGGCCTCTAAGGCTAGCAACCAGGTGGGCCCCGTCGGGTGGGTTTGAGCGGGTGGGCTAGAATAAGTCGCCATGACACCGGCAGAGCTTTCTCACCTCATCAAAGACACCGCAACTGAGGTACTCTCCTCTCGCGATGCAGATCCCTCCATCCTCCCCGAGGAGGTCACAGTGGAGCGACCACGCAATCCCGACCACGGCGATTACGCCACCAACCTGGCCCTCCAGGTAGCCGGAAAGGCGGGAATGAAGCCTCGCGAGTTTGCCGATCTACTCGTCGCCGCGCTGTCTACAACATCGGACATTGACACAGCCGAGGTTGCCGGGCCTGGCTTCATTAACATCAGGTTGGCGAAGAGCGCCCAGGGTGCGCTGGTGCAAACCATCCTTGACCAAGGGGAGGGTTTTGGTACCTCTGAGCTCTACGCCGGGAGTAAAGTCAACCTAGAATTCGTGTCCGCCAACCCCACCGGCCCCATCCACCTCGGTGGCACGAGGTGGGCAGCGGTTGGTGACAGCCTTGGCCGGGTCCTGTCTGCCTGTGGCGCTCAGGTCACCCGTGAGTACTACTTCAATGACCACGGCACCCAGATTGATCGCTTCACCGCCTCCCTGGTCGCAGCGGCAAAGGGAGAGCCCACACCCGACGATGGCTACGGGGGAGCCTATATTCAAGAGATTGCTCAGGCGATCCTGTCCGAGCAGCCAGACATTCTTGCTCTACCCGATGAGCAGATGAAAGAGGCCTTCCGCGCCAGCGGCGTGGAGATGATGTTTGCCCAGATCAAGCAATCTCTCGAGGAGTTTGGCACCCACTTTGACGTGTTCTTCCACGAGAACTCCCTATTTGAATCCGGAGCGGTTGATCTCAGCATCGCCGCCCTCAAGGAATCCGGAGAACTCTACTTCGCAGACGGGGCCTGGTGGCTCAAGTCCACCGACTTCGGCGACGATAAGGACCGGGTAGTCATCAAATCCGACGGCAATGCCGCCTACATCGCCGGTGACATCGCCTATGTGAAGAACAAGTTCGATCGGGGCTTCGACCTGGCCATCTATATGCTCGGCGCTGACCACCACGGCTACATTGCCCGGCTGAAGGCTGCTGCAGCGGCCTTAGGCTACGATCCAGCCGGAGTTGAAGTGATGATCGGGCAGATGGTCAACCTTCTCCGCGACGGCACCGCCGTCAAGATGAGCAAACGTGCTGGCACTGTCATCACCCTCGAAGACCTCGTCGATGCCCTCGGTGTCGATGCAGCCCGTTACTCGCTCATCCGCTCCTCAGTGGATTCCAGCCTGGATATTGACCTGGGGTTGTGGCAGGCCCAGTCCTCAGACAACCCCGTCTACTACGTCCAATATGCCCATGCGCGGCTATCCTCCCTGTTGCGCAAGGCACAGGATGCAGGTTTCACGCCCGTGTCGACGGCCGATTTCTCCCTCCTTGGTGAGGAAAAAGAGGGCGATCTCATCCGGACCCTGGGAGAGTATCCGGAAGTCGTCGAAGCTGCCGCACGGCTGCGCGAACCCCACCGCATCGCCCGGTACGTGGAATCACTGGCCGCCAGCTTCCACAAGTTCTATGACACTGTCCAGATTCTGCCGAAGGTGACTCAGGCAGATTCACCGGCACCCGACCAACCCACACCGGCACTCATCCAGGCTCGGCTGGGACTAGCAGCGGCCACCCGCATCACCGTGGCCAATGCTCTCAGACTACTGGGAGTATCCGCTCCGGAGCGGATGTAGGAGGCCAGTACCATGGTTGAACAGAGGCTCATCCCGGAAACCTACGAACGCGGGTTCACAGAGCCGGTGTACCGCAGTGTCGACGAGTTCAACGCGCTCCCGAGCAACGTGTGGCCGCGCACGGCCCGTCGCGAAGCAGACGGCACAATCAGTATCGGTGGGGTGAACCTCAAGGATCTTGCCCGAGAATTCGGCACCCCCCTCTACGTTGTCGACGAGGCCGACTTTCGCTCCCGCTGTCAGGACATGGCAGCAGCATTTGGGGCGGACAATGTGCACTACGCATCCAAGGCCTTCCTCACCCGTCGCATTGCTCGGTGGGTGGCCGAAGAAGGCCTCCACCTCGATGTCGCCTCCCTCGGAGAGCTTGAGATCGCACTGGCAGCAGGGTTTGACCCAGCACACATCACCGCGCACGGAAACAACAAAACACCCGCTTACATTGAGCGGATTATCTCCAGTGGGGTGGGGACCGTGGTGTTGGATGCCCCCGATGAGATCGACATGGTCAACCAAGCAGCTCAAGAGGCTGAGGGGACAGGAGTAACTCAAGATGTCATGGTGCGGGTGAAACCCGGAATCTCCGCACACACCCATGAGATGATCGCCACCGCCCATGAGGATCAAAAGTTCGGCTTCTCGCTTGCCAGCGGGTCAGCATTTACCGCCTGCGAGAGAGCAGTTGCAGCCAGCAACCTCAACCTTGTTGGCCTGCACTGCCACGTTGGCTCCCAAGTCTTTGATGCAGAGGGATTTTCCCAGGCCGCAGAGCGAATCTTAAACCTATTCGTGGAGGTCCACTCCCGCCTCGGTGTGACCCTTGAGGTACTCGATTTGGGCGGTGGTTTCGGCATCTCCTATACGGCGCGCCGGGAACCACTCAATGTGGCGATGGTGGCAGCTGACATGAAAGAACGAGTGTCTCACCGCTGTGAGAAGCTTGGCGTGGCAATGCCACGAATCATGGTGGAGCCGGGCCGAGCCATCGCTGGCCCCTCGACGGTGACCATCTACACGGTTGGTCAAGTCAAAGATGTCCATGTCACAGATACTCAGACCCGTCGATATGTGGCGGTAGACGGAGGGATGAGTGACAACATTCGCCCGGCCCTCTATCAGGCTGTCTACGATTTCCGGCTGGTGAACCGGCGGGCTGCCGGGGAGCCGACACCGACGCGGGTGGTGGGTTCCCACTGTGAATCCGGTGACATCTTGGCTGAAAATGAGTCCTATCCATCTGATATTAAAAGCGGTGATCTGCTCGCCAGTGCTGCCACCGGAGCCTACTGCTACTCCATGTCCTCGCGGTACAACATGGCGCTGAGGCCAGCCGTGGTATCAGTGCGAGACGGCGAGGCCACACTGATGGTGCGCCGGGAGACAATCGCCGATATTTTGGCGCTGGAGCCTTAGTCAGCAGATATCCATACCAGCATCGATCCGGCAATGATGACCAAGACAATCCCGCCGATTGCCTGCAGTGAGAGGACCTGGCCGAGCCACAGGTAGCCGATGATTGCGCCGAAGACCGGATCGAGGGCGAAGAGGACTCCAATGACCCGAGCTGAGGTTGCAGTACCAGCAAGTGTGTCGGTGACGTAGGGGAGAACCACCCCAAGCAGTGCCGAGAGGGCGAGCATACCAAGGCCTATTGCTGCGCCTGTCCACTGTTCCGTGCTCAGGCCACCTGCTAAGTGGGTGCTACCCAACTTGATCAGTCCAGGGACAGAGAGGGGGAGAGTGAGGATGCCAGCGACAGCGACGGTGAGGGCGAGGGCCGACAAGTCCGTACCAGATTCATGGGTGCTGGATTCACCGGTGGGGGACGGTTTGGCAATGGTGGCGGCGAAGACGGTGTACATGCCAAAACACACTGCCCCAGCGATGCCAAACACGTAGCCTGCCAGGTCAAAGTAACCAGTGGGGCCGATGGAGATGAGGGCGACACCGCCAAGGGCTGCCAGCGCACACAGCGCCTCCCAGATGCGCCGTGAGTAGAAGAGTGCAACAGCGCAGGGACCGAGAAAATCCAAGGTGACAGCTACCCCTAAGGGTAATCGCTCGATCGCCTCATAGAGGAAGATGTTCATGCAGGCGACAGCAATAGCGAAGATGAGGATGGATCCCCAGTTGCGACCAGTGAGGCGGGGACGCAGGGCGACACAGAACACAATGCCGGCGATGAGGAAACGGATCGAACTGGCTTGGGCGGGCGACATGACCGCACTGTCGCCAGAAAAAAAACCGGCGGCGAGTGCCGAGGACAGCTGGGTGCCGAGCGAACCGGCCGCGACAAGGACCACAGCAAGAAGCACCTGAGAACGGTATGCGGTGCCTGAGTGGCGATCAGTCATCGGCGATTTGCTCAACGCTCACCGGACCGGCAATCGGCAGTTCCATCACCGTGAGGCCGGCCTCGCGGGCAGCTTCCAGGATGGATTCCTCGATCGGCTCGGTGTGCAGAGTCATGATCGTCGGACCTGCACCGGACAGGTAAGCGGCATAGCCGCGGTTGCGCAGCCGGTTCACCCATTCGGCGGTCACCGGCAAGACATCGGCGCGGTAGGGCTGGTGAAGGCGTTCGCGAGTGCCCTCCCAGAGTAGCTCCGGGTGGCTCTGTAGAGCCACCACCATCACGGCCACTCGCGACACGTTGAAGCGGGCATCGACGTGGGTGACATGCGACGGCAAGACCTTGCGCACTTCCTCGGTAGAGGCATGGAAGCTGGGGATGAGCACGGTGGCATGGATGGACGGATCGACAGGTAACTCCACGGCATGGTATTGCGGTTTGGTGGTGCCATCAACGGGCGTGTCGGTCCAGCTGACTACCGCATTGCCCAGCACAGATGCACTGGCGTTGTCAGGGTGTCCCTCAAAACTACTGGCCAATTGGACTAGGTCGGCGCGGCTAAGAACCCCACCAGCCAGTCCGTTGGCGGCAGCGACACCGGCCACTGCTGCCGCCGCTGACGAGCCGAGTCCGCGCGCCTGTGGAATGACGTTTGTACAGGTGACATGGAGTCCAGGTGCGGTGACACCGGCGGCCTCTAATCCGGCGTGAAGTGCTCGGACCACCAGGTGCGATTCATCGCGGGGAAGATCATCTGCCCCTTCGCCCTCAACGTCGACTGTCAGGCCACTCGCCGTCACCTCGACAGCGACGTGGTCATAGAGGCCGAGTGCGATGCCGAGTGTGTCAAAACCAGGTCCCAGGTTGGCCGATGATGCAGGGACAGTGACACGAACGGCAGTACCTACCGCGAGCTGACGTGGGCTCATGGTCTAGGCCTCCAAGCGGAGGACAGAGTTAATTGCGTGCACGGCCTCGAGGCCCTTCAGCTGCTCAACCACTGCCTCAAGATCGTGCTCGTGAGCGGAGTGGGTGACCACCACTAGGCGAGCCCTGCCACCTCGGTTTCCGGTTTGCCGGGGTACGTCCGTTGGTGCTTCTTCCTGCCGCAACGTGGACACGGAGATGTTGGCTTTGGCAAAGAGGCTGGCGATCTCGGCCAAGACGCCGGCGCGGTCAGCCACCGTCATATCCACGTGGAATCGGGTCACGACATCTCCAAAGTCAGCAATAGGCAGGTTGGCGTAGGAGGATTCGCCTGGGGCACGTCCCCCGAAAACGCGGTTGCGGGCGGCCGCGACGATATCTCCAACTACAGCAGAGGCAGTCGGAGCACCGCCAGCACCCCGGCCGTAGAACATCAGCCGACCGGCAGCTTCTGCCTCGACGAACACGGCGTTAAAGGATTCGCGCACACCAGCCAAGGGGTGATCGTCGCGGATGAGAGTGGGGTGGACACGGGCGGAGACTTTCTCCTGACCAGACTCATCGGTGATGCGCTCACAGATGGCCAACAACTTGATCAGGTAGCCAGCTTCGCGGGCTGCAGCCATGTCTGCAGCAGTGACCTTGGTAATGCCTTCTCGGTACACATCCTTGGCATAGACACGGGTGTGGAAGGCGAGAGATGCGAGAATTGCTGCCTTACTTGCAGCATCATAGCCTTCAACGTCCGCGGTGGGATCGGCCTCGGCGTAACCCAATTCGGTGGCCTGGGCGAGCATCTCCTCGTAGGAGGCACCCTGGGAATCCATCCCGTCGAGAATGTAGTTGGTTGTGCCGTTGACAATGCCCATGACGCGGGTGACCTTGTCGCCGGCAAGAGAGCGGATGAGTGGGCCGACGACAGGGATAGCACCGGCGACCGCTGCCTCGAAGAAGAGGTCAACTTTGGCTGCTTCGGCCGCTTCGGAGAGTTCACCCCAGTGGGCCGCCACCAGGGCCTTGTTGGCGGTGACCACACTCTTGCCGGAGGTGAGGGCCTTGAGTACGAGTTTGCGCGGATAGTCAATGCCGCCGATAACTTCGACGACGAGGTCGACATCGTCGCGGGTGACCAGAGACTCTGCATCGTCGGTGAGGAGATCTGCTGGTACATCGTCTTGATGTTTCTCCATATCGGAGACAGCGATTCCCTTGACCTCCAGTGGGCCGCCGATGCGCTCGGTGAGTTCGTCGGCGTAGTCATTGATGAGGCGGATAACCTGGGCACCAACGGTACCGTGACCGAGGACGGCGATGCCGACGGGTGTGCCTTCGCCCTTACCAGGATTGTAGAGAGGACGGGGATTACCTTTCGATGCTGTCATGGCACTCCACTGTAGACCACATTGTCTAGTTTGTTCAACTGGGTGGGCCTGTGTGACTGGGGAGGCCGTGTCTGAGACATTGTTTCGCCATCAGTAGTGCGCTACGATGGCAGGGCACATAGCGGTGACTAACCCGCCTGACATGAAAGTCCTAACACGAAAGTTGAGTACACCCATGAGTCGGAAAACTAGCTCTATCGTCTCTGCCGCCCTCACCACCGCTCTTCTCATGGGGGCGACTGCGGTTCCTGCTAAGGCTCAGCTGGCAGACGAACTGTCCGATCTGACCGAGGCGCAACAACAGCAGATTCTCAACACCTATGTCAAGGAAGAATCCGTGGGTGGTCAAATTCTTGCTGCCCTGTCGTCGGACGGGAAGGAACAAGAGGTCGGCGGCCAGATCATCGATATCCTCTTTGCCAAGGACCCCACCCAGATGCCTGCGGAGGGGGAGACGGACAACGGCTCTACCAGCTTCATTCCCGATGGCTACTCCGATACCACCGATGACCTTAAAAAGTCGCTGGCATCTATCGAGAAGATCGGCATCGCGTTGGCAGTGATCCTGGGCCTGTTCCTTGTCATCAATGTCGTCGCCAACGTCATTACCATCGGTCAGGCGCTGCCCAGCTTCGGACTCTAGAGTCAGTGGCGGCCAGGGCCGGTCAGGGCAATCACGTCAAAGTCGCCGTTTGCTAGGTGCTTGCGCAGGTCCTTCTTGTCATACTTGCCCACCGATGTCTCGTCGATATGGCTGACAAATGTCCAGTACTCCGGCAACATCCAGCTGGGTAGGAATTCCCGCAAGAAATCTCGCAACTTTTCGGCGGTGTCTGGGGACGGCTCAACGCCGTCATGGAGCACAGTCACTGACATGGGACGTTGTCCCCACTTCTCATCGGGGTAGCCGATCACCGCAGCTGCCACCACATCGGGATGATTGGTAATCAGGTTTTCCAGCTGTACGGAGTAAATCCACTCACCGCCAGACCGGATGACATCGCGGGCGCGGTCCTCAATGATCAGGTACCCATCGGAGGTAACAGACCCGACATCCCCAGTTTTGAGCCAGCCGTCATCAGTAAACGCCTCTGGGGCATCAGTGAACGGTTGGCCTCGGAATTCGGTCACCGTGTCGGAGTGATAGTACGAACCGGTCACCCACGGGCCGCGCACCTGGATCTCGCCTTCGATGCGGTCTGACCGCTTCATCTGGGTATTCATCTGGCCGTCACTATCGCTGACAACGCGGTATTCCAATGATGCCGGGAAGCGCCCCTGGGACGTGCGATAATGCCAGCGCTGCTCGCCACTGACACCGCGAGGGGGCCGGGCGACGGTGCCGATGGGGGAGGTCTCCGTCATCCCCCAGATGTGGATGACATCGACACCGTAGCGCTCTTCCCACGCTCGGATAAGGTCTTCGGGGACGGGAGAGCCGCCAGAGATGATCTCTCGCAGGCTCATCCGCTCCGGAGGGTGGTGGAGGTAGTGGACCATCAGTGCAATCCAGAGTGTGGCGACACCGCTGGCGACGCGGGGATGGGTCTGGGCGAAGATGGATGCCAGGGGCGGGGGGGTGAGATCAGAGCCGGGGAGTACGAGAGGGGCTCCTGACATGAACGCTGCAAACGGGACTCCCCAGCTGAGCACATGGTAGATGGGCACGCAACAGAGAAATGGGGTGCCATGGCCGATGGCGAAGGAATCGGTTGTGCGCAAGCTCATTGAGTGGAGGTAGATGGAGCGATGGGAGAACAGTACACCCTTGGGTGGGCCGGAGGTTGACCCGGAGGAATAGCACAGTGCGGCAGCAGCGCGTTCATCAAGTGCTGGCCAATTGAAATGTGTTGACTTGCCGTTCAGTAGTGATTCATAGCGCCAGCCGGTAACTGTGAGGGGAAGTGCTTGGAGTTCGTCGACAAGTTCACCATCGCCGATGATGACCACGTGTTTGACGCATGGGGTGTTGGGGAGAATACGGCTGAGCCGTCCGATGAGGCTGGGGTCGGCCACAATGACCGAAATATCGGCATGGTTGATGACGTGGGTGACTTGGTCCAGCTGCAGCATCCGGTTCAGTGGCGTGAAAACCGCTCCCATACACGCAGTGGCAAACATCACCTCCAGATGCTCCGAGCAGTTGAACATGAAGGTACCCACCCGCATATCGTCGACGATGCCGAGGTCATCGCGGAGGGCATGAGCACAGGCGGCCGCACGCGTGGCGACGTGAGAGAACGTGGTGGTCTCGATCTCGCCGTCTCGTGAGGTGGAGATGGTGGTAGTGCCATGAACGCTCGCACCGTATTCAAGGATTCTGGTGATCGTCAGCGGGATGTCCATCATCGTGGAGTGCATAGTTGTTCAGCATACCGATGTTGGCATCGCCTTGTGGCTGGCCTCGTGGTAGCACTCTTTACAGGGGTTAATGTGGCCAAGTTTGGTGAAATATGGCTGATCGTCTACAATAGGCGCAAAGCTCTGGCGGCGGGGCTCACCTGATCCCCAGTTCTGTCACCTGGCGGTGGAGGAAACGTCAGCTTGTTCAAACAACCCCCGTAACATTGTCGGCATTGGCGTGCGCGCCCTGTGGCGAGAGGCGGGGAAGTCACTGCGTCTTTGGCCCCCTCTCATTGATGGGCCGATAACCTGACACGAAAGGAAAGTGTCCGATGTCGGAAAACTCCGCACACACGACGGACTTGACATCCATGAAACTTGCTGAGCTGAAGAAGTTGGCTCAGGAACGGGGGATCAAAGGAATCTCTAATCTGCGCAAACAGGATCTGATTGAGAAGCTTCTCGCCGGTGCAGCCCCGGTGGCTCCCGCTGAACCAGTTGAGGAGGAGGCGACCGCGTCTGAGAACGCAAGCGGTGAGGGGGCTCGGCACTTCGAGTCGCGGTCTGCTGCGCGTCGTGCCCGTCGAAACCGGCAGCGCAAGAATCAGCGCACGCAGACCGAGGAAACTCCGGCGCAGCCTCCGGCAGAACCACAGGAGGCTGCACAGACTGTCGCGGGGGATACGCGCACAGAACGGGATGGGGAAGCTGAGGACAACCGGGACCAGCAGGACCGGAGGAATAACCGGCAAGAGCGCCAAGACCGCCGCGGCGGACAGCGGAATAATAACCGCAATCAGCAGCACAACCAACAGGCCGAGCACCAGGAAGTACCGCTGAAGCCGATTGCCGGCATCTTGGACATCATTGATTCCAACATTGCCTTCGTTCGTACGACTGGTTATCAGGCTGGCTCTCAGGATGTTTTTGTCCCGCAGAACTTTATTCACAAGTACGGTCTGCGCCGTGGTGATCAAATTGTTGGTGCGATTAAGGCACCGAAGGACGGCGAGAACCCTGTCCAGCAGAACAACAACCGTGGCCGGAATAACCGTGGCCGCAACAACAAACAGCTGAAGGGCAATGCGCTCGTCCGTTTGGACAATGTCAATGGGCTGGATCCGGAGCAGGCCAAGCGTCGCCCCGAATTTGCCAAGCTGACCCCCCTCTACCCGAATCAGCGGCTGCGGTTGGAGACGGATCCAAACATCCTCACCACCCGCGTCATCGATCTCATCATGCCGATTGGCAAGGGGCAGCGTGCTCTCGTCGTCTCCCCGCCGAAGGCCGGTAAGACAACCCTGCTCAAGCAGGTTGCCAACGCGATCACTGCAAACAACCCGGAGTGCCACCTGATGGTTGTGCTCGTCGATGAGCGGCCTGAGGAAGTCACCGATATGCAGCGTTCGGTGAAGGGTGAGGTCATTGCCTCCACCTTTGACCGTCCTCCAGCTGAGCACACCCAGGTTGCAGAACTTGCCATTGAGCGGGCAAAACGTCTGGTGGAACTGGGACGAGATGTGGTCGTGTTGTTGGACTCCATTACACGCCTGGGGCGTGCATATAACAATGCCACTCCCGCATCTGGCCGGATTCTCTCCGGTGGTGTGGACTCGTCGGCCCTCAACCCCCCGAAGCGCTTCTTGGGTGCGGCCCGCAACATTGAAGAGGGTGGGTCGCTGACCATCATCGCCACCGCCATGGTGGAGACTGGATCGGCTGGCGATACCGTCATCTTCGAGGAGTTCAAGGGCACCGGTAACGCCGAGATCAAGCTGGATCGCAAGATTTCAGAACGGCGCACTTTCCCCGCTGTGGACATTGCTCCGTCTGGTACACGCAAGGATGAGCTGCTGCTCAGCCCCGATGAGGTGAAGGTGATGCACAAGCTGCGCCGAATCCTCTCCGCTCTGGAGCCGCAGGCGGCGATCGACTCACTGATCAAGCAGCTGAAGAAGACGAAGACCAACCGCGAGTTCCTGACTCAGATTGCCAGCTCTGCGCCGATGGCTGCGGGCGAAACCGAGGAGGACTACATCTAGTGGCTGTCTCTGCTGTCGACGATATCCTCGCCGAATATCAGGGGCTTCAGGCACAGATGTCCGACCCCGAGTTCGCCAACGATTCGGCGCGGGTGAAGAAGGTGGGCAAGCGCTACGCGCAGCTCCAGCCGATCATTGACGTGTATAACGAGTTGGAGTCCGCGCGCAGTGAACTCGCCGATGCGCGGGAATTGGCCCATGAGGATGCGGAGTTTGCAGCTATTGCTAGCACATTGGAGGAGCGTGTCGACGAGCTGGAAAACCAACTCGCCGATAAGCTTGCTCCCCGCGATCCGCACGATGGGGACGATATTTTCCTGGAAATCAAAGCCGGTGCCGGTGGCGAAGAGGCGGCTCTGTTTGCAGGGGACCTGCTGCGGATGTATCAGAAGTATGCTGATAAGCATGGGTTTTCCATTGATGTCCTCGATGAGCATTCCTCCGATCTGGGCGGGGTGAAGGACATTACCTTGTCCATTAAGTCGAAGAATCCGGGCGAAAACGGGGCGTGGGCGCACCTCAAGTTTGAGGGCGGTGTGCATCGTGTGCAGCGCATTCCAGTCACTGAATCGAACGGTCGGATTCAGACCTCGGCAGCAGGTGTGCTGGTCTATCCAGAGCCCGATGAGGTTCCGGATGTGGAGATCGACGAGAAGGATATCCGTGTTGATGTCTATCGGTCCTCTGGTAAAGGTGGCCAGGGTGTGAACACGACTGACTCGGCGGTGCGCATCACCCACCTGCCCACTGGCATCATCGTGACTATCCAAAATGAGCGCTCCCAGATCCAAAACCGGGCTCGCGCCATGGAGGTCCTGGCTGCTCGGTTGCAGGCGATCGCCGATGAGGAGCGGGAGGCTGAGGCGGCGGCCGGGCGTAAAGCTCAGGTGCGCAACCTCGACCGGTCTGAGCGCATTCGCACGTACAACTGGCCGGAGAATCGCATCACGGATCACCGGATCGGCTACAAGGCCAATAACCTGGATTCTGTCCTGGATGGTGACATGGATGCCATCATCAAAGCGCTGCAGGATGCAGAGCGTGCGGAGCGTCTCGAGGAGTCTGGAGATTAGCGGTCACGCTTCAGCCACGCAGAGAAATCTCGACGTGGCCCTGGCGGCTGGTATCAAGCGTCTGACAGCCGCCGGTGTACCCAGTCCTGCCGTCGATGCTCGCGGTTTGGCGGCCTATGTTCTTGGTGTGGAGATGTCACAGCTTGTTCTGCTTGAGGATCTCACCGGCTCGGATCTGACTTCCTTTGTGGAAGCGTTTTCTGAGGTGATTCAACGTCGCGAGGCCCGCGAGCCCCTGCAGTGGATTACGGGGGTCGCTCCCTTTGGTCCGCTCGATCTGGCAGTTGGGCCGGGAGTGTTTATTCCTCGCCCGGAAACCGAACTGCTCGCTGACTGGGCGGTCCGGCAACAGCAGAACACCTATCTGGACCTATGTACTGGGTCCGGTGCGCTATCAGCCTATATTTCCCACTACGTGCCCCAGGCAACTGTGATTGGTGTTGATATTTCTAGGTCCGCGTTGGGTTATGCTCGTCGCAACGCAACCTCGGTCCAGTTTGTACAAGCTGACCTGGCCCAGTTACCGTTTCCGGAGAGCCACTTTGACTGTGTGGTGGCCAACCCGCCGTACGTTCCAGAGGTGGATCCGGTGAGCGGTGTGCCTACGGCTGTCGAGCCCGAAGTCGCCCGCGATCCCCATAGTGCAGTGTTTGCCGGTACAGATGGGCTAGCTGTGATGGCAGATTTAGCGCGTTCTTGTTACCGGTTGCTCAGCCCTGGTGGGGTTGTCGGTGTCGAACACGATGAGTCTCACCAACGCCAGGTGGCCGATATTTTTGCGGCAGCTGGTTTCACCCGGATCGAGCCCCGCCGAGACCTAGCTGGTCGGCCACGTCATATCACCGCTGTGAAGCCCCGTTAGAGGCAGGTAGTTTTTTTTAAGGCTACGGTCTGTGGCATTGAGGCAGATGGGGGGAGTACACTGGCGGGGAATTGCTTCAGTGGAAAGGAAATTCGGTGGCACGATTCTTTAACTGTGCAGATAAGCAGGAACGGGAGGCGGGTCTCAGCGCGGCAGTCGATGCTGTCGAAGCAGGCCAGCTCGTAGTGATGCCCACCGATACTGTCTACGGGATAGGTGCCAATGCATTTGAGCCTGCCGCTGTCAACAAACTGCTGCAAGCTAAGCACCGTGGTCCAGATATGCCGGTAGCAGTCTTGATTGGCAGTTGGGAAACTGTGCGTGGACTCTCGCGGGATTATACCCGTCAGATGCAGCTTCTCATTGAGGCTTTTTGGCCAGGTGGACTGTCTATTGTTGTGCCACAGGCACCAAGCTTAGGGTGGAATCTGGGGGATACGCGGGGCACTGTGATGATCCGGATGCCACTGCAGAAAGTTGCCATCGAGCTTCTGCAGCGCACTGGCCCGATGGCGGTATCCAGTGCCAACATCTCCGGGCAGCCTCCCGCAACAACGGCTCAGGAAGCACACAATCAACTTGGCGAGTCGGTGTCAGTCTACTTGGACGCAGGTCCTGCGGAGATTGGTACGGCATCGACGATTGTGGATCTCTCTCAACCCCGGCCCACTATTCTCAGAGAGGGCGCGATTTCATCGCAGCAGGTTTTTGAGGTCCTTGGGGTGTGAGCCACGGGAGCTAATGGTGTACTAGAAGAAGCGAGAAGAAGTAGGTGCTATGGGTATGGGAGGTGCTGGAGTTCCCCTGCGAGAGCTCGCGGTTGTTCTCTTCGTTGCGCTACTTGTGACCTACCTCACCACGGGAATTGTCCGCTTCTTTGTGATCCGCTCGGACCGGATGGCAGATATTCGAGCTCGCGATGTGCATACGATTCGCAAACCTCAGCTCGGTGGTGTGGCCATGTATACGGGGTTTTTGGCGGCTATCTTCACCGCCGGTCAACTGCCCGCTCTGACACGTGGCTTTCAGCCGACGACACCGGAGATGAATGCGGTTCTTGTCGCCGGTGCGGTGATCGTGTTCGTCGGGATTGTGGATGATCTCTATGAGCTGGATGCTGTCACAAAACTTGTTGGCCAGATCGCAGCCGCCGTCGTCATGTGCGTGATGGGGTTGAGCTGGTCAATCATCTACGTACCGGTGGGCGGGGGGACAACACTCCTCCTCGATCAGCTTCAATCCACCCTTTTGACAACGCTGTTTACGGTTGCGCTCATCAACGCGATCAACTTTGTCGATGGGCTCGATGGGCTGGCCTCTGGCATCGGTGCGATAGCTGCGTTGGCAACGCTGGTCTACGCGATGAGTATCCTCCACGATCAGGGCGGGACCGTATCGGCGTATCCACCAGCGATGATTGCTGCCGGTTTGGTGGGCATCTGCCTGGGATTTCTTCCCCACAATTTCTATCCCTCACGCATCTTTATGGGCGATACTGGGGCGATGCTCATCGGTCTCTTACTGGCGGCGGCCTCAACAAGTGCGTCTGGAAAGATCAACATGTCGATGTACGGCACGGCCGATATTGTCGCTGCGATGACACCTTTGGCGGTGGTGATAGCGACGATTGCGGTTCCGATGTTGGATCTCGTCCTCGCGGTAACGCGTCGTCTGGCCGCCGGTAAATCCCCGTTTGAGGCAGATCGCATGCACCTTCACCATCGACTGTTGCGGCTGGGACACTCTCAGCGCCAGGTGGTGTTGGTCCTCTACGCCTGGGTTGTGGCGGCAACCTTTGGGGCAATTAGTTTTTCCATGTTTCCCACCGTCTGGGCGAGCTGGGTTCTTGTAGTTTTGCTCCTCGCCGCTCTTATCTATACGATGTTGCCAGCTCAACGTATTGCCGCAGCGAAGGAGAAAACATCAGGTGATCGAACAGGCCCCGGCAGCACCTCTGTCGCCGATGAGCGACCATCGTCGTCCCCTGCGTAAAGCCGTTATTGCAGGACTGGTGGGGGTAGGGTTGGCGACGGTCGTGTTGGCCGTGGTGTGGTGGTTTGTTGCTGGCACGTCGGCGGTCTGGGGTGTCCTCTTAGGGGCTGGAGTCGGTGGCAGTTTCATGCTGATTACGGCCGTGTTGGCCCTCCTCACTGCACGCTCATCGCCGTCGGTAACGGGGGCAATCGTCCTCGGGGGCTGGTTGGTCAAGCTCATTGTATTGATGAGTGTGGTTGTGCTCATCAGGAATATGACGTTTTACCACCATGGAGCGTTTTTCGTGACGGTCATCGTGGTCCTCGTTGTCGTTCTCTCGGCGGAGACATGGGGGGTCCTGTCGACGAAGGTCACATACGTTCAGTGATCAGTTTGGAGAGCTATCTCCATATGGGGGTAAAAAAATCCCGGAAGATTGGCAGAAAGTTCCAACACGCTTCGGGTTACCTGGTAATCTGTTCTACGGGTTTGCGCCCCCCAAGGGCCAGACTCCACGTGCTGCTGCGATGATGTGCGACGGAGTCCGCAGCAGCTGTGAAAACTATTCAGACGTCCATCGCACCGCCTGCCTCACGGCGGCGTAAACGTACGGGAGAGAACGCTGAGCGTTACATATTTGTCCTTCAAAGGCGAGTTTCATGCGCCGGACTTATACCATGAATTTTTCCCGGGGTTTATCGCTCCCGATGGTGAAGTGCACAACCTGTGGTTGGCCAACTTCGCCGGTGGAGTTTTCGCACTTGACCGTCTGATGCTTGTTCGCCTTCTGTGTGTGATCCTCGTATCACTGTTCTTTGTGCTCGCTCTGCGCAGCCCGAAGCTCATCCCCTCTGGTGCTCAGAGTGTGGCTGAGTGGTTCTTGGACTTTGTCCGAATCAACATTGCAGAAGAAATCCTGGGGAAGAAGGAGGGCCGGAGGTTTTTGCCCCTCTTGGCTACCATCTTCATCCTTGTCCTGTCGATGAATCTTCCCTCGATCATCCCGTTCCTCAACATTTCGCCAAATGCGCGCATCGGCATGCCGTTCGTGCTGGCGATTGTTGGCTACATCGCCATGATCTATGCGGGAGCTAAGAAGTATGGGTTCTTCAAGTACATGAAGAGCTCGTTGGTTGTCCCCAACATTCCGTGGTTCCTACATATCCTCGTGGTTCCGATCGAGTTCCTCTCCACATTCATCCTCCGCCCGGTCACGCTGACAATCCGTCTCATGGCCAATATGCTGTCTGGTCACCTGATCTTGGTGCTGCTGTTCTCAGCCACCAACTTCTTTATCATGCAGTTCAATGGGTGGAGCCTGGTTGGCGTGGTGACGATTCTCGGCGGTGTCGCATTCACAGCCTTCGAGTTGTTGGTCATCTTCCTGCAGGCGTACATCTTCGCCATGCTGGTCGCTGTCTACGTCGAGCTGAGTTTGCACGCGGACGAACACTAACGGCTAATTGAATACACCCCAAAAATACAACCATCTTTCGGTCTGGTATTCACGAGGCTATTGCTGAGCCAGACCACCTAAGAAAGGGAACGAAGAAACAATGAACGAACTGATTCTGGCCCAAGCTGGAGAAATGGCTATCTCTGGTCTCGGCGCTGTCGGCTACGGCTTGGCCGCCATCGGCCCGGGCATCGGCATCGGTATCCTCGTGGGCAAGACCCTCGAGGGCATGGCACGTCAGCCTGAGATGGCTGGCCAGCTGCGTACCACGATGTTCCTCGGTATCGCGTTCACTGAGGCCCTCGCTCTGATCGGCCTCGTCGCTGGCTTCCTGTTCTAGTAGAACGGGAGAATCGACGAAATCATGATGGATGTCCTTTACTTTGCTGCTGGAGAGGTGACTGCCGGCACGGAGGGGTCCACCCTGCCGCTGTCCGGTCAGCCGAATGCGCTTCTTCCAGCGCTCTACGACATCGTCTGGTCTCTCGTCGCCTTCATCATCGTCTTGATCATTCTGTGGAAGTTCGGTCTACCGGCTTTCCAGAAGATGTTGACCGAGCGCGAAGACCGGATCAAGGGCGGTATTCAACGCGCCGAGGCTGCTCAGGCTGAGGCGAAAGCTGCCCTGGAAAAGTACAACGAACAGCTCTCCGATGCTCGGGCTGAAGCCGCGAAGATTCGCGACGATGCTCGGGAGAAGGGCAAGGTCATCATCGAGGAGATGAAGGCCAAGGCCGACGAAGAGTCCAATCGTATCATCGAGGCCGGTGAGCGTCAGCTCGCCGCACAGCGCGAACAGGTTGTTGCTGAGCTGCGCCGTGACATGGGCAAGAACTCGATTGACCTGGCCGAGAAACTCCTGGGAGCACAGCTCTCCAGCGACGTGGCTCGTTCAGAGACGATCGACAAGTTCTTAGCTGACCTCGACCACGTTGCTGAAGTTGGGAAGTGAGCGTATGCACGCAGCTAGCCGCGACGCACTGAAAAATGTGACCGAATCCTTGACAGGAATCCTGGGTGAGGGCGGTCAGCTGGTCGCACGCGCCTCACAAGCAGGCTCAGAGCTTTTCGATGTGGCAAACTTCCTCGATCGCAACCGAGATGTCCGTGTCGCCCTTGGCGACCAAGCGGCTCCGGTAGAGCAGCGTCTTCAGCTTGTCCGCCAACTGTTTGGTGGCAAGATTTCAGATGCAGCAATGGCGATTTTGGAGAAGGTTGCTGGCTCGAACTGGTCCACGACAGGCGAGCTCCGGCAGGGGATCGTAACAGTGGCCCGACGTGCTCTTTTGCAGTCTGCACAGTCCCAAGACCAATTGGCAACCGTGGAAAACGAGCTGTTCCGTTTGAGCAGACTCCTCGAAAGTGAACCGAAACTCACGCGGCTTCTCGCGGACGCAAACACTGATGCCGATCGGCGTCGTGGGCTTCTGGCCCAGGTGCTCTACGGCAAGGTCACAGCTGTGACCGAGGCATTGGCCCTACAGGTGATTGACCGTCCGGAAAAGAACCCAATTGAGGATATGGCCTCCCTAGCCGGTGAAGCTGCTCAGGCAGCACACAAGGCAATCGCCACTGTCACAACAGCACAAGAGCTCAGTGATCAGCAGCGCGAGAGCTTGGCAGGGAAGTTGCAGGCCATCTACGGTACGGATGTGAGCATTCACACTGAGGTTGACCCCAGCCTCCTCGGTGGAATGATTATCCGCGTCGGTGACGAAGTCATCGACGGTTCCACTGCAGGTAAGCTGCAGAAACTGCGCGTAGCACTTGCTTAAACTGATGATAAAGATGTAAAGAAATTGCTGGAAATACTACCGAGAGCAGGAAAAACATGGCGGAGCTGACGATCTCCTCCGATGAGATCCGTAGCGCGATTGAGAACTACACCTCGAGTTACTCCCCGGGCGCATCCCGCGAGGAGGTCGGGCACATTATTTCGGCGGCTGACGGTATTGCCCAAGTGTCGGGCCTTCCGTCGGTGATGTCGAATGAGTTGCTGGAGTTCCCAGGTGGCGTGATTGGCGTAGCCCAGAACTTGGACACCGACAAGATCGGTGTTGTGGTCTTGGGTGAGTTTGAAACCCTCCACGAGGGTGATGAAGTGAAGCGGACAGGCGAGGTTCTGTCCATCCCGGTTGGGGATGGCTTCCTCGGCCGCGTAATTAACCCGCTGGGCCAGCCGATTGATGGCCTTGGCGACATTGCCGCAGAGACTGAGCGTGTGCTGGAATTGCAGGCACCGACGGTGCTGCAGCGTAAGCCGGTGGAAGAGCCGATGCAGACCGGCATCAAGGCGATTGACGCAATGACCCCGATTGGTCGTGGTCAGCGTCAGTTGATCATTGGTGACCGCAAGACTGGTAAGACGGCCGTGTGTATTGACACGATCTTGAACCAGAAGAAGAACTGGGAGTCCGGCGATAAGACCAAGCAGGTGCGCTGCATCTACGTGGCGATCGGCCAGAAGGGCTCGACAGTCGCCGGCGTTCGCCAGACTCTGGCGGACCAGGGTGCTTTGGATTACACGACGATCGTGGCCGCACCGGCCTCCGATTCGGCTGGCTTCAAGTGGTTGGCTCCGTTCGCCGGTGCCGCCCTCGGTCAGCACTGGATGTACCAGGGCAACCACGTGCTCATCATTTACGATGATTTGACCAAGCAGGCTGAGGCGTATCGCGCGATTTCGCTGTTGCTGCGTCGCCCGCCAGGACGTGAGGCTTATCCTGGCGACGTGTTCTACCTGCACTCCCGCCTCTTGGAGCGTGCTGCCAAGCTGTCCGACGATATGGGCGGTGGCTCAATGACGGCTCTCCCGATCATTGAGACCAAGGCAAACGACGTTTCTGCGTTCATTCCGACGAACGTCATCTCCATTACTGACGGCCAGGTGTTCCTGGAGTCCGATCTCTTCAACCAGGGTGTGCGCCCGGCTATTAACGTCGGTGTGTCCGTCTCCCGTGTGGGCGGTGCCGCCCAGACGAAGGGTATGAAGAAGGTCTCTGGTTCTCTGCGTCTGGATTTGGCTGCCTTCCGTGACTTGGAAGCGTTCGCTGCGTTCGCGTCCGATCTGGATCCGGCTTCGAAGGCCCAGTTGGAGCGCGGTGCTCGCCTCGTCGAGCTGCTCAAGCAGCCGGAGAACACGCCGATGAGTGTGGAAGAGCAGATCGTCTCCATTTGGTTGGGCTCGAACGGCCACCTCGACAACGTTCCCGTCGAGGATGTGCGCCGCTTTGAGCGCGAACTCCACGAGTATCTGCACAGCTCGGCTGCTGGTGTCTATGACCAGATTGCCGGTGGTCAGGTCTTGAGTGAGGATTCGCAGAAGGAACTGTTGGCAAAGACGGATGACTTCAAGCGCCAGTTCCAGACCTCCGACGGTACCCCTGTGATTAACGAGGCACCGGTCGATCCGTTGGACGAGAAAGACCTGAAGAAAGAGCAGATTACGGTCTCCCGTAAGACTGCGAAGAAAGACTAGAAGGTCGAAAGTCCTAAGGAAAGATAAGGAGGCGTTGATTTAATGGCAAATCTTCGTGCATTGCGTTCCCGCATTAAGTCGGTGAACTCAACGAAAAAGATTACGAAGGCCCAGGAGCTCATCGCCACCTCGCGTATTACCAAAGCTCAGCAGAAGACGGCCGCAGCGGCACCGTATGCAGCTGAGATCACCAAGGTGATCTCAGAGCTGGCGAGTGCCTCGCACCTTGACCATCCGATGCTCAACGAGCGGCCGAACGCCAAGCGTGCGGCCATCTTGGTAGTATCCAGCGACCGTGGTATGGCCGGTGGGTATAACCACAACGTGTTCAAGAAAGCTGCCGAGCTGCAGGAATTGCTTGAGGATAAAGGCCTCGAAGTTGTCCTGTACGCGACAGGGCGCAAGGCCGTGGGCTACTACGGGTTCCGTGGTGAGCACCTGGCAGGTGAGTGGAGTGGCTTCAGCCAAGACCCCACCTTCAAGGGTACTCACGACGTGCGCCACCACCTCATCGACGGCTTCATTGCCGGCAGTGAGGGAACTGCGAAGTGGCGCAGTGGCTTGAGCACACCGGAGGGCGAAGCCATTCAGGGCTTTGACCAGGTGCATGTGGTATATACCGAGTTCAAATCCATGCTCTCTCAGGTTGCCGTAGCCCACCAGCTGTTGCCGGTGGAGACGGTGATCGAGGAAGACGAGATGGAGATCGGTGAGGACATCGTGTCCGATGCCACCGGTGAACTTCAACCGGACTACGAGTTTGAGCCCGATGCGGATACCCTTCTGGCAGCGCTGCTTCCGAAGTATGTCTCCCGCACGCTGTTCTCCATGTTCTTGGAGGCGGCAGCGAGTGAGTCTGCTTCCCGACGCACCGCCATGAAGAGTGCTACCGACAATGCCGATGCGTTGGTTACCAACCTGTCGCGCATTGCCAACCAGGCCCGCCAGGCGCAAATTACCCAGGAAATCACAGAGATCGTCGGTGGCGCAGGCGCGCTCGCCGATAGCGGAGAAAGTGACTAAATTATGAGCACAGCTCTTGAAGAGCAGGCGACAGCAACCGCCACTGGTCGAGTTGTCCGCGTTATCGGCGCGGTCGTCGACGTCGAGTTTTCTCGTGGCGAGCTTCCTGCTTTGTACAACGCCCTTCACGTGGACGTCACGCTGGAGGCCGTTGCTAAAACCATTACCCTTGAGGTCGCGCAGCACTTGGGCGATAACCTCGTGCGTACGATCGCGATGGCACCGACGGACGGCCTTGTCCGTGGTGCAGAGGTACGTGACACCGGTAACCCGATTCAGGTTCCCGTTGGCGATGTGGTGAAAGGCCACGTCTTCAACGTGCTCGGTGACTGCCTCGATGAGCCCGGTCTGGGCCGTGACGGCTTGCAGTGGGGTATCCACCGCGATCCGCCACCGTTCGACCAGTTGGAGGGCAAGACTGAGATCCTTGAAACCGGCATTAAGGTCATCGACCTACTGACCCCCTACGTGAAGGGTGGCAAGATTGGTCTGTTCGGTGGTGCCGGTGTGGGCAAGACGGTGCTCATCCAGGAGATGATTACCCGTATTGCCCGTGAGTTCTCCGGTACGTCAGTGTTCGCCGGTGTCGGTGAGCGCACCCGTGAGGGCACGGACCTCTTCCTCGAGATGGAGGAGATGGGCGTGCTTCAGGATACGGCCCTCGTGTTCGGCCAGATGGATGAGCCTCCGGGAGTGCGTATGCGCGTCGCCCTGTCGGCTCTGACGATGGCGGAGTACTTCCGTGATGAGCAGCACCAGGACGTGCTGTTGTTCATTGACAACATCTTCCGTTTCACCCAGGCCGGTTCTGAGGTGTCCACCCTCCTTGGGCGTATGCCTTCGGCGGTGGGTTACCAGCCGACCCTGGCTGATGAGATGGGTCAGCTCCAGGAGCGAATCACCTCCACCCGTGGTCGGTCGATTACCTCTCTGCAGGCCGTGTACGTGCCTGCTGATGACTACACCGACCCGGCCCCGGCGACGACATTCGCCCACTTGGATGCGACAACGGAGCTCGACCGTGGTATTGCCTCGAAGGGTATTTACCCGTATTTTAATAATTTTACCTCCACCTCCCGTATTCTCTAGTAAGGTATCGTCGGCGAGCGTCACTACAATGTGGCCCAGCGCGTCATCGGTATCTTGCAGAAGAACAAGGAGCTGCAGGACATCATCGCCATCCTCGGTATGGATGAGCTCGGCGAAGAGGACAAGCTCACTGTGCACCGCGCACGTCGTATTGAGCGCTTCCTCGGCCAGAACTTCTTTGTCGCAGAGAAGTTCACCGGCATCCCCGGCTCCTATGTGCCGCTGGAGGAGACCATCACCGCCTTTGAGAAGCTCTGCAACGGCGACTTTGATGCCTACCCGGAGCAGGCCTTCAACGGCTTGGGTGGTCTCGACGATGTGGAAGCTGCCTACAAGAAGTTGAGTGGTGAAAATGGCTAGTGTCACCACGGAATTGGTCGCTGTCGAGGGCAAGTTGTGGTCCGGCGAGGCCACACTCGTCACGGCACAAACCACCGAAGGTGAGATTGGTATTTTGCCCGGCCATGAGCCGATTCTCGGCCAGTTGGTGGAGACCGGTGTGGTGACTATCACCCCTGTCGATGGCGACAAGAAAGTCGCTGCAGTGCACGGTGGATTCCTGTCCGTCTCCAAGAATTTGGTGACGATCCTGGCTGACTATGCAGTCTGGGCTGAGGATGTTGATTCTGCTGAGGCAGAACGCATCCTGGAATCCTCCGAGAGCGAGGACGAGCGGCAACGCGCCCAGGCGCAGTTGCACGCTGTCCAGCGCGCCAGCAGCGGAGTGTAATCTCAACACAATTTCATAGATGGTGGGCCAGCCATGGCCCACCCCACGTAGGTCAAGCCCTTCGTGGGTGAGACCCACGTTTCCTGCTTGAATCGGTGCCCTGTCGCTGTGTCACACATCGGCAGGGCATTTCAGGTACTATCA
>R14__coassemble_298_pt1 | contig 39195 bp, 34 predicted proteins | sample R14__metabat2_low_PE_014 | metagenome-assembled genome bin R14
GAACTCGCGCTGAGCACGTGCGACATCATCGGCTGAGTCGTCGTCACGGCGAGCCTGGGCAGCGGCTTCCTGCTCCTGAGTGCGGTGGAAGAAAATCTGGGTCAGCCCAACTACTGCGAGGAGGACAGCGGCAACCTCCAGGAGCATCCCCATGCCGATGCCGGCGTCCACACCGACTGCAACGAAGCGTGCCCCCCACACCACCAGTACTGTACACAGCAGTGAGATGATGGCGAACAACCAGGCGAGAGCGGTGAGCATGGCCGACTTCACAACGATGACGAGCACCGGTACGACAATAACACCAAGGACTGCAGCATAGAGCGCAACATAGGCGGGGAAGGTGACGAGATAGTCAACCGAGTGCTTGTTGACGACAAGCAGTTCCCATCCCTTGACTTCACCGGTGTGTGGCAAGAACATGCTGATGAGGAGGAGGACCATGGCTGCAACGAGCACCCACAGTGAACTTCCAAGAGAGACTTTGCCAGCAATCTTCCGCTCCGCACGAGCAGTATCGACTGATCCATCTGTTGAACTCATCAGCGTGCACTCCCTACTGTTAAACCGCCGGGCATTCCGAGGTTGACTTCACCAGGATTGGGTGGTGTCGTTGGCACCTGCCCTGCCTCCCAATTATCACCGGCACGGGTTCGCTCGTGGCTGAGATAGCCCGCATCGGCGATCAAGAAGTGAGGATGGGATTCAGTGACAGTGACGGTGACATAGTCCCCGGGGCGGATCTTTGTACTCTCCACAACCATTGATGCCGCTTGCGGGGTGAAATGAACGAGGCGACCGTCGCGGGCGCGTCCGGACATCCGGTGTGACTGTTGGTCCTTCTTGCCCGATTCAGCCTGCACGAGAAGTTCGACGGTCTCCCCTACCAGACGCTGGTTCTCTTCCGCACTGATCTGTTCTTGGAGCCGGTGCAGCCGCATATAGCGATCACTGACGATGTCCGCGGGCACCTGATCGGCGTACTCGGCTGCCGGAGTACCCGGACGCGGCGAGTACTGGAAGGTGAAGGCACTGGCGAAGCGGGCCCGACGGACTGCATCTAGTGTCTGCCCAAAATCCTCCTCTGTTTCACCGGGGAACCCAACGATAATGTCTGTGGTGATCGCTGCGTTGGGGATTTTTTCTCGCACCTCATCGAGGATGGAAAAGAACTTTTGCGTGCGGTAAGACCGACGCATCCGCTTGAGCACCGCATCGGAGCCGGACTGCAATGGCATGTGGAGCGATGGACAGATCACTGGATTCTCAGCCATTGCGTCGATCACATCGGAGGTAAATTCAGCCGGATGGGGGCTGGTGAAGCGGAGTCGTCGGAGTCCTTCGACCTGTGCCACCTCACGCAACAGGGCGGAAAATCCGAACCGGTCGCGCGGTAGATCGGGATCGGCGAAGTGAACGCCGTAGGCGTTGACGTTTTGGCCGAGCAGGGTGACCTCTTCAACCCCCTGATCAACAAGTGCGGTAACCTCCGCGATGATGTCGACCGGCCGACGGTCCACCTCTTTGCCCCGCAGGCTGGGGACAATACAGAAGGTGCACGTGTTGTTGCAGCCAACAGAGATGCTCACCCAGCTGGAGTAGGCCGATTCTCGTTTGGCCGGTAGCACTGATGGGAATGCCTCTAGTGATTCCGCGATTTCAATGTGCGCCTGACCGTTGTGGCGGGATCGCTCCAGGAGAGCCGGTAGCGATGCGAGTGTATGCGTGCCAAAGACGACATCCACCCACGGCGAATGGGTGAGGACAGCGTCTCTGTCCTTTTGCGCAAGGCAACCACCGACAGCAATCTGCATTCCCGGATGGGTCTTTTTGACCTGTCGCAACAGTCCGAGGGTACCGTACAGGCGTTCGGCGGCATTTTCTCGCACTGCGCACGTGTTAAAGACGACAACATCGGGGGCCGGGTCGTTCGGCCCCGCCGTGAGTGTGTTTTGCTCAGACAGATCCGGATTATCGTCGGTATAGGCACGGTAACCGGCGGCCTCCAACATTCCGGCGATACGCTCGGAATCGTGGACGTTCATCTGGCACCCAAAGGTGCGTACCTGGAATGTTTTGGTCACCGTGAGCATTCTATTGAGCGGAAGCAGGAGAGTCCAACCGACGACAACCCCCGATGCAACATTCCGACACTCGATGTTAGCTACTGGTCATAAACACCCCCGGTTGGGGTGACCTAAAAGAGGTATAGGGAATAGATAGTAAGGATTCTTAACCTCTTTTCCGTCACGCGCGGTTGCGGTGCGATTTTCATTTTCCCAGCCAGCACCCACCGGGTTAGAACCTGACCCAGTAAGGGTACCCTTACCTGGGCTTATTTGTCCCTATGAACTTCTCAGTTCACCACCGGCGAGTTCCAGCAAAAACCAATGTACAGCGATAGGCTAGTGGGCATGCCCCTTTATACCGTGGCTCCGACCACAACTGAAGAGAACAGGGAAAACGGCACCTCCCCCGAGGTACAACAGACCGCAGTACGCACCGCACCACGCGGAGATACGCGCACCCTCCGTGTCGCCGTTTACTCTGATCGACCGCAGCTGAGGGCAGATATTCACGCCGCGCTGGGCGACAGCCTGGCCGACGATCTCCCACCACTTGAGCTTGTGGACTACGCATGGGGACCAACACTTGCCCGCGCCGTCGCCGACGGCGACTTTGACATGTGCATCCTCGATGCAGAGACGGCTCCCCTCGGTGGAATGGGCCTCAGCTACCAGATTCACGAAGAGGTGGACTCCCCACCGCCCATCCTGCTCCTCCTCCAGCGTCGTGACGATGCCTGGATGGCCACCTGGAGCCGGGCCGAGGCGGTGTATCCACTGCCAGTGCACCCCTTCGAGCTATCCCGCGCGGTCACCGACATTCTCCGTGACATCGTCCGCCAGCGTGACGAGCACGAGAGCATCGAAGAGGAGAATGAGAAATAATGAACTATTACATTCCTATCCTCGCCCTATTCGTTGTTGCTTTGGCCTTCGTCATTGTGATGATCATCGTGTCGGTCTATCTCGGACCGCATCACTACAACAAGCAGAAGTTCGGCCAATACGAATGCGGTGTGGACACAACTGCTGAACCGGTAACCGGAATGAAGTTTTCGGCTAAATACTTCACCGTTGCCATGATGTTTATCTTGTTTGACGTGGAGACAATCTTCCTCTACCCGTGGGCCGTCTCCTTCAATCGAATGGGCTGGTTCATGGTGATTGAAATTTTGCTTTTCGTCATCACCCTGCTCGCCGCTTACGCCTATGTGTGGCGCAGAGGTGGCCTCACCTGGGAATAAGCCCATATCGCGAAAACCCTGCTAGATAACCAGAAATAGAGGAAAGTGACCTCATTATGGGTATTGAGAACAATTTAAAAGGTGGCTTTCTCACCACCACAACGGAGTCGCTCTTCGGCCTGACTCGTGAGTGGTCGCTCTGGCCGGTAACCTTCGGTCTTGCCTGCTGCGCCTTCGAGATGATGAGCTTCGCCGGCCCCCGTTTTGACGGCTCGCGCTGGGGCCAAGAGGTGTTTAGAGCCTCACCCCGCCAGTCCGACCTCATGATCATTTCCGGGCGTGTGAGCCAAAAGATGGCTCCCATTATGCGCCGCGTCTATGACCAGATGCCAGAACCCAAGTGGTGCATCGCGATGGGGGCCTGCTCCTCCTCCGGCGGCATCTTCAACAACTATGCCATCGTCCAAGGTGCCGATCACATCGTCCCCGTCGATATCTATGTCCCGGGCTGCCCACCTCGTCCGGAAATGCTCATCGATGCAGCATTCAAGCTGCGGGCAATCATTGCCAAGCAGACGAAGGTCGGCGAAGTACACGAGATTGAGGACGAGGAACGTCGCAACGCACTGGCACTGGCCGGTGAGATTCGACGCGCCCCCGAGAAGCTCATCAAGATGAAGAAGTGAGGTTGGATATCGTGACTACACCCAACGATCAACCTGTCGATCAACAGCCGGAGGCCGGATTTACTCCGTTCGCCCCCCGCGCGGGAATGTGGAGCGACGGAACCGGAGATGTCTCCGGGTTTTCGCATGTTGTACAGCTCCCCGAGCGCATTCACCCGTTGTCACGCCCCTACGGCGGCCGCCTGGACGAGATCATCGATCGCCTTATTGAATTAGTCCCGGCTGTGGCAAACGCACCGGTCGTCGGCGGCAATGACATGGCAACCATCTTCATTCCCCGCGAGCATCTCGTCGCGGTGATGTATGCACTGCGCGATGACCAGCAGCTGCGCTACGAAATGTGCAGCTCTGTCTCCGGCGTGCACTATCCCGATGACAAAGACTCAGAACTGCATGTGGTGTACCACCTGCTGTCCATGACGATGCGCCATCGCCTCCGCATTGAGGTCACCGCTCCTGACGGAGATCCCCATATCCCCTCTGTGGTTGCTGTGTATCCGGGTATGAACTACCACGAACGCGAAGTCTGGGACATGTTTGGAGTCATCTTTGACGGCCACCCCGGCCTCACCCGTATCCTCATGCCCGACGATTGGGACGGTCATCCCCAGCGCAAGGACTACAACCTCGGCGGCATTCCCATCGAATTCAACGGTGCAGATGTTCCGCCGGTTCAGGAAAGAAGGAGGTATCGCTAAATGGCACCTCAAGACACTCAAACCGCTCCAGCGGTGGCAACAGAACAAGACTTTGCCGATGCAGGGGTCCCAGAATACCTCGACAACGGTGACAACTGGCTGAACATTGTGGAGTCACAACACGCCAACCGTGACGAGCGCATGGTGATCAACTTCGGTCCCGCTCACCCGTCTACCCACGGCGTGCTGCGCTTGGCCCTGGAGCTCGATGGCGACATCGTCACCAATCTCCGGCCAGCCATCGGTTACCTCCACACCGGTATTGAGAAGACCGCCGAGTATCGGACATGGACCCAAGGTTCCACCTTGGTTACCCGGATGGACTACATCGCCCCCATGTTCAATGAGGCCGCCTACTGCTTAGCCGTGGAAAACCTGATGGGGGTCACCGACCAGATTCCAGAACGCGCCACCTTATTGCGCGTGCTCATGATGGAACTCAACCGAATCGCCTCACACCTGGTTGCCTTGGGTACCGGCGGTAACGAGCTCGGCGGTACCACACTGCTGACCAACGGACTGCGCGAGCGCGAGCGGATTCTCGATGTCTTCGAGGCCGTCTCTGGCCTGCGCATGAACAGTGCCTATATTCGCGTCGGCGGAGTCTCCAACGACTTGCTTGCTGGCAAAGACGGCATGGATTTGCTCGATGAGGTCCTCGATTGGCTCGATGTCCGGTTGTATGACTTCACCAAGATGCTCAACGACAACCCCGTCTTCAAGAAGCGCTTTGTCGATGTTGCCTACCTCGACCTCACCGGTTGTATGGCACTGGGAGTGACAGGGCCGCGTCTGCGGGCCGCTGGTCTGGAATGGGATCTGCGCAAGCAGATGCCCTATTGCGGGTATGAAACCTATGACTTTGACATTCCCGTCTGGGATACCTGCGATGCCTACGGAACCTATCGGGTGCGCATTGAGGAGATCTTTGAGTCCCTCAAGATTGCCAAACAGGTCCGCGACCGGTTGCGGGAGACGATGGGGCAACCCTTCATGATTGAGGACCCGAAGATTTCCCGCCCTGCCCACCTCATCGTGCACAAGGACGGCCAGGGCAACAGCTACGAGCATGTCAAGAAGATTATGGGCCAGGACATGGAGTCCCTCATCCATCACTTCAAGCTGGTAACAGAAGGATTCAAGGTTCCGGCTGGACAGGCCTACGTGGAGATTGAGGGGCCGAAGGGCACCACAGGCTGCCACGTTGTCTCTGACGGCGGCACCCACCCCTACCGGATGCACATCCGTGAATCGTGCTTCCACAACTTACAGGCATTGCCTGCCCTGTGTGAGGGAGGCATGTTGTCGGATGTCGTTGTTGCCATTAGCTCTATTGACCCCGTGTTGGGAGGTGTTGACCGGTGATTGAGCAGGAATTTCACAATCACTTCGGTGATGAAGACCGCATCGATATGACCGATACGGAAACCAACATCACTGATCAGACAATCGCAGAAATGAAGGAGCTTGCCTCCCGCTATCCGCATCCACAGTCGGCAATGTTGCCCATGCTGCACCTGGTGCAGTCCGTTGATGGTCGGATCTCTGCCGAAGGCGTTCGCACGATTTCTCGGATCCTCGGTGTCACCGAGGCCAAGGTGATCGGCATTGCCAGCTTCTACACGCAGTTCCACGCCGATCGCGTGGGCAAACACCTCGTCGGTGTGTGCACCACATCACTGTGTGCCGTGACCGGCGGCGACATGATCTACGAGACGCTGGAAAAGAAACTGCAGCCCGACCGGCACGGCACGAGCGCCGACGGCAACTTTACCCTCGAGCGCATTGAGTGCAATGCCGCCTGCGACTTCGCACCAGTGATGATGCTCAACTGGGAGTTTATGGACAATATGACCCCGAAGAAGGCCGTCGAGATTCTCGATGATCTGAAAGCTGGGAAACCTGTCCACTCCACTCGCGGACCGGAAATTACGTCGTGGCGTGAAAATGAACGTGTGCTAGCAGGATTCTATGATGGCAAGGCCAACGAAGGACCGGCCGCGGGCCCTGCCTCACTCGCCGGTCTCACCTACGCCCGCGAACACGGAGTTGCCGATACAGACGACGGCGAAGTCCACGAGCCGCCAACTACTGCTGACAACGCTGATGCAGAAGGGGGTCAGAACTGATGACTGCCGCCTTGAAACTCACACCGATTCTCTCTGCCAGCTGGGGTGATGCCCAGCCGTGGACGCTGGAGGGATACCGCCAGCGTGGCGGCTATAAGGCGCTCCAGAAAGCCCTGACCATGCAACCAGGTGACCTGATCAGTCTGATTAAGGACTCCGGTCTGCGTGGTCGCGGTGGTGCAGGCTTCCCAGTTGGTATGAAGTGGTCCTTCGTGCCACAGGACAACCCGAACCCGAAGTACCTCGTTATCAATGGCGATGAGTCTGAGCCGGGGACATGTAAAGATATTCCACTCCTCATGGCCACCCCACACACCCTCATCGAGGGTGCACTCATCGCCTGCTATGCCTTTGGTGCTGAACAGGCCTTCCTCTTCCTCCGCGGGGAGGTTGTCCACGTCGCCAGGCGGATGCAGGCGGCTATTGATGAGGCGTACGCCGCCGGTCTGGCCGGCGACAACGTCATGGGAACCGGAAAGAAGCTGCACATTCGTGTTCACTCCGGTGCCGGAGCCTACATCTGTGGCGAAGAGACTGCCCTACTCAACGCTCTCGAGGGTAAGCGTGGCCATCCGCGGTTGCGTCCTCCCTTCCCGGCGGTTGAGGGCCTGTACTCCTCCCCCACCGTTATCAATAACGTTGAGTCCATCTCGTCAGTGCCGGCGATTGTCCGCCAGGGCGCTCCCTGGTATCAGGGCATGGGTACTGAGGGGTCGAAGGGCGCAACTATCTACTCGCTGTCCGGACATGTGAAGAACCCTGGCCAGTATGAGTGTGAGATGGGTGTCACCCTGCGTGAGCTGCTTGATATGGCGGGTGGAATCCGCGAGGGCCATGAACTGAAGTTCTGGACCCCGGGTGGTTCCTCTACTCAGATGTTCACCCCTGCTCAACTCGATGTGCCGCTCGATTACGAGGAGGTCCGCAACAACGGCTCGCTCCTGGGCACCAAGGCCCTGCAGATCTTCGATGACACTGTCTCAGTGGTGCGCACGACCACTCGGTTTATCGAGTTCTACAAGCATGAATCCTGTGGCAAGTGCACTCCCTGTCGCGAGGGCACCTACTGGATGGTCTACCTACTACAGCGTCTCGAGCGCGGCGAAGGTCAGCCCGGAGACGTGGACAAACTACTTGAATTGGCCGGCAACATTGGCGGTAAGAGCTTCTGCGCTCTCGCCGACGGTGCCGTCGCCTGTGTGACTGCGGCGATCCAGAACTTCCGTGAGGAGTTCGAGGCTGGCTACCACACCCCCGCATGGGAGCTCTTCCCATACGAGAAAACCGTGGTCTTCTCAGACAAGGAGATGGTCAATGACTAACCCGACTACCGAACAAGAGATGGTGACCCTGACCATCGATGGGCGGGAGGTCACCGTACCCAAGGGAACCGTTGTCATCCGGGCAGCAGAAAAGGCTGGAATTGATATTCCGCGCTTCTGCGATCACCCGCTGCTAGAGCCGGTGGCCGCCTGCCGCCAGTGCCTTGTCGACGTTCCCGATGCCGGCAACGGACGTGGGTTCCCCAAGCCACAGCACTCGTGCTCACTGGAGGCCATGAATGGTATGGTCGTGGAAACCCAGCACACCTCCGAGAATGTGGCAAAAACCCAGGCCGGAATCATGGAGCTGTTGCTCATCAACCACCCGCTGGATTGCCCGATCTGCGATAAGGGTGGCGAGTGCCCCCTCCAGAACCAGGCGATGTCTGCCGGTCGCGGGCAGACCCGGTTTGATGGACCGAAGCGGGAATTCCCAACACCCATTGACCTTGTCGGCAACATTCTTCTGGACCGCGAACGCTGCGTGTTGTGTACCCGCTGCACCCGGTTTGATGAGCAGATCTCTGGCGATAACTGCATTTCGCTGGCCCAGCGCGGTGCCCGCCAACAGATCTCCTCCATTCAAGAATCCGAGGCCGGCAGCTACTTCTCCGGCAACGTTGTGCAGATTTGCCCTGTAGGTGCGCTCACCAGCTCTGACTACCGGTTCCAAGCCCGTCCGTTCGACCTTGTCTCCACGGACTCCACCTGTGAGAACTGCGCCGTTGGCTGTTCACTGCGCGTGGATCATCGTCACGGACACATCACTCGTCGTCTCGCTGGCGAGGATGACACACTCAACCTGGAGTGGAACTGCGACAAAGGCCGGTTCGGGTTTAAGTACTTAGAGACTGCCCTGACAGCTCCCCTGGCCCGCGTGAATGGGGAATTGACAGAGGTCAGCTGGACTGAAGCTCTCAGCCGCGCGGCCGCTGGTTTGAAGGAAGCCGGCCAAGCAGTAGGTGTCATTGCACCGAACACCAACACGGTGGAAAATACCTTCGCCTACGGTGAATTTGCCCGGCTCATCGGCACCGCCGACTATGACTTCCGCACCGATGGAGGAACTGCTGAGGAGAAGGCCTTCCTAAACGCCCTCATCAAGGGCGATAACTCTGCGGTAACCTTCGCCGATATCGACGCGGCCAGCAAGGTTGTCCTCGTCGCCTTCGACCCGGAGGATGAAGCTGGTGTCTTCTTCCTGCGGCTGCGAAACGCCGTCCGGAAGAACCGGCTGAAGGTTGTCACCCTCGCCTCCCACGCCTCACTCGGCTCAACCAAGCTGAATGCCGAGGTGCAGCTCACTCGTCCGGGGACAGAACCGGCAGTGCTGACAGCCCTCGATGGTGTTGACTCAGATACGATCATCATCGTTGGTTCCCGCGCTGCGGAAATCCCTGGCCTCTACCAGGCCGTGGCAGAGAAGCACCAGTTTACCGGTGCCCGGATCGGCTGGGTTCCAGCTCACTCCGGTGACCGTGGAGCCCTGGAAGCCGGACTGCTGTCGGCGGATGGCAAGTCAACTGCGGAGATTTTGTCTGCAGCAGCTGAGGGAACTGTCAAGGCACTGATTCTTGGCCTCTTTGATGATGCCGATTACCTCAACCGGGATCGTCTCTTTGATGCTGAGGAGAAGGCCTTCACAATTCAGCTCACGCCAGTTCGCACAGCAGCCAGTGAACATGCCGACGTTGTCTTCCCAGTTCGCACCATCGCCGAAGTGGATGGACACTTTGTCAACTGGGAGAATCGTTGGCGCGATGTCCACGCCCTCACCGGTGTACGCGTGACCCGATTGAGCGACCGGAAGGTGCTCACGGAGCTCGCCCGCAGCCTCGGCACCACACTGAACCTGCCGAAGAACGCGGAGATCGCTGCGAATGTTAGGGCACGTGCCACAGGCGTTGCCGGTGGCAGCGTTCACGCTGGCGACACCTCGCAGCAGGCGGGTGAGGGTTCATTAGTGTTGGATTCGTGGCCAGAACTGTTGGGTGCCTCGTTGGCGCTGTCGCACTCTGAGTTCGTTGAGTCCGATCACCGCCGTGGCCACGCCCGACTGTCGGTTGCGACAGCAGCCCAATTGGGCATTGGCGATGATGATTCCATCACCGTCACTGCCGGGTCAACCACCTTCACGTTGCCGGTTCATATCACCGAGAATATGGCCGACTCTGTGGTGTGGGCACCCACCAATGCCCCCGGCCAGCGCCTCAATGCTGCTTCGGGAGCACGCCGGGGTGCCGTTGTCACCGCGACAAAGGCAGCCAGCAACGCACATGTATCTACTACGGAGAGTGAATCATGACAGAAAGTGAAATTGGCATGTGGGGTGATCCCTGGTGGCTCATCGTCATCAAGGCAATCATTATCTTCCTCATCCCTCTCACCTTGGCTATCATCACCGTGTGGTACGAGCGTCGTGCCCTGGCCTTCATGCAGGCTCGCAAGGGGCCGAATATGGCCGGACCGCTGGGTTTGCTCCAGCCGATGAGTGACGGCGTGAAGACTATTTTCAAAGAGGACTTCATGCCCGATGGGTCGGATAAATTCGTCTTCTCGCTGGCCCCGCTCATCACCGGTGTGGCTGCGTTTACGACATGGTCAGTGCTGCCACTGGGTGGAACCGTCACTATCTTCGGGCACCAGACCCAAATTCAGATGGGTGATCTTCCCGTTGCTGTGCTCTTCATTTTGGCCATCGCCTCTGTGGGCACCTACGGTATCATCCTTGCCGGTTGGGCATCGACATCGCAGTATTCGCTTCTCGGCGGGCTGCGGGCTGGTGCCCAGATGATCTCCTACGAGATCTCGATGGGCCTGGGTGTGGCTGCAGTTGTGCTCTTCGCTGGGACAATGTCCACACAGTCGATCGTCGAGCAGCAGGCACGCGGGCTCGTGTTGTTTGGCTGGGAATCACCCTTCCCCGCCTGGAACTTCCTGGTTCTCGCTCCGGCATTCCTCATCTATTCGGTGACGATGCTCGCTGAATCGAACCGTGCCCCCTTTGATATGCCTGAGTGCGAATCGGAACTCGTCGGTGGCTACTCCACGGACTACTCCGGTTTCCGCTTCGCCCTCTACTACCTTGGTGAGTACATCAACATGGGCACCTTGTCGGCGATCTGCTCGACATTGTTCCTCGGTGGTTTCAACGCCCCGTGGCCGCTGAACAACACCGTTGTCGACGGTGGCTGGTGGGGCCTGCTGTGGTTCATCATCAAGGTCTTTGTGATGATGTTCTTCTTCATCTGGGTGCGTGCCACGATTCCTCGGTACCGCTACGACCAGGTGATGGACATCGGCTGGAAGACACTGTTGCCACTGGGGTTGGGATGGCTGATGATCGAAGGTATTTTCATGAAGGCCCGCCAGCTCTCCGCAGCGGATTCCTTCCTCCGCGATGATGTGTCACTGCTCATCCTGGTGGCCGTCTACCTGGTGGTGTGCTACGCCATCTTGGCCTATCAACGAAACCGCAATACGGAACGGTTCCTGGGGCTTGCTCAACGGAAAGCAAACATGCAGGCACTGGATCCCGCCCACTATCCGCTCCCCGACTTGAACTTTGCAGCAGCTACCCGTACATCCGATGCAGTTGCCGCGATGAGCGGGTCTTCCGACGGAACGAAGGAGTAAACAATGAGTCTCATTTCCCGTTGGAGGGGTATGGGTGTGACGTTCGGAGCAATGTTCCGGAAGAAGTTCACCATCGAATACCCCAAGGCGGAAGCCGTTACTCACCCCCGCTTCCACGGCCGCCACCAGCTCAATCGCTGGCCTGATGGCCTTGAAAAGTGCGTTGGCTGCGAGCTGTGCGCCTGGGCGTGCCCAGCTGATGCGATCCGCGTCGAGGCCGCCCAAAACACCGATGAGGAGCGCTACTCCCCCGGTGAACGCTACGGCAAGATCTACGAGATCAACTACCTGCGCTGCATCTTCTGTGGCATGTGTATCGAGGCCTGCCCAACGCGCGCCCTGACGATGACTAACGTCTTCGAGCTAGCTGATTCCTCCCGCGAATCGCTGATCTTTGGCAAAGATGAACTGCTGGCCCCGCTGACAGAGGGCATGGAGGCACCGCCCCATGCCCGGCGTTTAGCCGATGATGAGCGCGGCTACTTCCTCGGTCTGCCTGCAGATTCTGAGGACGAGTCAGATCATCGCCTGCCTGCCAAGGAGGCAAATTAAATGTTGACAACATTGCTTGCTCAGGCCGCTGAAACGGCCACGACAGCCCCCAGTGCTGTCGAGATGGCCGGGCCGGTTGGGCAATTCTTTGCCTGGCTGTTGGCCATCCTCATGGTGGCAGCGGCCCTTGGGCTCATCTTCGCTAAAGAACTCGTTCACGCGGCTCTCTGCCTCCTCTTTGTGATGATTGGTGTGGCAGCGGAGTACGCGGCATTGGGTGCCCCCTTTGTCTTCGTCGTTCAAATCGTCGTCTACGCCGGCGCAGTGATGGTGATGATTCTGTTCATTGTCATGATGATCGGCCCGAAGGCCGTGGCCCAGGACGATGATCCGCTGCCTGGCCAGCGCACAGGGGCGGTGATTGTTGCCGTGTGCTTAGCCGGTATCATGGTCGCCTCCGCGGTGATGACTTCCTGGTCTACCCCGCAGGGGTTGGCGGAAGCCAACGCTGTGGCCGGTGGAAACGTCGCCTCAGTTGGCGCGATGATCTTCAATAAGTACGTCATCGGGTTCGAGGTCCTCTCAGCCCTCCTCATCGTGGCAGCTGTTGGTGCGATGATGATCCTCTTCCGAGTCCGCCCCGTTACTCGCTCCTCGCAGCGCGAGCTGTCGAGGGCACGGTTTGCTGCGTACCACACCCAAGGTGTGGATGTCGGTGCAATGGCTGGCTCTGGCGTGTACGCCACATCAAATGCGATGGACGTGCCCGCCCTGCTGCCGGACGGCACTCCCCTGGACTACACCGTTGCGGAAACCCTCTACGAAGTCAACGAGGTTCAGGACCCGCAAGCCAATGTGCGCAAAACGCACCACACCTACGAGGTGCTCGATGCACAGAGAGGAGATGACGAGTAATGTCCACTGGTTTTTACTTGGGACTTGCCGCGATTTTGTTCTCAATCGGTGTCCTCGGATTCCTCATCCGCCGCACCACCCTGACCGTGCTGATGTGTGCCGAGCTGATGCTCAACTCCGCCAGCCTCGGGCTCGTCGCGGTGTCACGCCAATATGGCAACCTCGATGGTCAAATCGGTGCGCTCTTCGTTGTCGTTGTTGCGGCAGCCGAGGTGGTTATCGGCTTGGCCATTGTTGTCGCACTGTGGCGGACATCTGACGCTGTGCTTCTTGATGACACCCGGGAATTGAGGGGATAGAACGATGGAAGAAACATTTATCAATCTGTCCGCCGCCGATCTTGCGACCGGCTCCTCACAGGCCACCCTTGTGGCGTGGCTGATCATCCTCCTGCCGCTGGCCGGAGCGACAATCCTCCTCGTCGGCGGGAAAGCTCTCAATGCCGTTGGTCACTGGATTGCAGTGATCATGTCGTTTGCTGCTTTTGCGTGTGGCTTGGCGACGTTTATCCCGATGCTTGGACGTGATGCAGAAGAGCGTCCCTTCTACGCACCCCTCTACGATTGGATGAGCCTACCGGGCATTGATACCCAACTGGGGCTGCGCGTCGATCAGCTCTCAATTGTCTTTGTATTGTTGATTACCGGCGTGGGTTCCCTCATCCACCTGTACTCGGTGGGCTACATGGCCCACGATCCGAATCGGCGCAAGTTCTTCGCTTACCTGAACCTGTTCCTGACAGCCATGTTGACCTTGGTTCTCGGGTCCAGCTTCTTGGTTCTGTTCGTTGGCTGGGAGGGCGTCGGCTTGGCTTCCTACCTCCTCATCAGCTTCTGGAACGAGCGCCCCAGTGCAGCTGCCGCAGGTGTCAAGGCGTTCGTCATGAACCGTATCGGCGATGTCGGCATGGTGCTCGGTATCTCTGCCATGTTTGCCTTCTTCGGTTCGACGAGCTTCGAGATCGTCAACCAGAACGTCGGCGGCCTCTCCGGCGGCTGGGTCCCTCTCATCGGCTTCTTCCTCCTCGCCGGTGCATGTGCCAAGTCCGCTCAGGTGCCCCTCCAAGCATGGCTCCTCGACGCAATGGAGGGTCCGACCCCCGTGTCGGCCCTCATCCACGCCGCGACGATGGTTACCGCCGGTGTCTATCTCGTGGTTCGAGCCGGTTCCATCTACCAGCTCTCGGAGGCCGCTCAGACGGCAGTAGTCATCGTGGGTACGGTAACGCTGCTGGCCGGTGCCTGGATCGGCTGTGGGAAGGATGACATGAAGAAGGTGCTGGCCGGCTCCACGATGTCCCAGATCGGCTACATGATTTTGGCTGCTGGCATCGGTCCGGCTGGCTATGCACTAGCTATCTTCCACCTGGTTACACATGGCTTCTTCAAGGCCAACATGTTCCTTGGTGCTGGTTCTGTGATGCACGCAATGAACGAGTCGGTGAACATGCGCTTCTTCGGTGCCCTGCGCTCGGCGATGCCCATCACCTTCCTCACGTTTGCTGCCGGTTACCTGGCGATCATTGGTTTCCCCGGGTTTGCTGGCTTCTACTCCAAGGATGCCATCATCGAGGTGGCATTCGAGCAGTCCTTCATCGTTGGCCTGGCCGCCCTTGTTGGTGCCGGTGTGACCGCGTTCTACATGACCCGGTTGATGATGATGACGTACTTTGGCGACAAGCGCTGGCGTGAGGATATGCACCCGCACGACGCTTCCCCAACGATGGCAATTGCCTTGGTCATCCTCGGCATTCTCTCCGTTATCGGTGGCCTTCTCTTGGCCGGTGGCATTGCCACCTGGTTGAATCCGGCTGTCGGTGGTGAGGCCGAGAATGTACCGCTCTTCCACATGACCCCGCTGACCGGTGTCACCTTACTGGTGGTGGCGCTCGGCGTGTTTAGTGGTTGGTTCCTCTTCCGTGGCCAGATCGCGGAGGAGCGCACCAATCCGAGTGTGCTCACCCAGATTGGTGATAACGCCTTCTACGGCGATTTCATCAACAAGTGGGCGGTAGTCGCTCCGACCACTGCCATCGGGACCACGGTAGCTGTTTTGGACAACGTCGGCATCAATACGGCAGTTGATGATGCCGGTGGTGGACTGGCTGGAATTGGTTCCTTTATCGGACAGAAACTGCAAAACGGTGCAGTTCGTACGTATGGAGTGCTCATGGTCGCAGGCGTGCTTGTGCTGGTGGTCATCGCGTTCCTCGCTGGACTTGCGGGTTAGGAAAGAGGTAAAAGAAAGTGCTTATTACAATCGCTGCCCTCGTCCCTCTTGTCGGCGCCCTGCTGATGACACTTCTGCGCGGTGCTGCTGCCCGCGGAGTCGCCCTCATCGCTTCACTGGTGCCGCTGGTACTCGCCCTCGTGATGGCTGCGTCGTTTGTTCCCGGCGAAGGTTTCCAGTTTGTGTTGGAAGCCCTCTGGATCCCCTCGGTCAACGCCTACTATGCCGTGGGCTTGGATGGTATCGGCCTGTCGATGCTCATCCTGACCGGAATCCTCACTCCCCTTGTTGTGCTCTATTCATTTACTGAGCACTACCGGGAAGATCAATATGGCGAACCGGCTTTCCTTGGGTTTGTCCTCGCTGTCGAAGGGTTGTCCGTCTTCGTCTTCACAGCAACGGATGTTCTGTTGTTCTACCTGTTCTTCGAGGCCACACTGATCCCGATGTTCTTCTTGATCGGTGGCTTCGGTGGGGAGCGCCGCCGCTATGCGGCCATCAAGTTCCTGTTGTACTCGTTGGCCTCCGGCCTCATCATGCTGGCCGCAGTCATCGGCGTGTACGTCGTCTCCCAACAGGGCAATGACCAGGGAACGTTCCTGCTCACTGAGCTGATGGCTAACCCGATCGCCGGATCTACCGGACGTTGGTTGTTCGCCGGCTTCATGATTGCCTTCATCGTGAAGGCACCGATGGTACCCCTCCACACATGGCTGCCGGATGCGGCTGAGAACACCACCCCGGGTGGTGCGATCATGATGGTGGCGATCATGGATAAGATCGGCACCTTCGGTATGATTCGCTTTGCCCTTGGCCTCTTCCCTGAGGCGAGCGCCTGGGCGACTCGGTTCATGATTATTCTGGCTGTCATCTCCGTTCTGTGGGGTGCGCTGGCTGCCCTGGCCCAGACTGACCTCATGCGGTTTGTGGCCTACACATCGGTGAGCCACTTCGGTTTCATCGTGTTGGGCATCTTCGCCTTGACTCCCACCTCGTTTGCTGGATCGGCCCTCTACATGTTCAACCACGGGTTGTCCACGGCCGCTCTCTTCTTCGTCGTCGGGTTCATGATCCGCCGTCGTGGCAGCGGGGATATCTTCACCTTTGGTGGTGTTCAGCAGACTGCACCTCTGTTGGCGGGATTCCTGCTCATCGCCGGCCTGTCAGCTTTGTCCCTGCCCGGTTTGGCACCGTTTATCTCTGAGTTCGGCGTGATTGCCGGCACCTACTCGGTGCATCCGTGGGCAGCGGGGATCGCAGCAATCGCGATGGTTCTGTCGGCTGTCTACGTCACACGGATCTACCGGGTCACGATGACCGGTCAACCATCCACTGAGGTGATTGCCACCGTGCCGGAGATCTCCCAGGCTGAGCGGTGGATCATCGCCCCCGTCGTGGCACTGCTGATCTTCTTTGGCCTATTCCCCGCCCCCATCACCAATCTGGTGAATCCCGATGCGCAGGCCTCTGTCGATGCGGTTGTCTCAGCAGCAGCTGTCCAAGGCAGTGATGCTGTCACACCTGCTGGCGATGCTAACACGCAAGGAGGTGCTTAAGTAATGAATGAGTTGTCTACAATGAATGACCTACTTCCCGCCCCAGACCTGGATTACCAGGTACTCGCCCCCTACCTCATCATGTTTGGCGGTGCTTTCATCGCCATCCTGTTTGAGGCACTACTCAAGAGTCGAGGGCGGCTCATTGTCCAAGAGCTCATTGCTTTTGTCACCATCGTTGCTACCTTTGGCATGCTGTTGGTGAATTGGAACGAGAATCGCTTCTCCGTCGTTGGAGATTCCATCCTCGTCTACGACAAGGCCTCCTCGCTGATGATGAGCGCCCTATTGTTCTTCACCTTGCTGGCGTTCTTCCTGTTCACTAACCACAACTCAGAAACGCCGGGTGCTCTTCCTGCCAACCGTGCACTGCGTGTGGAGTCGGAAATCTTCCCGATGGGACTGTTCTCCGTCTTTGGCATGATGCTGTTCTTGTCCTCTGGCAACCTCATCATGCTGTTTGTCGCCCTTGAGGTCTTGTCCCTGCCCCTGTATGTGCTGGCGGGCTTGGCCCGGTTCCGGGTTTCGCGCAGCCAGGAGGCGGCGCTGAAGTACTTTGTGCTCGGTGTCTTGGCCGCAGCGATCATGTTGTTCGGAATTGTGCTCCTGTACGCGGCTAGTGGCTCCATGGCCTACGGCGAAATTGCGACTCAGGTTGATGTACTCGGCACGGGCTCCCTGTTCACCCTGGGCCTGCTCTTCGTGATGATCGGCGTGCTGTTCAAGATCGGTGCCGCTCCCTTCCATTCGTGGGTGCCCGATGTGTACCAGGGCTCGCCTACCCATGTGACAGCATTCATGGCAATTGCCACGAAGCTGGCTGCTGTGGCCGCCTTGGCCCGTCTCATGGCAATGGCCATTCCAGGTGATCAAGCCACTGTGTGGCAGATCATCATTGCGATCGTCTCCATCATCTCGATGGCCGTCGGTGCAATCATGGCCATGGTTCAGCAGGATGTGAAGCGCCTCATCGCCTACTCCTCGATCGGTCACGCCGGCTTTATCCTCACTGCCCTCACCGGCGCTGCCGGTGGCACGTTCATGCTCGGCGGCACAGAGGTGACAACGACATCTGCAGTGTTGGTGTACTTGCTGGCCTATGGCTTAGCGACGATCGGTGCCTTCGCCATCGTAGGGATGGTTCGCCACAGCGATGGTTCTGAGGCGACATCAATGGAAGATTGGCGCTCCATTGGGCGGAAGCATCCGCTCATCGGTGTCGTCTTTGTTATCTACTTCTTGAGCTTCGCGGGTATCCCGCTGACTGGTGGTTTCATCGGTAAGCTGACGGCATTCGCTGTCCCGTGGCTGGCTGGCTACCCATGGTTGGTGCTGGTAGCCCTGTTGATGTCCGCTATTGCCGCCTTCGCCTACGTGCGGTGGTTGACGGTGATGTTCTTCCAGAAGAACGATGATTCTTACGACCGAGATGTCCAGGTGATGACTCCGAACTTCGCGGTGACGCTCATTATCATCGTGACGGCGATTCTCACCATCCTCATGGGTGTTGTTCCTGGATCCGTACTCACACTCTCGTCACAGGCAGCACTGCTGCTCTAGTGTGTGATCAACGGAAGAAAGCCCCCGCTGAGGCGGGGGCTTTCTCCTGTTCTCACCGTGTTCTAGGTACCCTCTCCATCGCCGAGCTCTAACCTCAGCTCCGCGATACGCGATTCAAGGGCTTGTCGGCCGTACTGCATGCACAAGGACTGCGGGAAACCTTTTCGAGCAGGAAATCCAACGATCTTGGCCAGCATTTTCTGCTTATCCGCCCAGGACTCGGGCAGAGTCTTCACCGTCCGCGCTTTCTTCTCACAGAGGGTTCTCACCGTCTCCTCTTGCTCATCACTACTCAATTGCGCCAAAGCAGCCTGCCGCGTTTCGGCATCGACACCCTTGTGACGCAACTCGTCATCAAGGGCACGGATCGATTTTTTCTTGATGGCAAACCGCTGCTTCACCCACAGGGTGGCAAACCGCTCATCATCGAGGAGACCAACACGAGTGAGATCCTCGATGACCTCCTCAATGAGAGCATGAGGGAATTCTGCCCGATCGAGACGGTCTCGGACCTCTGCAACAGACCGTGGCCGAACATCGAGCAAACGCAGTGCTTTCTCCCTGACGGGCAGCTTCAGCTCCTCCCATTCCAGCTGTGCGGATAGGGAGCCGTCATGAGACTGCCCCGACTGGATATCGGCAATGGCTGTTGCCAGCGATGCCACAGTGGATGCCATATCTGAGGTAGGAGGCTGGTTGTTAGCCATTACCGAGAGCCTTGTCCAACTCCGCTTCTAACTCGTCCATGTCCTCGTCATCAAAGTCAACATTGGGAACCATGTCGATGGGATCGTCACTCAAATCCTCATCACCCTGATCAGTTCCTGCATAGGGTCCCACACGAAGGGCTCGGAAGATCTTGTCCTCGATCTCATCGGCAACCTCAGGATTGTCAATAAGGAACCGGCGCACTTTCTCCTTGCCCTGGCCGAGTTGGTCATCACCGTAGGTGAACCACGCCCCGGATTTCTTCACAATGTTGTTATCGACGGCGAGATCAATGATGGAGGATTCCCGAGAGATCCCCTCACCGAAGATGATGTCAAATTCCGCAGTCTTGAATGGCGGTGCGACCTTGTTCTTAACTACCTTCAGCCGGGTCCGGTTACCAATTGCTATCTCGCCGTCCTTAATCGTTTGGATGCGACGAATATCGCACCTAACCGTGGAATAGAATTTCAGTGCCTTGCCCCCTGTCGTCGTCTCTGGCGATCCGAACATCACACCGATCTTCTCTCGCAGCTGGTTGATGAAAATCGCCGTCGTACCCGCTTGCGCGAGGGCACCATTCATCTTGCGCAGCGCCTGACTCATCAACCGCGCCTGCAGACCGACGTGAGAATCGCCCATCTCCCCCTCAATCTCAGCCTTCGGCACGAGGGCCGCCACTGAATCGATAACAATAACATCGATCGCCCCAGAGCGGATGAGCATATCTGCAATCTCGAGAGCCTGCTCACCACTGTCGGGTTGGGATAGGAGCAGCTGATCTGTATCCACACCCAACGTGCGGGCGAACTCGACGTCCAGGGCATGTTCGGCATCGACGAATGCGGCAATTCCCCCATTCTTCTGCGCCTGCGCAATGACGTGGAGGGCGAGTGTTGTCTTACCGGAAGATTCTGGGCCGTAGATCTCCACAACGCGGCCCCGCGGGAATCCGCCCACCCCCAAGGCAACATCGATAGCAGTATTTCCCGACGAGATGACATCTACCGGTTGCCAGACTTGCTCTCCAAGTCGTTTCACAGCACCGGAGCCGAAATTCTTTTCAATCTGTTCGAGAGCCGCAGAGAGCGCCTCCCCCCGCTTTTCCTTATCAACAACCGGAACCTTGACGGGCTTAGCCGGTGATTTCTTAGCCATGTTCTCTTCTTTCTATGTTCATGCAGGCCACCAGGCGGCGTTGCGCTGCAAACTACCAGGTCACGGAAGCGAATCCAGTTTCCCTTCCATATAGTTAGGTGTTTTTCACGCCGTTTTCGTTCCCTCCTGGTCAGAGGCCTGTTTTAGTTCTCTATCCGTTTTTTATGGACACCGTCAGCGTACTACATCGCTGTTATTTACACTCCAGTATACAGGTACATGTGTTCGAAATTAACCGCAACACACGCCCCCCACCGGTAGTTACACCAAATCAGGTGGACCAAAACGACGATCAACTGGCACTTCAAAATCCGCACACAGCTCCTCCCACACTGTCCGCAAATCAACTCCATCGCGATCCAGCTCTACAGCCGTCCTATTGCGACCAGACAGGAGATGATGATTGACAATAAAATCGCCCCTATCCTGGCCAAATTCATTGTAGACAAGTGCATAAAACTGGGTTTGCCGCATGGGCCCATTGTATCGCGACCAGACAAAGTTCAACCAAAAGGATGATCCCCCTCCAACTGTGTCCTACGCCACAATGCGCTACAGTAGCTTCCATGAAAGCGACATCTGTCTATAACCTGACACTCATTGCCGTCTGTGCAGCTATCATCACCATTTTGGCCTTCGTTGCCATCCCAATTGGAGTGATGGGCGTTCCGCTCGTCGTCCAGAATACCGTCGTCATCGCCATTGGCATGCTCATCGGCGCAAAGCGAGGCACCCTCGCCGTCCTCCTGTGGCTGGCTCTCGGGCTGATCGGCCTGCCGGTGATGGCCGGTGGCCACTCTCTGTGGGCGGCCCTGGCCGGGCCAACCGTCGGTTACATTGTCGGCTATATCTTCGCTGCTGCCGCATCTGGGGCCATCGCCTACCGCGTCACCGCAGAGTCTTCCGCCGTTGCTCAGGTGGGTACCTTCATCCTCGCCGGCACAGTCGGCCTGCTGCTCGAATACGCCGCCGGAGTCGTCGGCCTCGTGCTCCGCGCTGGCCAGTCTCTTTCGGCTGCTACCGTTGCCCAAGGTGCGTTCATTCTGCCCGATATCGCCGAAACCGTCGTCATGGTTGTCGTAGCCCTAGCCGTCCACAGGGCGCTGCCCCAACTGCGTCGCCCTGTCCTCGCGTAGACTTACTCCATGCCCGAGATTCGCTTTGACTCTGTCGCCGTGAGCTACGGCGACAGTCTCATTCTCGAACCTTTCACACTCACACTCTCCGAACACCGCATCGGCCTCATTGGTCCGAACGGGTCGGGGAAGTCAACCCTCCTCCGCCTCATCAACGGACTTACGGAGCCGACCACAGGACGGGTCTACGTTGACTCCCATGCTGTTGCTGACCACGTCAAAGAGGTCCGGCGGCTCGTTGGATTCATCTTTTCCAATGCCGATGACCAAATAATTATGCCAACAGTGGCCGAAGACATCGGCTTCTCCCTCTCGCGCCTGAAACTCTCACCCCAGCAGCGCGCTGAACGGGTTGACAGCCTACTGAATCGAGTCGGACTCTCAGGCATGGGAGACCGCGCCCCACACAGCCTGTCCGGGGGAGAAAAACAACTTCTCGCCCTCGCTGCCGTGCTGGCCCCCGAACCAACGAGCATCGTCGCCGATGAGCCGACAACACTCCTTGACCTCAACAATCGACGCCGCCTCGCGCGAGAATTTGGGACTGTGGATCAACAACTCATCGTGGCCACCCACGACCTGGATCTACTCCGCGATTTTGACCGCGTGATCTACATCAATGATCACCGCATTGCCGCTGATGGTTCGCCAGACCAGGTGATTGCCACCTACCTGACAGATGTGGAGACAACCGGCCATGAGTAAGCGACTGCGCGCTCTCCCCCTGGGGATATATGTCAGTGGCCACAGCATCATCCACCGCACCCCAGCAGGATGGAAGATGATCGGTCTCATCATCTTCATTATCGCCACTACTCCCCTCCCCCTTGCCTACGCTGCAGGTGCGCTACTCCTCCCACTCCTGGGCTACCTCATCGCCCGAATACCACCGTCAGTAGCTGCCGGCCAGCTTCTCCCCCCGCTGCCTATTATCCTCCTATTCAGCGCCTTTAGCTGGTGGCAGGAGGGCTGGCAGGCAGCCCTCACACTGATTATCACCCTCTACGCCGCCATCGGGGCAGCAACACTGCTCACACTGACCACCAAGACAGAAGCACTGTTGGATGCGGTAACCACAGGGCTGAGTCCCCTGCGTCACCTCGGAGTAAACACCGACACGCTGAGCCTTGCCATTATGCTGACAATCCGGATGATCCCGCTGCTCCTTGAGGACGCGTACGCCCTTGCTGATGCGCGGGCGTGCCGTGGCGCACGATTTACCGCACGCTCATTTGGCGTGCCGTTCATCGTCGCAGCTTTTCATCGCTCTCACCGGATGGGCGATGCACTCATCGCCCGTGGCTTAGCCGACTAGCATCTAGTCCTGCTCAAGCTGAGGAGCCTCAGCTGCCTTACCGGAACCGGCCGTGAGCTCACCCTTCATTTGAGCACGGATCTCCTCCAACCGAGAGTGTCCGGCAAGTTGCACTCCAGCGGACTCCACCTCGGCCATCCGCCCCTGCACCGACGACTCTGCCAACTCAGCTTGGCCAAGCGCATTGGCATACCGCCGCTCAATCTTCTCACGGACCTGATCGAGGTTCGGGGAGCTGCCAGCAGCGAGCTGGTCCATTGACTTGAGCGTGTCAGCCACCTTCTCCTGCATCTTTGCCTGCTCCAGTTGAGAAAGCAGCTTGGTGCGCTCAGCAACCTTCTGTTGCAGAGCCATGGAGTTACGCTCCACGGCCTGCTTGGCTGCCTCGGCCTGCTGGAGAGCCTGGTCGTGGAGAACTTTCAGCTCCTCGACTGACTGTTCAGCGGTAACCAATTGGGCGGCAAAGGCCTCAGCGGCATTCTCATACTCGGTAGCCTTCTTGGCATCCCCATCAGCGGTGGCCTTATCAGCCAGTTGCAGCGCCTGGCGGACATTGCCCTGAAGTTTCTCGATATCACCGAGCTGGCGGTTTAGCTGCATTTCCAGCTGACGCTGGTTGCCGATGACTGCTGCCGCTTGCTGCGAAAGCTCTTGATGCTGGCGCTGAGCATCCTCGATTGCCTGTTGGATCTGTACCTTCGGATCGGCGTTCTCCTCAATCTTGGAGTCGAAGAGGGCCATCAGGTACTTCCATGCCTTTACAAACGGGTTTGCCATCGGAAAATTCCAACCTTTCGCAGATAAAATGAGTTAATTCACGTCTAAGGCTACACGGACGAGCGCCTAGACGCGCGCCAATTCAGAGTCCAATTCAGCGACGAGCTCCTCGCCAGATTCCCCAAGCGCCATCGTCGTTGCCGCCTCGATGAGCACATCGGCAACAGCGACGTTGAGCCCCCGACACACCGAGGCCAGCAGCTCTGAGGAAACCTCCTTGCGGCCACGCTCAAGTTCGGAGAGATACCCTGGCGACACCCGCGACATTTCGGCCAGCTCACGCAATGTCAACCCACTGTCGGCGCGGAAGCCGCGCAGGGCAATCCCCAACGCCTCGCGCAGGAGCATCTGGGAGCGACGCTGCTTGGGCCGAGGTTCGGTATGTTCAGTCAATGTCAATGTAGTAACCATCACTGCTCTCAACGGTTTGGCACAGTGTTTTGTTCCCGCCTCTTTTTCGATTTACACCCACTGCTCTTCTACCAGGTCAGGCTCATCCAGCTGCCGCACCGTCTGCTCCAAGGTGACCAAGGCAAACTCAACCGCCGCCAACCGGATGGTGTTGCGATCGCCTGCGACGATGGGAACGGGAGTGGATTGACCCGGAAGTAATGCCCACCGGTGATTGCGCGGCGGATAGGCGCGCAGGGCAATGGTCCAGCCATCGGGATCGGCAAGGCCCACCCATACCTCCCCTACCGGATGACCATCCTGTTCATCCGGACCAGCCACACCGGTCAGGGAGACTCCCCAATCGGAGCCGTACAATTCGCGCACGTTGCGCGCCATTTCGATGGCACATTCTTTGGACACGGGCCCAACTGTCTTCAGCACATCCTCGTTAACCCCGAGAACACTGTGCTTGGTATCCGTTGCATAGACCACGACACCGCCGCGCAACACCTGCGAGGCTCCGGGGACCCGTGCAACTGTCGCGGCTGCCAACCCGGCAGTCAGCGATTCAGCGAAGGCTACGGTGAGCCCACTCGTCGCAAAGTAATCCACGAGGGCGAGGGCCGCGTCGTCGGCTGCACGATCATTGTCTCCGGGTCCGTCTACGCTCACCGCACTCACCTTAGTTGCTTACTGTCTGTTTCGCGACGGCTAGTATTCAACCGCTGGTTATCCACAATGTACTGGATACCGGTGACCACGGTAACCACCACAGCTACCCCCATGACAACAGCTGTCGGAATAGCCATCCAGCCAGGTAGGACGGCCAGATACAGGCCGACCGCAACGGCCTGCAAGGTGGTCTTTATTTTGCCCCCCTTTGAGGCTGCTACCACCGTCCCCCGCCGCAGCAGCACCATGCGCCACAGGGTAATGCCCAGCTCCCGAATAATGATCACCACACTGACCCAGACGGGCAACTCACCAATGATATTCAGGGAGATCAGCGCGGCGATCATCAGCGACTTATCGGCAATCGGATCGGCGATTTTGCCAAAGGTAGTAACTAACCCACGGGCCCGAGCAATGTCGCCATCGAGCTTGTCGGTAATCATCGCGGCGACGAAGATCGCAAACCCAATCCACGCTGCACTCACCGAGTGTTCACCATTAAACCCTCCGGTCAGGGTTGCCCACACGAAAAAGGGAACGGCAACGATGCGGAGCATGGTCAGAACATTTGGAAGATTCCATAGCTGATTCACGGTCTCTAGTTTACGGCGACGGTGAGCGTCTGGTGCAGTCTGAGTGACTCGCCTGGGGCAGGCGGGCAAATTTCGGCAGAATTTCCCGTCAGATTTCGCTAGCCTGAAAGTAGTACTGTGTACCATCCACTTGACCGACACTAGACCCAAAAGGAAGTGGCCCATGACCGCTGATCCATCAGCTATCCAAAAGTTCCAACAGGACTTCGACGAGCGCGTCGAGCTCGCAGTGCAGATGATTCCCATCATTGGGGGACTGCGCCGGAAGAAGAATGTTGTCGTCTCCATCTTCGGTCGCATTTTGGACAATGTCACCGAGACCGACATCATTAAGGCGCACCGGTATGCCCGTCGCATCACCGACAATGAACTTCCGCTCAGCCAAACCCTCCCAATTTTCAAGGAACTGGAAACCTTGGATCTGGGGACGGCCTCCATCGATGTCGGTGCCCTGGCCACCAAGTTCGAGGAAGAGGGCGGGGATCTGCATGCATTCTTGGAGAAGGAGCTCGCCCCGGTCATTGGCAACAAGGCCGTCGCTCCCAGCCGCGACATTGTCCTCTACGGCTTCGGACGCATTGGGCGCCTCCTCGCCCGCATCCTGCTCGCTCACCGCTCCCAGGGGGGTGGCCCCCGCCTGGCAGCCATCGTCGTGCGCAAGAACGGCGACCAGGACTTGGTCAAACGCGCCAGCCTGTTGCGCCGCGATTCCATCCACGGGTCCTTCGATGGCACCATCAGCATCGACGAGGAGAACAACATCATCTGGGCCAACGGCAACCCCATCCAGGTGATCTACTCCAATGACCCGGCCACCGTTGACTACACCGCCTACGGCATCAAGGATGCCATTGTCGTCGACAATACCGGCCGGTGGCGCGATGTCGATGGTCTCTCCCAGCACCTGGCTTCTAAGGGTGTGTCCAAGGTAGTTCTCACTGCCCCAGGTAAGGGCAACATGAAGAACATTGTCTACGGTGTCAACGATGACATCATCGAGGATTCCGACACCCTCATTTCGGCGGCGAGCTGCACCACCAACGGGATCACTCCTGTCTTGGCAGCCATCGATGCCAAGTATGGTGTGAAGCGCGGGCATGTGGAGACAGTCCACTCCTACACCAATGACCAGAACCTCATTGACAACTTCCATAAGGGACCAAGGCGCGGACGCGGTGCCACCTTGAACCTGGTGCTCACCGAGACCGGCGCAGCAAAGGCAGTGTCTAAGGCACTGCCCCAGTTTGAGGGCAAGCTCACCGGCAACGCCATTCGCGTCCCCACTCCTGATGTTTCCATCGCCGTCTTGACACTCGATCTGGAGACCAACGTGACCAAGGAGGAGGTTAACGAGTACCTGCGTCAGGTCTCGCTGACGAGCGAGCTCCGCCAGCAAATTGACTATATCCAGTCGCCGGAGGTTGTCTCTACGGACTTTGTCGGGACTACTCACCCAGGCATCGTCGATGGTCTGGCCACCATCGCCAACGGGGATGACCACCTCATTCTCTACGTCTGGTATGACAACGAGTATGGCTACTCTAACCAGGTAGTTCGGATCATCGAGAAACTCGCCGGAGCATCCCCGGTGGTTCTGCCGGAACGCAAGCCACTCAGTGAGTTCTAACGGTTACTCACACTAAGAAAGCCCCCGCAGCCACTGCGGGGGCTTTCGTCGTCAAGGGTCGAGCCCTGGGAGCTTAAGGTACTTCGGGGTGTTTAGACCTCGGTGTGGGTCCGCGAAGCTGGATTCCAGTCTGGGGCCACAGCACCGGCAGCACTGTCACGAGAGGTCTTGATAAAGCTCGCCACAGCGGTGACAGCCAACACAACAACGATTACGGCGAGGGAAACCAGGTTGGGAATGTCAACCACGTGGAAGGGCTGTCCACCGTTGACGAACGATAGGTTGTTTTCATGGAGTGCGTGGAGGACCAACTTCACACCGATGAAGCCCAGGATGACCGCGAGCCCGTAGGGCAGGTAGACAAGCCGATTGAGCAATCCGTCCAAGAGGAAGAACATCTGGCGCAGGCCCATCAGCGCACAGGCATTGGCGGCGAAGACGATGTAGGGCTCTTGGGTCAGCCCAAAGATCGCGGGGATAGAATCAAAGGCAAACATGAGGTCAATGAAGCCGATGGAGACCAGTGCCAGCATCATCGGAGTGACCATCTTTTTCCCGTTGTCCACGGTGAACAGCCGGTCCCCATCAAAGTGTGAGGAGACGGGAATGAGCTTCCTGGTCATCCGCACCACGAACATGTCGTCGATGTCGGTGTCAGATTCTCCCCGCATCTCGTCGATAACCAGTTTGATCGCTGTGTAGAGGAGGAAAGCGCCAAAGATGTAGAAGATCCACGCCCAGGCGTTGATCGCCGCCCCGCCGATGAGAATGAAGATGAGCCGCATCACCAGTGCCAGGGCGATACCGATGAGGAGCACCTTTTGCTGGTCTTCTCGCGGAATCTTGAAGGACCCGATAATCAGGGCAAAGATGAAGAGGTTATCGATGGATAGGGAGAGTTCTGTGATGTAGCCGGAGAAGAACTCGATGGCGTGTTCATGCGTCCAGCTAAACCACAAGAAGATACCAAAGATAACGGCCACACCCATATAAAAGCCCATCCAGCTGGCAGCTTCTTTCATCGATGGTGCGTGCGGTTTACGCACATGCGAGACGAAATCAAAGACGATAACACCAATCAGCACCACTACAGTGATGATCCAGGTGACGAGGTTGACCTCCACGTATTTCCTCCGGTCGTGTTCAGGGCTAGGTGCCAAGTAAACACGAGGTCTCTCCCACCACGCTGACCTGGGTTAGAGGTTCACGGCGGTTGGCGCGTCCGGATACTTTAGGCAGCATCGTGATGACGTTTCGCGCCACGTTGGGGTTACTCCCCTCGCTACAGTTAGTGCGCCAGCCACTATAGCACGACTGGGCACGAGAGCCTACTTAGACTACACCGTCCGGCGGGTTTGCTCGCTCAATGCGCACAGTTTCAGCGGCGGCTTCTTCAGTAGCGGCTTCTTCAGTAGCGCCTTCAGTGGTGGCCTCCGCCGCATCGTCGGCTTCGACCTCTTCGGTGGGAGCGTTGTTTGGATCCCCGCCTTGAATCAGCCACAGGGTGGATTCCAACTCCTCGGGTTTGACCAGCACTTGACGGGCCTTCGATCCCTCGGATGGGCCGACGATATCGTGAGACTCCATGATGTCCATCAGCCGACCAGCCTTGGCAAAGCCGACTCGTAGTTTCCGCTGCAACATCGAGGTGGAACCGAACTGACTGGTGACCACCAACTCGATGGCTTGCAGGAGAATATCCATATCGTCGCCGATTTCCTCGTCGATATGCTTCTTCTCCGATGCCTTCTCATCGGTGACACCCTCGGTGTACTCCGCCTCCTTTTGGGCCTTCACTGCATCGACGACGGCTTGAATCTCCTCGTCGGTGACAAACGCACCCTGAATGCGGCGCGGTTTGCCACCCTGTGGAATAAACAGAGCATCGCCCATGCCAATGAGCTTTTCGGCACCGACGGTGTCCAAGATGACCCGTGAGTCCGTCTGTGATGCGGTGGCAAACGCCAACCGGGAGGGCACATTGGTCTTGATCAGACCGGTGACAACGTCAACAGACGGACGCTGGGTGGCCAACACCAGGTGAATACCGGCGGCGCGGGCCTTCTGAGTGATCCGAACAATCGAGTCCTCAATCTCCTTCGGCGCAGTCATCATCAAATCAGCGAGCTCATCAACAACGGCGACGATGTACGGGTACGGCCGAAGCTCACGCTCCGAGCCAGCAGGGGCGGTATATTCTCCCGACATCACCTTGCGGTTGAAGTCCTTGATGTGGCGGACCCGCGCGGCCTTCATGTCCAGGTAGCGCTGTTCCATCTCCTCAACGAGCCACTGCAGGGCAGCTGCCGCCTTTTTTGGCTGGGTAATAATCGGCGTAATCAGGTGCGGAATGCCCTCATAGGGGGTCAATTCCACCATCTTCGGATCGACCAGGATCAGCCGCACCTCATCGGGGGTGGCGCGGGTGAGGATGGAAACAAGCATGGAGTTCACAAACGCCGACTTACCCGATCCGGTCGCACCGGCAACCAGCAAGTGCGGCATCTTCTGCAGAGAGTGGGTGACAAAGGCGCCCTCAATGTCTTTGCCCAGGGCAATGACCATCGGATCGTGATTGGACTCCACCTCCGGGGCGCTGAGTACGTCGGCCAGGCGCACGACCTCACGGTCCACGTTGGGAACCTCAATACCGACAGCTGACTTGCCCGGAATCGGGGTGAGGAGGCGAACATTGTCAGTACCTAGGGCATAGGCCAAGTCCGCCTGGAGGTTGGTAATCTTGGACACTTTCACCCCAGGGCCCAGCTCTACCTCATAGCGGGTGACAGTAGGTCCACGTTGGAAGCCGGTGACCTTGGCATCCACACCGAATTCTGCAAAAACTCCGCCGATCGATTCAATCATTCGGTCATTGGCAGCAGACCGCTTCTTCGGCGGCTTCCCCTTGACCAGGAGATCGGTGGATGGCAGGCGGTAGTCCCCGTTCAACACTGGCGAGATCTGCTCGATCTCAGGTTGTGGCCGTTCGGGCTTCTTCTCCTGCTCTTCCTTTTGCCTCTTCTCTTGTTTTGGCGATGCCTTCCTCTGCTCAATTACCTCAGTAATTGCTTCAGTCTCGCGGCCTCCACGCGAGGCACCCTGCTGACGCGGCTGTTCAATGGACAGCACTTGCGTGTCTGACTCCAGGGGATACGCCTCCATCGGCGTCTGCGGGCGCTGTGTCCCGTGCGAATGAGATGCTTGAGGTTCATGACCGTCAGCAATAGCTGTGATGTCAGCATCGGCGGCAGCGTAGAGGTCACTGTCGACACTGTCATCCTCATCCATGCGGTCTGTCTCGCGGACCAAACCAGCACCAAAGTAGGTTTTCATGGCGGCAATGAATTCGCGTACCGTCGTCCCGGTCACAAGAAGTGCCCCATAGACAATCACCAACAGGAGCAGGGGAACAGCCACGTAGCTGGTAAATCCCATTGCCAAAGGTTGGCCGACGAGATAACCGATGCCACCACCTGCACGCGCCCGTGCGGCCCACGAATCTGGCAGCCCGGCGAAAATATGCAGGAGGGAAAGGAGAGCAATAACGATGAGCGATGTGCCCAGACTGATCTGTGGCCCACGTTCACTGACTGCAGCTACCCCCATAAACAGCACGATTGAGAAACCGAGGAGCAGCACAGGAACAACATAGGATCCAGCTCCAACAAGATAGGAGCATGCGGTGGCAATCGCCGTACCAACAGGTCCTCCGATGCCAAACCACACGGTCCCACCGATGATGACTGCGAGGGCCACGAGGACTAGGGCCAACCCGTCAGCGGGCCTACCAGTGCGCGGTGGGATCGTTCGGTCGGGGTGGCTGTTCACTGTCTGCACATCCTCCATTCTCTCCTGGCCATCGTAAGCATCATACATTTCCCCCGGATTTGGTCGGGGGTGGGCAATAAGGCGTACGAAACTGCTGCCGCCACGACGCAAGCCTCCGACGATGGTTCGGGCAGACGTACTTACACCTCTCCCCACTTCGCGCGCCGCACTCCCCGTTCTCTCGCTGGCTGTATCTGCCGCGCGAAGGGCGCTCGCCCGTGGTCGGGCCGCCACCATCGAGCGCGCGCGTGTGTGCGAGGAACGCGCGCTGGTGGTGCGGTGGGCAGCAGCGTAACCACGATTGTGGGGGCGTCGGCCGCGTGAGTTGAGGGCAGTCATGTAAGTAACATTAGTACCTTTAGTAACATAAGTCACTTTAGACACTGCGATTTAACGCAGCAATCGCCGACTCCTCCCCCGCCACTGTCACACCTCGATAGGTTCGACCAAACAGCCACAGGGCAACCTCCCCCACCGGTCCGGTCACCCGAATGACATCACTGCCATCGGCACTAACACCGTGCGCCCGCGGCCCATTTGTGGCAACAAAACGAGGAAAACCCTGTGGCTCGACGATGACTGGCACGCTCGCCCCACGCACTAGCAACCGTGCCATCCGTTTCACCGCGCCATAGAGCTGCTCCTGCTCACTGTGCTCAAGCTCGCGCGACTGCCAGTCGGGCTGACAACGACGCACATCCTCGTGATGAACAAAATGCTCAGCAGTATTGATCAGAGCGTCGATGGGGCTCGGCAACACAGCCCGATCACCCCACTCGTGTACGACATCGGCGTAGGGGCGCTGCATGACCTCCGCTGTGACTTTGTCCAAACGAGGTTTCAACACCGAGATCCAGTTGCCCCCGACAGCGTCGAGGCGGCGCTCTCGGATATAGAGGTGAGCAGCTAAATCTCGCGTCAGCCACCCCTCACACAGGGTCGGTGCATCCGGGCCAACCTCAACCAACAGATCACGCAGCCGGGTCCGCTCAGCAGCGGCGAAGCTCATCGTTCCTCCTGTATGTCCTAGCGCGACGGACGCGACACCTTCGTGTACTCAGTGTCATCAAGCCCAGAATCGGTCTCCTCAGACAGCGGCGACATGGGCACCACAGTGGGCACCACCATCGGGGAGCGACCCCACTTGTGGTCCACATATTTGCGAATCCGGCGCCGCAGCTGCTGAACCATACGGTACGTATCGTTCTCCCCTTCGCCGGCCAGATCGAGCAGAATGTTGCCTGCCAAATCAGCCAATTCCGGCACCATCGCCGCAGCGTCCTCACTAAAGCCACGCATCTGAACTGTTGGCCGCTCAAGAGGTCGCCCAGACCGCGAATCAATGACAGCAGTCAGCGCAATGAGGCCACCTTCACCCATCTCGGTACGGTCCGCCAACACGTGCTCATCCACGTCACCCAAGGTTGTCCCGTCCACATAGAGCTGGCCGTTGGGCACCTGACCCACCACTGCCACCTGACCGTGAGAAAGGTCCACGACCACACCGTTTTGTGCGAGCACAGTGTGTTCACGCAACACACCGGTGGAGACAGCCAACTCCCGGTTGGCCCGCAGATGCCGCCACTCACCGTGCACTGGCATTGCGTTGACCGGCCGGGCTGCGTTGTAGACAAACAGCAGCTCCCCAGCGTAACCGTGACCAGAGGTGTGCACCTTGTCGTCCTTCGATGTAACCACCCGCGCCCCAATCTGAGACAGGTTGTTGATCACCCCAAAAACGGCGTCCTCGTTGCCGGGCACCAGCGATGAACTCAGAATGATGAGGTCACCATCGTGCACGGTAATCTGCCGGTGCTCACGCCGCGCCATCCGCGACAGTGCAGCCATGGGTTCACCCTGCGTACCCGTCGTAATGAGAACCACCTTGGATGGAGCCATCTTCGAGGCCTCATCGATCGTCACAATGGTGCCCCGGGGAGCCTCCAGGTACCCCATCTTCTGGGCAATCTCCATGTTGCGGATCATTGACCGCCCGTTAAAGGCCACCTTGCGCCCGGCCGATACGGCAGCGTCGACACACGCCTGTACACGGGCAACATTGGAGGCAAAGGCAGCGATAATGACCCGCTGCTTGGCCTCCCCCACCAACCGCTTGAGCGTTGGCCCGACGATCGCCTCCGAGGGAGCAACACCTGGACTGGTGGCGTTGGTTGAGTCAATCATCAACAGGTCAATGCCCTCATCCCCGTACCGGGAGATCGCAGGCAAGTCAGTCGGCTTGTGATCGGGAGGGGTCTGATCCAACTTGATATCACCGGTGTGCATGATTGTCCCCGCCGGCGTGGAAAGCACCACCCCTAAACAATCGGGGATCGAGTGACCAACGGTAAAGAATCGCACGGTAAACGGTGATTTCTCAACTGTTGAATCCTCACTCACCTCAATCAACTTCGGCCGCTGGTGGTGTTCCTGACATTTTGCAGCAATCAGCGCGCACGTAAACTTTGAGGCATAGATGGGCAGGTCGGGGATCTGTTTCAACAGGAACGGGATAGCCCCAATATGATCTTCATGGCCGTGGGTAATGACCATCCCCACCACATCACGTTCCCGCCCGTCCAGATAGGAAAAGTCGGGGAGGATGAGATCGACACCCGGCTCCCCGGAGGAGGGGAAGAGCACACCACAGTCGATGATCATGAGCTTGCCACGGTATTCAAAGACCGTCATATTGCGACCGATCTCCGAAATGCCGCCAAGGGCCACGATGCGCATCGCATCCTTACCCAGCTTCGGCGGGGCAGGAAGGCGCTTCGTCAAATCCGCACCCTGCATGCTCGTCAACGTATTTGTCGGCTTACCACTGGCGGACTTGTTCTTACTCGCCTGAGATGTCGCTGGTTTTTTTTGAGTGGGTTGGTCCGGCGCCCCTGTCTTCCGTGTGGCTCGCCGTCTGCTTTTCGCAGGTTGTGTCATATTAGAGGACTCCAACTGTCTGTAAATCGTGGCGAAGCTCCTCACGCTGGGAATCGGTAGCAGGAACCTGCGGGAGGCGGGGATCGCCCACCTCAATACCCATCATGCGGAGGGCTTCTTTACTAAGTGTGACTCCCCCGAGACGCTTCTGCGCCTGGTACAGCGGAGCCATAGTGGCGTTAATTTCCCGGCATCGGGCAAGGTCGCCAGCCTTGAAGCTATCGTGCATCTCTCGCAGCAAATCGGGCACAATGTGGCCAGCCACAGAGATAAACCCGGTGGCACCGAGCGCCAACCAGGCAAGGTTGAGAGAGTCGTCGCCGGAGTAGTAATCCAACCCAGTATCTGGAATAAGAGATGCAGCTGCCTCGAAGTTCCCCTTTGCTTCCTTCATCGCCACGATCTTTGGATGCTTGGCTAGGCGACGGGCCGTCTCCGGTTGAATCTCAATCCCGGCGCGTCCTGGAATGTCGTAGAGCACACACGGCAGGTCTGTGGCATCAGCGATAGCAGTGAAGTGTGCCTGAACACCGGTCTGGTTGGGCTTGGAATAGTAGGGGGTCACCAACAGCAGACCGTCTGCGCCAGCCGCAGCTGAAGCCTTCGCCACCTCAACAGATGCCGCAGTGTCGTATGTCGAAGCTCCGGCCAGAATGGTGACGCTATCTCCCACCTCAGCACGAACCGCTTCAATGAGTGCAACTTTCTCCGCCAGCGATGTGGTCGGAGACTCCCCCGTTGTCCCCGACAGCAGAAGGCCATCGACACCGTGGGAAACCAGGTGGTTCGCCAGCCTTTTCGCCGCATTCACGTCCAGTGCCCCAGCGGCATCAAATGGGGTGACCATCGCCACGATCACTGTGCCTAGACTCCGTGCAGCGTCAACCATGAGCCGACTGCCTCCTTTTAACCAAGAACTACAATTTCGATTTATCTTACCGCACCGTCTGCACTCAGAAGTCCGTGACATACGGACTTGTCGCCATCTGAGAACCATCGTCGAGGGTGGCGATTTCAAAGTCTCCAAACACAGTCGGTGCCTCAGGTTGGAGGACTTTCAAACAGGCGACAGCGAGGTTGCGGATCTCCTTATCCGCGTGTTCGCTCGCTCGCATCCCAATAAAGTGTCGCCACGTCCGGAAGTTGCCCGTCACCACGATCCGCGATTCTTGCGCATTGGGCAGCACCGACCGGGCGGCCTGACGCGCCTGTTTGATCCGCAGGAGCGCATTGGGCTCATCGATATGCTTATTCTCAAGTTCGCGCAGAATTTCATCGAATGCAAAGCGCGCTTCGTCGACGGTGTTCATAAACAGTCGACTGAGCTCCTCATCACCGGCGATCACCTCAGGGACAACCACTGCCGTCTCTAAAGGGTTGATGAAGCGCTGCGATAGTTGGGAGAAGGAAAAGTGCCTGTGACGGACTAACTCATGAGTGGCCGACCGAGAAATACCCCGCACGTACACCGTTGCGTTGGCATGTTCCAACAGCGACATATGGCCGACTTCCATAATGTGGCGAATGTAGCTGTCATTGCTGGCAGTGTGGGCATTCGGTTTGTCGAAGGACTCGTAGCAGGCCCGCCCGGCAAACTCAATGAGTGCCTGGGGCCCGGTCGGTGGCTGCGCATCGTTGTCCCAGTCAATATCGACCGGTTGGTGGAACTGGGTGAGGGCGATGAGCTGTACGGTCAGCGGTGCAATAGTTGCCATTACAACCCCAAGAGGGTGTCAAGACCCACTGTCAGTCCATGGTGCTCAGAAGTGGCAACTTCCCGCACAGCCATCAGCACGCCCGGCACAAACGACGAGCGGGAGTAGGAGTTTTGCTCGATAATGAGCGATTGGCCTTCCCCACCGAAGATCACTCGTTGATGAGCGACCGCACCGAGCGTGCGAACGGCATGCACCGGTACACCTTCGACAGTGGCTCCACGTGCACCGTCCAACGCGGTCTCCGTGGCATCGGGCATGTCCTGGCACCCCGCTTCTCGTCGTGCTGCGGCAATGGCCTTCGCAGTCTCCACTGCGGTACCACTGGGCGCGTCTTTCTTCATCGGATGGTGCATCTCCACAACCTCTGCTGTGGCGAAGAACTGTGCCGCCTGACGGGCAAAAACCATCGATAGGACCGCTGAGATGGCAAAGTTGGGAGCAATAAACACCGTAGATTGGGGTTCACCGTTCTCATCGGCAGCCTCGTGTAACCACTCGTTTACCTGGTCATAGCGCTCAGGAGTAAACCCTGTCGTTCCCACCACCGCATCGATCTGGTGGCTGACGAGGAATTTCACGTTATCCATCACCGCACTGGGGGTGGTGAAGTCGATCACAACCTGCGCCCCGGCAGAAATCAGCTGTTCCAAGTCATCACCGGCATCGAGGGCGGCCACCAGCTCCATCCCGTCGGCGTGGGAGATCGCCTCGACGAGGGTCACCCCCACTTTTCCCTGAGCTCCAAGTAATCCGACACGGAGAGAAGACGGCGCAGTCATGAAAGTCCTTTCAGGTATGGCGATGTTCTCTGACTAGTGTAACCGCCACCCACGCCACGCCTGCACTAGCCACACCCACCACCGGAACATATAAAAAGTAAGTTGGCACAAAAAGTTCTCACAAGATAGTACTGCTCTCTTTTTTCACACTCTCTGATGTCAATCGTCTATACTTTCCCCATGACTTCCCCCGGCGGCTTACGCGAACGCAAGAAAAAGCAGACCCACCAGGCAATTCAGAGTGCCGCATTGGACCTGTTTGAGGAGCGCGGCTTCAACAATACGACAGTGGATCAGATTGCTGCCACAGCCAACGTCTCAGCAATGACGTTCTATCGCTACTTTGGCACAAAAGAAGCGACAGTCGTGGAAATTTTCCCCGTCATGGACATTATGGAGCCACTACCCATCCTGATCCCTGCCCTCAGCCAGGGCGAAGCAGCCCTTGAGACGGCACTGACGGAAATCACAAACAATGTCTCCGGACACTGGATGAGCAACCTTCCACGCCGCATCAGCCTCATCCACCAGTATGAATCTCTCCTCCATGCCGCCTGGTCCAACTGGGACGTGTGGGTGACCACTGTCACCGAAAAGCTCCCCGAAATCTTGGGTCCCGATATTGTCTACTACGTGCGTATCATCACCAGTTGTGCCCTGCAGGCGATGCTCGACTGGGGAGAGTCCCCCGACTTCCCATCCAACGATGCCCTCATTAAGAGACTGGCCCATGCGCTGGCCATCGCAGCGGCCCCCCTCCCTGCCCTCGATCCGTTGACCGCATAGAGCGGGCACACATGCATCAGTAAACCCCCGTGGACAATCTCCACGGGGGTTTACTTCTAACTGATTGGCGTGAATTCTACTCCCAGTCAATCGGACGCAGTGAGAGCTTGCCCCGGTCATCAACCTTGATGACTTCAACTTCGAGCTTCTCGCCGACCTCGACAACACCCTCCATCGCAGCCAAGCGCTCACCGCGAATCTTGCCAAACTCGGAGATGTGCACAAGGCCATCGCGGCCCGGCAGGATGGAAACGAATGCCCCGAAAGCTGCCAACTTCACAACGGTGCCCAGATAGTGCTCACCCACCTTAGGCATCTGCGGATTGGCGATATTGTTGATCATCTCAATCGCCTGATCAGCAGCAGTGCCGTTGGATGCTGAAATGTAGACAGTGCCGTCTTCCTCAATCGACACATCAGCACCAGTTTCCTCGGTGATCTGATTGATGGTCTTGCCCTTCGGACCGATAACCTCACCGATCTTGGATACCGGTACGGTGATCGTGGTGATGCGGGGAGCAAACTGGCTCATCTCATCAGGAGTATCAATCACCTGAGCCATCGTGTCCAGAATCTGGAAACGTGCCTCGCGGGCCTGCTTGAGCGCACCTGCGAGCACATCAGAGGGAATGCCATCGAGCTTGGTATCCAACTGCAGGGCGGTAACAAACTCACGTGTTCCAGCAACCTTGAAGTCCATATCACCCAACGCGTCCTCGGCACCGAGGATGTCAGTCAGGGTGACGTACTTCATCTTCCCCTTCACCTCACCGGAGATGAGCCCCATAGCAATGCCAGCCACCGAGCCCTTGAGCGGAACACCGGCGTTGAGCAGGGACAGCGTGGAAGCACACACCGAACCCATCGAGGAGGAACCGTTAGAGCCGAGGGTCTCCGAGACCTGACGGATGGCGTAGGGGAAATCCTCCTTGGAGGGAATGACCGGCACGAGGGCACGCTCAGCCAAGTTACCGTGGCCGATTTCGCGCCGCTTCGGCGAGCCCACCCGGCCAGTCTCGCCGGTGGAATAGGGCGGGAAGTTGTAGTGGTGCATGTAGCGCTTGGAGGTCTCGGGAACGAGTGAATCGATCGTCTGCTCCATCTTCAGGTTATCCAGGGTGGTCACACCCATGATCTGGGTTTCACCGCGCTGGAACAGGGAGGACCCGTGGGCACGCGGAATGAGCTCCACTTCCACCTCGAGTTCGCGAATCGTCTTCAAGCCACGGCCATCAATGCGCTTGCCCTCGGTGAGGATCCGGCCACGCACAACTTCCTTCGTGACAGCGGTAAACGCAGCCCGAATCATTGCCTGCACGGTAGCGGTGTTGTCTTCCTGAGCATCAACAAAATCATCGGTGAGCTGATCGACGATTTCTTCGATATAGGCAGCCGATGCCTCCTCCCGCTCGAGTTTGTCGGCAATCGACATGATCTTTCCGATCTTCGTGCGGGCCTCGTCGCGGACCGCTGCCAGAATGTCCTCGGTGTAGGGCTCGAAGATCGGGAACTCGCGCACCGGCTTGGCCGCCAATTCCGTGAGCTTCTCCTGGGCCCGGCACAGCACGTCGATAAACGGCTTGGCCGCTTCCAACCCCTCCGCGACAACTTCCTCTGTCGGAGCAGGACCGCCTTCAGCAATCCGGTCGAGAACGCCAGAAGCAGCGCCTGCCTCCACCATCATGATGGCGACATCTTTGCCGTTGCCGGTATCGATACGTCGGCCCGCCACGACGATTTCAAACAGGGCCTTCTTGTCCAGTTCAGCGTCGGGGAAAGCCACCCACTGCCCCTGCGGATGGTCTTTATCGGCAACGAGTGCCATCCGCACACCACCGACTGCACCGACAACGGGGAGACCAGAGATCTGAGTCGCCGCCGAAGCGCCGGTGATGGCGACCACGTCGTAGTGCTCCTTCGGGTCGACCGAGAGCACCGTCACGATGATCTGCACCTCATTGCGCAACCCCTTCTTGAAGGTCGGACGCAACGGACGGTCAATGATACGACAGGCCAAAATCGCCTCTGTGGACGGACGACCCTCGCGGCGGAAGAAGGAACCGGGGATCTTGCCAGCCGCATACATCCGCTCCTCCACATCGACGGTGAGCGGGAAGAAGTCAAAGCCCTCGCGCGGGGAGTGGCTAGCGGTGGTGGTTGCCAGCATCATTGTGTCATCATCAAGGTACGTGACCACGGCACCGTCTGCCTGCTTGGCCAACTGCCCGGTTTCAAACCGGACGGTACGGGTGCCAAAATCCCCGTTATCAATCAGCGCGGTAACCTCAGTGGTTC
>R14__coassemble_470_pt1 | contig 27938 bp, 26 predicted proteins | sample R14__metabat2_low_PE_014 | metagenome-assembled genome bin R14
CCTGCTCCAGCTCGGACACCGCTGCCAGCTCCGATGCCCCGGCCGCGACAGACACCACCTTCACCGTCGGCTTTGATGCTGACTTCCCGCCCTACGGCTACAAGGAGGGCGACGAATACGTCGGATTTGACCTTGACCTCGCCCAAGAGGTGGCTACCCGCAATGGATGGGAACTGGTCAAACAACCCATCGCCTGGGATTCTAAGGACATGGAGCTCAACTCCGGCACCATCGATGCCATCTGGAATGGGTTCACCATGAATGGACGCGAGGATGCCTACACCTGGTCCAAGCCCTACGTGGACAACTCCATCGTCATCGTCACCAAGACTGACTCCGGCATCAATGCCCTCACGGACTTGGCCGACAAGACCGTCCTCGTGCAGGCCGATTCCTCCGGACTGGCCGCCATCAATGAGCCAGAGAACGCCGACCTCAAGGCCTCCTTTAAGGAAATGACTGAGGTTCCTGACTACAACACCGCCTTCATGGATGTGGAGGCCGGCGCTGCCGATGCGATCATCGTTGACCAGGGTGTGGCCAAGTATCAGCTGGATCAGCGCGAGGCTGGAGCCTTTACCGTCATGGCTGAGCCCCTGCGCACCGAGCAGTACGGCATCGGTTTCAAACTCGGCAACACCCAGCTGCGTGACCAGGTGCAGGCAGCCCTCGATGAGATGGTTGCCGACGGCACCTTCCTCGCCATTGCCGAGCAGTACGGCCTGCAGGATGCAGTGATCACTGAGCAGTAATCAGCGGTCACCGTTCTCACTATCATGGATTGGTCTTTTCTGCCGGAGCTTGTCGATGGCACCATCGCCACGATCACGATTTTTGCACTGACGCTGGTGCTGTCGATGCCGCTTGGGCTGCTCGTCTATCTGGGACGAGTCAGTCGATTCCGCCCACTGGCGTGGCTGGTGCAGTTTTATATTTCGATCATGCGCGGTACCCCGCTCATGCTGCAGCTGCTCGTCGTCTACTTTGGGCCGTACTATCTCTTCGGCATTCAGATCAACTCTTCCTACCGCTTCTATGCGGTCATCATTGCCTTTGCCATCAACTACGCCGCCTATTTCGCAGAGATTTACCGTGGTGGCTTCCAGGCAATACCCGTCGGTCAGTCGGAGGCAGCGTTCGTCCTCGGCTACGGTCCCACCCGCACGTTCTTAACTATCAAACTGCCCCAGATGTTGCGCACCGTGTTGCCCTCCATCACCAACGAGGTTATCACCCTGGTCAAAGACACCTCCCTGGCCTTTGCTATTGCCTACGCCGAGATGTTCACCACGGCCAAGCAGATCGCCTCGGCCACCACATCCATGGCCCCATTCATCGCCGCCGGTATCTTCTACTGGGTGTTCAACATGGTGGTCGCCATCGTCATGGAACGGTTGGAGAAACAACTGGCCGTCGCCCAGATCAAATGAGGTTCGTCCGATGAACACTTCCTCTCCAACCACCGCCGCCCTCACCATCACCGGCATGGAAAAGAGCTTCGGCAACAATCATGTCCTCAAAGGTGTGTCCCTTTCTGTAGCACAGGGTGAGGTTCTTGCAGTGCTGGGACCTTCGGGGTCTGGCAAGTCGACACTGTTGCGCTGCGCGACCTTCCTTGATCGGATGGACTCTGGAACGATCTCCTACTTCGGCACAACGGCCCTGGCAATGGCGGACGGACAGAAGGTATCCACTGGCGATGAGAAGCGCTTCCGCCATGACTTTGGCCTGGTCTTCCAGGATTTTAACCTCTTCCCTCACTGGAGCGTGCTGCGCAACCTCACCGATGCTCCGATCAAGGTGCAAAAGCGGCCGGCCAATGAGGTGAAGGCACAGGCACACGCCCTGCTGGAGCGGATGAACCTGTCAGATAAGGCAGGTGCCTATCCGGCGGAGTTGTCCGGCGGTCAACAGCAGCGGGTGGCGATTGCCCGCGCATTGGCGCTGAACCCAAAGATGCTCTACTTTGATGAGCCCACCTCCGCCCTCGATCCCGAGCTCACTGGCGAAATTCTTCAAATTATTCGCGACCTTGCCCAGGAAAAGATGACGATGGTCATCGTCACCCACGAGATGGAGTTCGCCGCCCAGGTCGCCGATCGCGCCGTCTTTATGGATGGCGGGGTGGTCCTCGAAGAGGGGCCGGCCGCTGAGCTCATCCACAACCCCACCCAGGAGCGGACGAAGCAGTTCCTGGCCAAGTTGCAGGGCGAGCGCTAAGACTTCTCCAACACGGTGACCATTGCCCGCGCCGTGATCGTCATCTCCTCTGGCAGCGTGGCCACCCGCCGGGCCAGTTCCTCAGCGGGAATATGGTGGGCGGACGGGCTCATCCCCACCTGCGCATGAATGGACTGGCGGTCCAGGTCCATCGTGAACGTCACCAGCTCACTGGTGCCAACCGGATGAAGGTATCCGGCGGCGTGGGCAATAATTTCATCAACCTTGCCCTTTTTCACGTCCAGAATCCCCAGCGGCTCGCGCAGTTCAATGAGGTGGCCGGGATCGGCCGAGAGAATTACCACTCGCCCACCGGGCTTGAGTACGCGCGCGAACTCCTCCGGGTTGCGTGGGGCAAACGCGGAGGTCACCACATCCACGCTGGCGGTGGCGACGGGGAACTGTTTCCATGCATCGGCTACTATGGCCCCCAAATTCGGGTGTGCACCGGCCAGCCGCTTCGCTGCCGCCGTTGAGATGTCCATCGCAATGCCCACTGACCGATTGACAGAGTCAAGGGTGTGGGCGAGATAGTAGCCGGTTCCTGCCCCCACATCCAGAATGGCGACATCGTCATCGGCCGGTGTTGGCCCAACACTGAGAGCAGCCTGCACAGTGCGGGTGACTGCCTCCACGAAGGGGGCAAACTGACCCCCTGCCAGGAATGTCTCGCGGGCCCGAATCATCTCGGGCGTATCGCCTGGGTGCTTGGAGCGCCCACCAGCAAATAGGGACACATATCCTTGCCGGGCAACGTCGTAGGTATGTCCGGAGTCACTGACAAGTACGTGACCGGTACCGGTGTCATTGTCCGTGAGATGGAGTGCAGAAAGGTCAGCCGGATCGGCGAGCCGGTCGATGATCTGATCGAGCATTGAGCCGATGTCTACTGCGACACATCAACGAGGAGTCCACCGAGTTCGGCAGCCTCCTCCTTGTTCAGCTCCACAACGAGGCGTCCTCCCCCATCGGTGGGGATCCGCATCACAATCTTGCGGCCCTCTTCCACTGCCTCCATGGGGCCATTACCGGTCCGCGGTTTCATCGCTGCCATGTGCATCTTCTCCTTCTGTATGGTCTCCGGCCCCTAAGTTTACTCCTCCACCAGCCGGGGCGAGCAACTCAATCACCGCATCCACCTGATCCTGGCGGTATCCGCGAGGCACCAACTCAAAACGAAGGTCGGCAAAACGGCCCTCAGCAATCGCCTGTGCATTGGCGGCCATGAGGTCACTGTGCTCAACCGGAGCCAACTCCTCACCGCGCCCAAAGAGTACCGAAAACAGGTACCACACGGCGACGGCAAAAATACCGAGGCACACGATGATGACCAACCACATGATGAGAGAGCCGTTCATGTCCCCTACTTTACTGGACACCTCGGGCGCGAGTGATATGGGCAACTGCCTCATCGACAGAATCTGTCACCTTGAGAAGGTCAACATCCTCCGGAGCGATCATCTTCTCAGCAACGAGACGGTCCTTGATCCACTCGATCAAACCACCCCAGTACTCGGTACCGAGCATCACAATCGGGTAGTTTGTCATCTTGCCAGTTTGGACCATGCAGACAACCTCAAAGAGTTCGTCGAGGGTACCGAATCCCCCGGGCAGACAGACAAACGCCTGAGAGTATTTGAGGAACATCACCTTGCGGACAAAGAAGTACCGGAAGTTGAGGCCCAAATCGATGTAGTCATTGAGGGTCTGCTCATGGGGCAACTCAATGCCGAGGCCAATGGAGAGCATCTCCTCTTCTGCAGCCCCCCGATTAGCTGCCTCCATCTGACCTGGTCCGCCTCCGGTGATGACGGCAAATCCCGCGCGAGCGAGTTTCTGTCCCAGTTCCACACCCAGCTCATAGTAGGGTTCACCGGGTGCAGTTCGGGCGGAGCCGAACACGCACACCGCTTCCGGAATCTCCGCCAGAGCACCAAAACCATCGACGAATTCGCTTTGGATGCGCAGCACCCGCCACGGGTCCTCGTGCAACCAGTCGGTGGAGAACTGCTTGTCCAACAGGCGCTGATCGGTCGTCGTCTGCTGTCGGCCGCGCCCGCGCACGAGCACCGGCCCGCGCATGGACAGATCTTTTTGCCCGCCACGTGCGGGTTTTTTCACTGGAGCCATGAGCCCACCATAGCAGTAGGTTGCTGAATCGGCGAATGCTAGGACTGCGGCGGTACCGCCATCAAGAAGGTGCGCAGGGCTGTAGCAACTGTCGTGATCTGATCAACCGGGCACTGTTCGTCGGGTTTATGGGCGTAGGCGGGATCACCTGGCCCGAAGTTGAGGGCTGGTATCCCCATCTGAGCAAATCTCGCCACATCCGTCCAGCCGAACTTGGCACGCACCCACTCACTGCGCTGATCAGCCGGGACACCGGCGGATACCGTCTGAATGAGGCGTTGGGCCAGCGGTGTGGACAGCCGCGGTGGGGCAGCTGGGGCGACATCGTCGAGGGCGAGGTCAATCCACTCGCCGTTATCTGCAAGCGACTGGTTTGCCGTGGCGACGATTGCCTCGCCACTACCTGCGCTCAGCAGTTCATCCTCATTCAGCCCAGCAATAACTGCGCAGATGTGGGCAACAGCAGCTTCGGTCGAGCGGTCGGGAGCGTAGCGGAAGTTGACAAACATGCTCGCCTCATCGGGAATCGTGTTTGTGGCCACCCCCGCCTGGGCAGTCACCGCATTGAGCCCTTCCCGATACGTACACCCATCCAACGAAACTTCACGTGCACCATCTCCGGCAATCCTGGTCAGAATCGGACCGAGCTTGTGCAGGGCATTCTCCCCTAACCAGGCGCGAGCAGAGTGAGCACGGGTGCCGTGGGCGGTGACCTTAATCCGGATGGAACCCTGACAGCCTGCTTCAATCCGGCCTCCGGTAGGTTCTCCAAGGATGGCCAGATCGCCAGTGAACCACTCCGGATAGGCGGCCTGTAGCTGCAGGATGCCGGAATGTTCGGCGGCGATTTCCTCCCGCTCATAGAAGATGGCGGTGATGTCATAGGTGAGCTCATCTCGTCCCACCAGCTCGTCGATGAGGTGAAGGAACACTGCGTCCCCGCTCTTCATATCCACGCTGCCAAGCCCGTGAATAGTCCCACCGTCAAGCCGGGCGGGGAGGTTGTTGGCGGCCGGGACCGTATCAAGGTGACCGGCGAGAATGACCCGCTGGTCTCTGCCCAGCTGAGTCCTCGCAGCCACTGTATTGGAGACTCTCACCACCTCCAACAGGCCTGTTTGTTGGGCAATCGCGGTAAGACTGGCTTCTACGGCAGTAGCGATATCTGCTTCCTGCCAGGACTCGGAGTAGATATTAACCAGCTCCACGGTCAGGGCAACGGGATCACCAAGGTGGTTAAGCTGGGGCATTAGGTTACCTCCTGAGTCATTGAACTAGACTATTGATTATGCGAACAGATGGTGCCAAAGCCACAGGCATTGCCAACATCGCCGCCGACGGGACGGTGCTCGATACATGGTACCCTTCCCCCACTCTCGCCGATGTGAATACCACCGGAACACGTCGACTCTCTGCTCGCGATCTCTCCGCCCGATTCTTAAGTCTCATCAAAATCGATGAGGGACGGATGGTGGAACAGGTCGCCGTCGAAACGCAGATTGCCGACCTCAGCCAACCCCCCATCGATGCCCACGACGCATACCTGCGCCTCCACCTCCTCTCTCACCGACTGGTCACCCCCGGCTCGATCAATATGGACGGGTTGCTCGACCGGTTGGCAATGACCGTGTGGACAAATAAGGGTCCGTGTCTGCCCGAAAACTTTGAATTCGTACGCACCACTTTGCGTGCGCGCGGACTCGTCCACGTCTACGGCATCGAACGAATCCCCCGCATGGTGGACTACGTCGTTCCCTCCCACGTGCAGGTGGCCGAAGCCGACCGCGTGCGCCTCGGCGCCTACCTGGCTCCAGGCACAATTGTCCAGCGCTCCGGCTACATTTCGTACAATTCGGGCACGTACGGACCCACCCAGTTGGAGGGCCGCATCACCGCTGGGGTGACCCTCGGGGAAGATTCCACAATGCAGCTGGGATCCGGTGCGATCTCCACCCACCAGCAGCCGATGTACATTGGACGGTTTTGCACCATCGGCTACAACACAATGGTTGTCGATGTCTCCATCGGCGATCACTGCACGATCGCCTCTGACCTCATCCTCACCCCAGACTCTCTGGTAGTCTTTGCTGATACGGATGGCACCGCCCGCCCGCTTGGCACCACCTTGGAGCCGGGCTGGCAGATCTCTGCTCTCCACTTGACCTCCGGCGATAAGCAGATTCTCTCCGCCCGCCGCGCCTAATGAACCAGTTGATGAAATGAGTACCCCATGACAATCTCCGAGGCCCATGCCACCGGTCTAGCAACCATTGTTGACAGTGATTCAACCGTCTTGGACTGCTGGTTCCCAGACCCCACTGCGGCCGGCTCGGAGATTGAAAACACCCTGCGTGAACTGGCTGTATCCGATGCAGATCGCGGTGTGACTCGCCAGGTTGTCAATGTGCACATTGCTGATCTCACAGCACCACCTGCCGATGCCCTGGATGCCTATCTGCGCCTGCACCTGCTCTCCCACCGGATTGTGCAGCCGAATACCATCAACCTCGATGGCATCTTCGGAGTCCTCACCAACGTGGTGTGGACGAACTGTGGCCCATGCTCCCCGGCACACTTTGAGCTCGTCCGAGCGAAGCTGTCCCGGCGTGGCCCGGTTACCGTCTATGGGGTGGACAAGTTCCCGCGCATGGTCGACTATGTTGTTCCTTCAGGTGTGCGCATCGGTGATGCCGATCGGGTGCGCCTGGGTGCCCACCTCGCCTCCGGGACTACGGTCATGCACGAGGGGTTTGTGAACTTTAATGCGGGCACCCTCGGTGCTTCCATGGTCGAGGGGCGCATCAGTCAGGGTGTGGTGGTTGATGATGGCACGGACATTGGCGGTGGTGCCTCCATCATGGGCACTCTCTCCGGTGGTGGCAAGGAGGTCATCTCCTTGGGCCAGCGGTGCCTGCTGGGGGCGAACTCCGGGTTGGGTATCTCGCTGGGCGATGACTGTGTTGTCGAGGCCGGTCTCTATATTACGGCGGGAACGAAGGTGGCGATGCCCGACGGCACCACTGTCAAGGCCAGGGAGCTGTCGGGGAAGTCAAACATTCTCTTCCGACGCAATTCACTCAGTGGTGCTGTCGAGGCGGTGGGGTGGAAGGCAGACGGGGTGGAACTCAACGCTGCCTTGCACGCTAACTAGCGACGTCGGAATGTCCACAGTTTATTGAAGACGAAGTTCACCGGCATTGCCACAACGATGGCGATGAGGTTTGCCCAGTAGACGCGGGTGCGGAAGCCGCTGGAATCATCAAAGATGTGGGTGGGCAGGTGAATTGGTGAGGTGGGGTTCATCAGTAGTGTGCCCACCGCCAGGTTCACGACCAACGCACCGAGGCCTGTGACCAAGAACTTCCAGAATCCGCGCATCCACCCCACCGTCTCGGTTTGGAAGGTAAACCACCTGTTGAGCTGATAGTTCCAGGTGTTAGCCACGAGGAAGGCGAGGGTGAAGGCGATGTGGTACCAGCGGATGTTGAACCGGGTGCCCAAGAGGTTGAGGACAACTGAGTCATCGGCGATGGGGATGAAGCGGTGAATAAACCACACCACCGCCATGTTGACAATCACTCCAGACCCGCCAACCATCCCGAACCGGATGAATTGGCCGAGGTTGGAGCACAATCGGGCACCGGTGATGGACATTACAGTGCCATCAGCCGATCGGCAGCGATGTGGGCATCGTCGTCGGTGACCGTCAACGCTACGCGGATGTGGGTGTTGCCAGCAGGCCCGTAGATGGTGCCGGGGGTGACGAGGATACCCAACTCAGCCATTGCCCGCACACTGTCCCAGCAGTCCTCATCGCGGGTCGCCCACAGGTAGAGGCCGGCATCTGAGTAGTCAATCCGGAAGCCAGCGTGTTCAAAGGCGGGCTTGAGCAGTTGTCGACGGCGCAGGTACAGTGCCTTTTGGAAGGCCTCTTGCTCGTCGTCTTCGAGGGCTGCGATGGTTGCCATCTGGACGGGATAGGGAACCATGAAACCGGCGTGTTTACGGATGAGGGTCATCTGAGCGATGAGGTCCTTGTCGCCGACGACAAAGCCGGAGCGGTAGCCCGCCAGGTTCGAGGACTTGGACAGGGACTGGAGCACGAGGAGACCGGTGTGGTCTCCGTCGCAAACCTGCGGGTCCAGGATGGATACCGGTTGTGTGGTCCAGCCAAAGCCCATGTAGCACTCGTCGGAGGCGATGACTGCACCCCACTCGCGCGCCTGAGCCACAATGTCGCGGAGTTCTTCGACAGTGAGCACCCTGCCCGTCGGATTGGAGGGGGAATTGATGAAGATGAGGTCCGCCTTCTCCCCCTCTGGCACAATCTCGGCTTCTGCCAGCCGGGCGCCGATCTCATAGGTGGGGTAGCCCAAGGTGGGGAAGGATACGGATTGTGCACCGAGCAGGCGCGGCAGGTTGGCGATGAGCTCCTTGGTGCCGATGGCTGGCAAGATCCCCTCAATGCCGGTCATGTTATAGCGGCGGGCCATCGCCGTTGTAATCGCCTCACGCAGCTGCGGGAGGCCGATTGTCGGCGGATATCCAGAGAATGCTGCCGCCTCACTCAGGGCCACCTGAATGGAGGGGTAGACCGGATCGACTGGGGAGCCGACGGTCAGTTTCACCACACCCTCGGGATGCCGGTTGGCGATCTGCTCGATCGGTGCCAACTCATCCCAGGGGAATTCGGGCAGGGTAATCGGACGGCGCATCTGGAACTCCTTGAGATGAGGTGAGACTACTGATCCTGATTCTGCGGTGGTAGTGCGGCCACGAATGCCGGATCGAAGTCCTGTTCACCGAGCTTGGCGGCTCCACCGGGGGAACCCAAATCATTGAAGAAGTCCGCGTTGGCATCGTTGTATTCGATCCACTCATCGGGGGTGTCATCCTCGTAGAAGATCGCCTCCACCGGGCACACGGGTTCGCAGGCACCACAGTCAACGCACTCATCTGGGTGGATGTAGAGGCTGCGCTTGCCCTCGTAGATGCAGTCAACAGGGCATTCGTCGACACAGGCGCGGTCCTTGAAGTCCACGCACGGCTGCGCGATGATATAGGTCATGTTTACTCTCCTAGATCACTGAAAACGGGGCGCAACGTGGTCGACATTGTCACAACGGGCCACAGTCCGCCGATCAGGCCGGTCACGGCTGTAGCGTATGTCAACCAAGTCACTCCTCCTAGAATATCCCCACTCGCGGCGGGAACGAAACTAAGCAGGCCATAGACCACGATCCAGCACACCAATGGAAGGGCGGCCACCAGCCGGGAGGTGGTCCACAGCCGGGAGGTGCGCATGAGAATGAGATTCCACACCAACGCGCCGATCAATCCGCCCCAGCCTGGTTCAGCTGCCTGGACGAGGGCACCGGCACCGGCAAATCCACTCAGCCACACGAGCCCCTGAACCCACCCCGGCCGAACGACGCGGTGTTCGCTGGACTGACTACTACTGGACACGCTGAAAAAACTCCCGGTCACTGACTTGCTGCGGCAGCCGATTCGTCAGCGCAAACTCTGCGAGCTTCCCCTGCGAGTGCTGGGCAAACTGAATCTGGGTGGCATGGGCAGCCATTGCCACCACCTTGGCCATATAGGCGGAATGGTCCAGTGTCAGCACATCAGTGACGGGATGGGTGGGATCGGTCACGACACACCACACCTGTGGCTGCCACGAACACTGAGTTGCCATGACCACCTCATAGACACGGATGTGGTCGCGATGACCGTAGGTGCCATTTTCGTCGTAGGTGATGATGATGTCCGGATGGAGCTCATCAAAGAGTTCCTGCAGCTGGGTGACAGCCTCCTCGCCACTGTGAATGAAAGCGGTGCGACGATCTGGACGCGTCGGCCCCTCCATCCCGGAATCGCGCCAATATCCCACTCCGCCCAGAAAATGTCCGGTTGCCCCGAGAGTGTCCACACTGGCCTGAAGCTCGTGGTAGCGGAATCCGCCCAGCTGGTCGGCGTGGTCGGCAGTCAGCCCGAGCAGAGTGGTGTCAAACACCTCCCCCTCCTCCCCCAGGGTGCAGGTGATAACATGCACATCTGCTCCGTGAGCAACAGCACTCGCCAGCACTCCACCAGTGAAGAGGGCCTCATCGTCGGGGTGGGCGTGAACGGCAACAACGGTGAGCCCGGCGAAGCTCTCTGGATCAATTGGGGCGAGGTGGGAATCCATACTGTTACTGTAGCTGCCAGCTCGCCGCAGTGGTAAGCGCACCGGCCTCTGGTTTCGGCCCTACCACACCACTGACAGCTGGATCAGGGACAATCAGTCGCCGCCGGTCCTTTGCCAACGGGTAGGTGATCACGTCGCGGGCATTCACCTGCGCCAACACCTGGGTGGCCGTGGCTACATCAAGCTGACCAGCAAGCACACTGCTGATCGTTGCATCCACCTGCAGGTCACAGAAACCCGTCACGTTCGCCGTCGAATCGCACTGGTAGCCGGAGACATCGTCAGGTCTCCACCATTGAACGAACATGTCAGCGTTTCCACCGGCAGCCATCTCCCCCACCAATGTCGCCGTCATACCGTTCGGACGGGCAAGGTTGATCGTATCCACGATTGCCTGGGCAGCTGCTTGCGCAATTGCGTTCCGGGGATCTGCGGCCACTCGCACCACGGGCTCAGCAGTCTCAGTGCCCGTCGGCGCAGGCAGCGTCTGCGGCGTAAACGTCGGTGGTGGCAGGAACGCAACATCGGTTGATCGGCCAAACGCGATCCGTGAGATCACCCCACCGTCGAGTATCCGCGCCACATCGGCCCGCAGTTGTGGAGTTGCCAGCACCGGTGACTGCTGGTTAAACACCACCGTCAACGCCACCTCCCGATCGACGAATGCAGTTTCCACACCCGGCAAGAGAGCCACCTGAGCAAGGGTTGTCTCACTGGGAGCCATATCCACAAAGGCCACTTGACCAGCACGGACCAGAGAGGCTTCCGACCCGCGTACCTCCTGCAAGTTGACGATGTCCACCGTCGCCGGCTCGGGCCCCCAGTAGCGATCATTGCGGTTGAGGGTGATCACTCCCCGGGCGCGGTCGACTGAGCGCACCATGAACTTGCCGGCAGAGGCCGGAATCGTCTCCGCAAGAACCTGTGCGAACGAGGCTCCGCCCCCGTTGACGATGTGACTGGGCAGCAAATCCGAGAACAGGTCACGCCAGCTGGCGACCGGTTGCGAGAAGTCAACCTCAACTGTCTTGCCCTGGTTGAGCACGCGCACAGCAGTGATTGCACGGTAGCCTGCGGCTTCAATCACACCGGGCGAAGTGACCATGTTTTCCCACAGATAGTGAAAATCAGCCCCAGTAATCGGTGTCCCATCGCTCCACTGGGCAGCCTCGGCGATGACGTAGCGCACAGTTTGTGCAGCACCGGGCGCTGGGGCAATGACCTCTGCCGAGACGAGCAGGGTGGTGTTGAGCTCACCGCCGATAAAGGCGGAGGGAAGGACGAGATCGGCAAGCGATTGGGTGAGAGCAGAGTCATCAGCGGCCACATGCGGGTTAAACCCAGCGGCCATTGTGTCAATGCCGATGGTCATCTGGCTGCGCCCACCGGTCCCATTCGCCGGTGCAGCCACCGGCGATGTGGACGGCGACTCGGCAGGTGCCTCGACCACTTGGTCACCGGCGGGATCGGCAACCGGAGGTGGAGCCGGACGGGCCATACACCCGCTCAGGGTGAGGAGCACGCAGGTGAGAGCTGCACCTGCCGGTCGCAGTTTGTGCCGCATCGTTTACTCCCCTACATACCAACGAGCCGGTGCAGCTGCCCACGTCGCTCCGCCTGCTCATCGGGGTCTGGGACGGGCAGAGAGGCGATGAGTCGACGCGTGTAGGTGTGCTGCGGATTGCCCAGCACATCCCGACCAAGCCCCTGCTCGATGAGTTCACCCTTGTACAGCACGCCGATGCGGTGGGCAAGCATATCCACAACGGCGAGATCGTGGGTAATAAACAGGCAGGCGAAGCCAAACTCGCGGTGCAGTTCACTGAACAGTTCCAACACTTTGGCCTGCACCGACACGTCCAGGGCACTGGTCGGCTCGTCCGCGATGAGTAGCTTCGGCTGCAGGGCCAGCGCCCGGGCAAAGGAGACGCGCTGACGCTGACCACCGGAGAGCTCATGGGGGAACCGATGAGCAAACTCAGCGGGCAACTGCACAGCCTCTAGCAGGTCCTTCACTCGGGCGTTGCGCTCCGCCTCACTCATCTCATGGGCGTGGATAACCATCGGTTCAGCAATCGCGGCACCGATGGACTGCTGCGGATCAAAGGAGGTGGCCGGATCCTGGAAGACAAAGCCGATGTCCTTGCGTGCACTGCGGAAGTCGCGTTCCTTTTTACCGGCCATCTCATGGCCAAGGACCGTTAAAGACCCACCGGTGACTGTCTCCAGTCCAACAATGGACCGGCCGATCGTCGTCTTGCCCGAGCCAGATTCACCCACCAGGCCATAGACCTCCCCGGCATGAATGGTGAAGTCTACACCCTTCACCGCCATGAAGTCTGGGGTGCCCAACCGACCCGGATAGGTGATCTCCAGCCCTTTCGCCTGCACCACTACGGGGTGGGAGTCCAATTCAGCCACATCGGCTTCAGTCAACTCCGCCGAAGCCGAGTTGCGGCCCAAGTGGGGCACCGCCGCCAGCAACTGCTGGGTATATGCCTCCTGCGGATTGTAAAAGAGGTCCTGGGCGGAGGCGCGCTCCACAATCTCGCCGTGGTACATCACCGCTACTGTATCGGCGATATCGGCCACCACACCCATGTTGTGGGTGATGATCAGAATCGACGTGTTGTATTCATCGCGGATGTCGCGCAACAGGTCCAAAATCTCGGCCTGTACTGTCACATCCAGTGCTGTGGTCGGCTCGTCGGCGATGATCATCTCCGCCCCCATTGCCAGCGCCATCGCGATCATGATGCGCTGCTTCTGGCCGCCGGAGAACTCGTGCGGATAGTAGTTGATGCGCTTCTCCGGCTCCGGGATACCCACCGTCTGCAGGGCCCGGATGGCCTGTTCTTTGATTGTGGCGGTAGATATCTTCCGGTCGTGGGCCCGCAGCCCTTCCCCGATCTGCCACCAGATGGGGTAAACCGGGTTGAGCGAGCCAGAGGGCTCCTGGAAGACCATCGAGACCAGTTCACCGCGGATCCGGTTGAGTTCTTTGCCCTGTAGTCCGACAACATCGGTCCCCTCAATGGCGATGACACCGCTTGTGTGGGCGGTCTCTGGTAGGAGACCCAAAATGGATCTGGCGGTAACAGTCTTTCCGGACCCAGACTCCCCCACGAGCGCCATAATCTCGCCCTTCTCCAGGTACAGGGAGAGGTCGCGGACTGCTTCCACCTCACCGGCATCGGTGGCGAAACTGACCGACAGATCCGACACATCCAAGCGCCTGCCCGGTTTCATCTCCACTTGGTGTGTCTGCTTGCTGATCCGACTGCCCTTCTTCACGCCCTTGCGGGTGCGCAGGCGCGGATCGTTCAAGTCATTGAGGGACTCACCCACCAGGGTGATGCCCAACACGGCCAGCACAATAGCGAGACCTGGGAAGACGGCCGTCCACCAGATGCCACTGGTGACATCGGCGCGGGCCCGGTTGAGGTCATAGCCCCACTCGGCGGCAGCTGTCGGTTCAATGCCGAAGCCGATGAAGCCCAGACCAGCCAATGTCAAAATGGCCTCAGAACAGTTGAGTGTAAAGATTAACGGCAGGGTCCGAGTGGAATTGCGGAGTACATGGCCAAACATGATCTTTAACGCCGATACGCCGATGACCTGCGAGGATTCCACAAAGGGGGCGCGGCGCAGGCGGACCGCCTCGGCACGGATGACCCGGAAATACTGGGGCACAAACACCACGGTGATGGACAGGGCCGCGGCAAGAATACCGCCGATTGCCGAGGACTGCCCCCCGGAAATGACAATGGAGAGAACAATCGCCAACAGCAAGGACGGGAAGGCGTAGATGGCATCGGCAATCATCACCAGGATGCGATCTACCCAACCACCGAGATAGCCGGAGAAGAGTCCGAGAATCACTCCCAGCACAGAGGAGGCAATAACTGAGAAGAAGATGACTGCCAACGCCGTGCGGGTGCCCCACACCACACGCGAAAACACGTCAAACCCAGATACGGTTGTTCCCCAGATGTTGACGGAATTCGGGGGCTGTTGGGTGCCGAAGCGGCCCAACTCGCCGGATTGCTGACCCCACTCAAATGGGGCGATGAGTGGCGCGAAGAGCGCGGTGAGCAGAAGAATGCCAACGAGGATGAGCCCGGCAATGAGCATTCCCCGCTGGAGGCCATGGGAGCGGCGAAGATCGGTGATAATCGGGATATTCCGCATGGCTAGTACCTCACTCTCGGATCGATGAGGGCGGCAACAACATCGACGATAAAGTTCACTACGGCGACGATGACAGCGATCATCATCACAATGCCCTGTACCGCCACATAGTCACGGGCGGACATGTACTGGGCCAGCATGAAGCCGAGGCCCTTCCATTCAAATGTGGTCTCGGTGAGTACGGCTCCACCCAGCGACATCGCGATCTGCATCCCCATCACTGTGATGACGGGGATCAGGGCGGGTCGGAGCCCATGGCGGGTGACCAGTCTCCGCTCAGATACCCCGCGCGAACGCGCTGATTCGATATAGGGCTGCTCCAAGGTGCCAATGAGGTTCGTGCGCACCAACCTCAAGAACACACCACCGGTCAACAATCCCAGTGCGATAGCTGGTAGCACTGCGTGGGAGGCAACGTCGCGGATGAGTCCGCCGTCGCCCAGGCGGAGCGCATCGAGGAGGTAAATCCCGGTGGGATTGTTGATCTGTGACATCGTCAACTCGCCGGCCGCCGATGCCCGTCCGGCGATCGGGAACATTCCCAACTGCACAGAGAAGATGAGCTTGAGCAACAGGCCGATGAAGAAGACCGGGGTGGCGTAGCCCAAGATGGCCAACACTCTCAACACCGCATCTGGCCAGCGATCTCGCAGCCTGGCCGCAACCATTCCCAATGGCACGGCCACCAACAGGGCTATCACCAGTGAGTTGACCACCAGTTCAAAGGTCGCAGCCCCGTAGCGGGCGAGAATTTCTGTGACCGGGCGGTTATCTGTAAAGGTGGTGCCAAAGTCACCGCGCAACAGCTGACCCAGGTAGGAGAAATACTGCACGATGAGCGGGCGGTCATAGCCGGCTTCGTGTATTCGGGCCTGTAGCTGATCTGGTGGCAAGCGTCCGCCGAGAGCAGCTGTAATCGGATCACCGGTCGCCCGCATCACAAAGAATACAACGGTGACCAGAATGAACACCGTGGGAAAGATGAGCAGAAAGCGCAGGAAAATATAGCGCAGCAGACCGCCGGAGCTGCGTTTCGGCGTTGTTGTCGATGTCTCCGACTTCTGCTCGGCCATCTCGCACCTTTCTTCTCTTGTTTTCTCTTGAGCCTACTCACCCCCCTCACGGGGAGAGCACTCACGCCAGTGGGGGCGGCACGTCGTGACGCTCCGCCCCCACCTCAGGCAGTTAGTTACTTAGAAATTGCACCAGCGCGGAACTTGAACGATGCGTCGAGTGCAACACCGTTCACGCCATCCTTGGCCACTGCAATCTGCTTGCCCTGCAGCAAAGGCAGGGTCGGGATCTCATCGGCGGTGATGGCCTGGATCTGCTCCAACAACCCGGTGCGGGCGGCCGGATCTGCCTCACTGACCTGTTGGCGGATGAGCGCATCGACGTTGTCGGGCTCGTAGTGGTTGCCCACAAAGTTGTTCTTGGCAAAGAACGGTGTCAGATAGTTATCCGGATCGGAGTAATCCGGGAACCAGCCGAGCTGGTACACCGGGTAGACATCTTCGACGCGGTCCTTGTTGTACTGCACCCATTCGGTGGACTGCAGGTCCACGGTGAACAGACCGGATTCCTCCAACTGGGACTTGATTGCCGCATACTCGTCACCGGAGCTCGGACCGTAGTGGTCGGGGTTGTACTGCAGCGAGATCGCCACCGGTGTTGCCACACCAGCTGCCTCCAGCGTTGCACGAGCCTTGTCCACGTCCGGTGCACCAGCGCCGTCACCGTAGAGCTCCTTGAAATTCTCCTTTGCAGAGTTCAAGCCAGCGGGAATGTGACCGTACAGCGGGGAATAGGTGCCCTTGTACACATCAGTGGCAATTGCCTCCCGGTCGATCACCGAGGCCATCGCCTGGCGCACGGCCTTTGCCTTCGCCGGATCATTCTCCGGGGTTGTCGCACCATAGGGCATCGTGTTCATGTTGAACACGAGGTAGCGGATTTCACCGCCTGGCCCTTCAATGACCTGCACGGCATCATTGCCAGACAGGGACTCGATGTCGGTGGCCGACAGGGAGCGGTAAGCGACATCGATGTTGCCCTGCTCGATGTCCAACTTGAGGTTGTTGGAATCCGCATAGTACTTGAAGTTCATCGCGTCATTCTTCGCCGCTCCGAGCATGCCCTGGTAGCCATCGAACTTCTCAAAGGCGATGAGCTCATTGGCCGAGTAGGAGGTGATGGAGTACTGGCCGGCAAACGGCTTGCCAGCTGCGATATCAGCATCCGGAAGGATTGAATCAGCCGGGAAGACATCCTCATCGACGATCGGGCCGGCCGGGGAGGACAGGACCTGGGTGAATGTCTGATCGTTCTGGGAGCTCAGGTGGAAGACAACGGTCGTGTCATCGGGGGCATCGACGGACTCCAGCGAGCCGAGCAGGGAGGCCGGGCCGTTCGGATCATTGATGCCGATGAGGCGATCAAAGGTGAACTTCACATCCGAGGATGTCAGCGGGTTGCCGTTGGCGAAGGTGAGGCCGGATTTCAAGGTGACGGTGAACTCATTGGGTTGGGTGAATTCGCCGGACTCGGCGATATCTGGCTGCGGAGTCATATCCGTCGCCCCCACCTGCGTGTTGAACAGGAACGGATAGATCTGGTTCATCACATTGAACGAACCATTGTCGTAGGCACCAGCCGGATCGAGGCTGGTCACCTTATCTGTGGTACCAATTGTCACCGCCGCATCTGAACCGGCAGCCGCCCCACTGCTGGTCTCGGTTGTTGTGGTGGCGCATCCGGCGAGGAGTGCACCAGCGGCGCAGAGAACCGCCACATGCTTGAAACTAAAACTCACTAATCCTGTCCCTTCAAAAGTGCACTGGGGGCCGAGGCCCCCAGTTAATGTGAACATGTGTCAATCGATTGTAGTAAAAAAGGTTGAACAATTTGCCGAATTGAATAATTTTCGCCCTACCTCACACCCCCATTTCAATGCCTGCACCAGGCACAGCATTGATGAGGTCCCGCGTGTAGGGGTCGTGGGCACTGGTGAAGATGTCGTCGGCAGAGCCACGCTCAACCACTCGTCCTGCTTTCATCACCACCACTTCGTCGGCAGATTGCCGCACGACGGCGAGGTCGTGGGTAATGAAGAGGTAGCTCAACTGCAACTCGGACTGGAGGTTCGCCAACAGTTGGAGGATCTGGTTCTGTACGAGCACGTCGAGGGCCGAGACCGCCTCATCGAGGACGACAACCTCCGGGCGCAGTGCGAGAGCCCGGGCGATGGCAACGCGTTGGCGCTGACCGCCGGACAGTTCTCCGGGGAAACGGCGCATTGTTGAGCGTGGCAGGGCGACAAGGTCGAGCAGCTCGGCAACGCGGGCCTCACGTTCTGAGCGTGTGCCCACGCGATGGACTCGCAGGGGCTCTTCGATGCACCGATAGATGGAGTATTGGGGATCCAGCGACCCGTAGGGATTCTGGAACACCACCTGCAGCTTTCGCCGCATCTCAAAGATATCCTTTTTGGACAGCGTCGATAGGTCAGTGCCCTTGTAATAGACCTTTCCTGCAGTCGGATCGAGCAGGTTCAAGATCATATTCGCAACTGTGGATTTGCCTGATCCACTCTCCCCCACCAGCGCCAAGGTAGAGCCAGGCATGAGGGAGAAGCTCACGTCGTCGACAGCCTTGAATGGTTCAGCCCCACGGACGGGAAACTCCTTGGTCAGATTCTCCACACGGATAATCGGGGTCACTTCCTGTTCATTGAGTTCCGCAGTCCCCTGTGAGGTACCCGTCATCAATTCATCCGTACTCTGGCCGTACTTGAGTGCCGTTTGAATGCGCATCGAAGCCAACGACGGTGCCGCCTTGACCAAGCGCTTGGTGTAGGCGTGCTGGGGGTGGGTCAAAATCTCCAGTGAGGGGCCAGACTCAACAATCCGGCCACGATGCATCACCACCAGGTGTTCCGCACGCTCGGCAGCCAGACCCAAATCGTGGGTGATGAACAAAACAGCAGTGCCCAGCTCCTTAGTCAGCGTCTCCAAGTGATCGAGGATGCGTTTTTGCACGGTCACGTCAAGGGCACTGGTCGGCTCATCGGCGATGAGGAGCTCTGGGCGCGAGGCCAGCCCGATGGCGATGAGAGCACGCTGCCGCATACCGCCGGAGAACTCGTGGGGATACTGTTTTGCCCGCCGCTCCCCATCGTCGAGTCCGGCCTCCGCCAGCAGTTGGACGACACGCTCATCGGTGGCTTCCAGGTTGTTTGCTGTCAGTGCTTCTTTCACCTGGGAGCCGATCCGCCACACGGGGTTGAGGTTGCTCATCGGGTCCTGTGGCACCAGGCCAATCTTGCTCCCTCTGTAGGCCACCATCTCCTTCGGTGAGAGTTTCGCCAGATCGGTGCCGTTGTAGAGAATCTCTCCCTGTGTCACCCGCCCCGTGCCCGGCAGCAGGCCAATGATGGACATGGCTGTGGTGGATTTGCCCGAACCACTCTCCCCCACAATGGCCACCGATTGGCCGGGGTAGATAGTGAGATTGGCTCCACGGACGGCGGGAACTTCTCCGGTGGTGGAGGTAAACGCGATGTGGAGGTCTTTAATCTCCAGGAGGGGGCGTTGGGTTGTCGGTTCACTCATGAGAGTTTCCTCGCCTTCGGATCGAGCGCATCGCGAACAACGTCGCCCATCATAATGAAGCTCAGCACAGTGAGAGCGAGAGCAACTGCGGGATAGAACAAAACCATTGGCTGGGTCCGCAAGGTGACCTGTGCCTTGGAAATATCAGCACCCCAGGACACGATCTGTGGAGGCAGACCCACTCCGAGGAAGGACAGCGTCGCCTCGGCCACAATGAACGTTCCCAAGGCCACGGTGGCATACACAATGATCGGGGCGGCTGCATTCGGCAGAATGTGACTGAGCAGCTGACGGGAGCGGGAGGCACCGACGGCTCGTGCGGCGGTGACAAACTCCTCATTCTTGACACTCATCACAGCCCCACGGGTAATTCTGGCAATCGAGGTCCACCCGAAGATACCGAGCACCATCACAACGGTGAGGATTGTCCGATATTCCTTGAACACCTGCATGACCACGATCGCCGCCAGAACGAGCGGGATGGCAAAGAAAATGTCTGTGAACCGAGACAGCACAGTGTCGACCCACCCGCCGAAGAATCCGGCGAGAGACCCGAGGACGGTTCCGATGAAGACCACCACGATCGTTGTCAGTACACCGACGGCGACGGAGGCGCGAGCCCCGTAGACGGTGCGTGCGTAAATATCGCAGCCCTGCCGGTCAAATCCGAAGGGGTGTCCGGGTTCTGGGCCCGCCAAAGATTTGGTCAGCTCGCACAGGCGCGGATCCGTATTGGTGAACAGGCTGGGGAATGCTGCCAGTAACACAGCGATGAGGATCAACACGGCCGATACCCAGAAGAGGGGGCGCTTGCGCAGGTAGCGCCAGGCTTCCCCCCATACACTGGTGGGAGCAGACTCGTCAGCGACAGCGTCGACTGCACCGAGGCCTTGCTCGTCAAAGTCCGCGATAAAGTGTTCTTGGCCAGGTCGCGGCGAATGAAGAGAATTAGTCATAGCGAATCCTCGGATCTAGAACAGCGTAGAGGAGGTCAACCAACAGGTTTGCGACGATGTAGACAATCACGAGCACTGTGGTGAAGCTGACCACTGTTGTCGGCTCGCCTTTGAGAATCGCCTGATACATCGTGCCGCCCACGCCGTTGATGGCGAAAATGCCCTCAGTGACGATGGCTCCACCCATCAGCGCCCCCAAGTCTGTGCCCAGGAAGGTGGCAACGGGGATGAGGGAGTTGCGCAGGACGTGGCGGGTCAGAACCTTCCCGTTGGAGAGTCCCTTGGCCCGAGCGGTGCGGACATAGTCCGCCGAGAGGTTTTCTGCAACAGATTGGCGGGTGAGTCGGAGCACGTAGGCAAACGAGATCGCGCCGAGCACAATGGCTGGCATCAGTAGCTTCTGAAAGGTCTCGTTGGGCCCCACTGTCACCGGTAGGAGCCCCCATTTCACGCCGATGACGAACTGGAAGACAAAGCCGATGACGAAGCTGGGGACGGCGATCACGATGAGGGAGACAACCAGCAGCGTGGAATCGAAGATCCCGCCACGGCGCAGTCCAGCGATGGTGCCGAAGATAATGCCGAAGACGGCTTCGAAGATCAGTGCCATGACGGCGAGTTTGATGGTGACGGGAAAGGCGTTGGCCATGACTTCCGAGACCGGTAGGCCGGAGAATGTGGTGCCGAAATCGCCTTGGAAAATCCCCTTGATATAGAGGAGATACTGGATCAAGAACGGTTTATCCAGGTTGTATTCCTCGCGGATTTTCTGTGCGGCAGCCTCGGTGAGGCCGCGGTCCCCGCCGAGTGCTTGGACTGGATCGCCAGGCATCAAGAAGACCATGGCGTAGATGAGAAACGTCGCTCCGAAGAAGACCGGAATCATCTGGAGGATGCGACGCCCGATGTATCTGGGCATACCTAAAGAACTTAGTCGAAGGAGTAGAGAAATATGACAGAAAGCTTAGGGGCCCCATCCTCTTTTCAGATGGATGGGGCCCCACAGTTCACTCAGGGGTGATGGAAACGGAATTAACCCTCACTATCCCTTGGTGATCTGGTAGTACAGTGGCTGGGAATCCCAGCCGAAGGTGACGTTGTCCACGTTGGCGGAGTAACCACCGACGACATTGGAGTACCACAGCGGGATGGCGGGCAAGTCCTTAAACAGGACTTCCTGCCCCTGGTTGTACACGGTGATGGACTCTTCAAGAGTCTTCGCCGCAGCGGCCTGCGTCATCAGGTCATCGAACTGTGCTGAGGAGTACTTGCCGTCGTTGGAGCTGGCACCGGTGGTGTACAGCGGCACGAGGAAGTTACCCAGACCCGGGTAGTCAGCCTGCCAGCCGGTGCGGAACGCCGTGGTGATGGTCTCATTGGTGATGAGGTCACGCAGGGACTTAAAGTCCGGATAGGGTGCCCCGACAGCTTCAATGCCCAGGGTGTTCTTGATCGAGTTGGCCGTGGCATCCACCCAGCCCTGGTGTCCACCATCGGCGTTGTAGGCAATGGCAAACTCGCCTTCCCACGGGGAAATGGCATCGGCCTGTGCCCACAGTTCCTTCGCCTTGTCCGGATCGTAGGTGAGGACCTCAGAGCCAGGGACGGTATCGGACTGGCCGTCGATCACCGGGGAGGTGAAGTCTGTGGCCGGGGTCCGGGTGCCCTGGAAGATGGTGTCAGTGATCAGCTGGCGGTCAATAGCCATGGACAGTGCTTGGCGACGCAGGTTGCCCTCTTCGCCACTGAAGTGCGGGAGCCGCTCAGGGATGGTGAAGGACTGGAAGATGGCGGCCGGTTGGTTGACGGAACGTCCCTCCAGTTCTGTTTCAAAGGTACCGAATGCGGCATCCGGAACAGCATCGAGGACATCGAGGTTACCGGCCAGCAGGTCGGCATACGCTGCATCCTGGGTGGCGTAGAACGTGATGGTCAGGCCGTCATTTTGGACGGTGCGCGGACCAGTGTAGTTCTCGTTGGGCACCAGGGTGATGAAGTTGTTGTGCTGCCACTCCTGGACCTTGTAGGGGCCGTTGCCCACGGGCATCTCACCTTGAGCTGCCATATCGTCGAACGCAGAATCCGGCAGCGGATAGAAGGCGGAGTAGCCCAGTCGCAGTGGGAAGTCCGACTCGGGCTGGTTGAGCTCCACGGTGAAGGTGAGGTCGTCGACGACCTTCAGCCCCTCCATTTCGGCTTTGCCCTCTTCGTAGCCCAAGATCGGCTCGAAGAAGGAGGAGCTGATGTTGGAGTCCTGCATACCCCGATTCCAGGCCTTGACAAAGTTCTCGGCCTTGACTTGCGTGCCGTCGGAGAACTTCTGATCCGGCTTGAGCTTGATGGTGTAGGTCTTCTCCCCATCGAGGGTGACCGACTCAGCCATATCGTTTTCGGCCTTGCCGTTTGCGTCGTAGTACATGAGGCCGGAGTAGATCATCTGGACAATTCGCCCGCCACCTGTCTCGTTGGTGTTCGAGGGGATGAGCGGATTCTGTGGCTCAGAGCCGTTGGCCAATACGTAGTTGGCCGAGCCAGAGCCGCCACCAGCGGTATCGGATCCGGATGAGGAACATGAGACGAGCCCCACACTCAGCAGCGCCGCTGAGACGAGGGCGAGTGTCTTCTTGAGGACCAAGGGAAACCTCCTTGTTTCGGATACAGTTCCCACCCAGCCTAGCCGGTTACCTATCGCAGGGAGGTGCTTTCGCCCAAAATTTATTTCGGCCCTTAAGGCTGGCTAGCCCTGCATCTTCGCGCGGTGGCGGGCCTTCCCGCGTTCGGATGCGTTGAGGATGACCTTGCGCAACCGGACGATGTCGGGGGCGACCTCCACGCACTCATCCTGGGCACAGTACTCCATCGCCTCATCCAAGCTGAGGTTCATTGCCTTGGCCAAGGTGACGGTCGCATCGGCGGTGGCTGAGCGCATATTGGTGAGTTTCTTCTCGCGGGTGATGTTGACATCGATGTCCTCATCGTGGTTGGTCATTCCGACCACGTGCCCCTCGTAGGTCTGCTGGCCGGGCTCGACAAAATAGGTGCCGCGGTCTGCCAGCTGGGTCAGGGCATACTGGGTGACCTGCCCGGCGCGGTCGGAGACGATGGAGCCGGTGGTGCGGTCTTTGATTTCCCCAGCCCACGGCTTGTAGCCGGCGGAGTAGGAGTTGGCGATGCCGTTGCCCTTGGTCTCAGTTAAGAAGGTGGTGCGGAAGTTGATGAGGCCGCGGGCGGGGACCTCGTATTCCATGCGGACCCAGTTGTCGCCGTGGTTGGCCATGGATAACATGGTGCCTTTGCGCACTGCCATGATTTGGGTGACCGCGCCTTGGAATTCGGTGGGGGTGTCGATGACCATGTGCTCGAAGGGTTCGCAGAGCTGGCCGTCGATAGTTTTGGTGACAACCTGTGGTTTGCCAACGGTGAGCTCGAAGCCCTCCCGGCGCATCGTTTCGACGAGGACGGACAGTGCCATTTCGCCGCGGCCTTGGACCTCCCAGAAGTCGGGGCGTTCGGTGGGACCAACCCGAAGCGAGACGTTGCCGATGAGTTCTTGTTCGAGGCGGGCTTTGACCATGCGGGCGGTGAGCTTGTCGCCGCCACCTTTGCCGGCCAATGGGGAGGTGTTGACTCCGATGGTCATGGAGATGGCTGGCTCGTCGACAATGATTCGGGGCATCGCCTGGGGGTTGTCCGGGTCGGCGAGGGTGTCACCGATCATCAGCTCGTCGATGCCGGCGACTGAGGCGATATCGCCGGCGATGACCTCATCGGTGGAGGCGCGTTCCATGCCGGTGGTGCGCAGCAGTTCGGAGATTTTTGCTGTCTTGGTGTGGGGTTTGCCCTCACTGTCGTAGTGAATCCAGGCCACCTTCTGGCCCTTCTTGAGGGAGCCGGAGTGGACGCGGACGATGCCGATGCGCCCCAAGAAGGAGGAGGAGTCCAGGTTGGTCACCTGGGCGATGAGGGGGCCATTGACATCTGCAGAAGGTTCGGGGAGTACTTCGTAGAGCACGTCGAAGAGGGCCTGCAAGTCAAAAGCGTCGGGGACGTTGCCATCGCCGGGGTTGGTGGTGCTGGCTTTACCTGCGCGCCCGGAGGCGTAGAGAACGGGCAGGTCGAGGAGGGTTTCGGCGGCTTCGGCGGCGGCCTCATCTTCAAGCGAGCTGGCCAGTTCCAACAGGAGGTCCTGGGTTTCAGTGACTACTTCATCGATGCGGGCATCGGGTCGGTCGGTCTTGTTGACGGCGATGATCACCGGCAGTTTGGCTTCCAGCGCTTTGCCGAGGACGAAGCGGGTCTGTGGGAGGGGGCCTTCGGCGGCATCGACGAGCAACACGACGCCGTCCACCATGGACAGTCCACGTTCAACCTCACCGCCGAAGTCGGCGTGACCGGGGGTATCGACGACGTTGATGATGAGGTCTTTGCCGTCTTTCCCGGCACCCTTGCGGCGGATGGAGGTGTTTTTGGCGAGGATGGTGATGCCTTTTTCGCGCTCGAGGTCACCGGAGTCCATGACACGGTCGACAACTTCTTCGTGGTCACCGAAGGCACCTGATTGGCGCAGCATCGCATCGACGAGAGTGGTTTTCCCGTGATCAACGTGTGCGACGATGGCGACGTTGCGGAATTCTGTGTCGAGCTCTGATTGCATACTCGTTCCTTCTGTGCGGCAGTTGTGGGTCCGGTTTCCCTCTGCGGTAGCCTGGGTGCCAGCTGGCGAACCGGCTGGCGGAAAACCGATAAAACCCTACCGCAGATGTGGGAAATACTCGACATTGACCCCAACTAGAGTTACACTTGTTAACTAAAGTGTCTTATGTGACTACAGGAGATATCCGTGACTAAGGGAAGATTCTCAGCCAGGACCGCCACTGCGGTCGCTGTAGCAGCGTCCATCACCTGCAGTGTGACCGCCATACTCGCGACACCTGCAACCGCCCAAACCTTGACCTCCGTAGACAATCTGGGCCGCCCAAGCCCTGCCGTGCTGAGCTCCGCCGAAGACCTCGCTTACTCCCTCCCACCGCAGCTACGCGACGGTTTGCTGGCCGCAGTGACCTTTTTTACCGGCGACAACGCCGACCCGAACTTGTTACCAGAAAACGGTCCCGCCTTCTCGCAGTTCATCTGGCCCACAGTCTCTCGGGGCTGTATTGACGGTGGCGGCGATTCTGTCGCATCGGCCATTGCCGTACCCGGCCCCGCCGATTTACCACTGCCAGGAGTAGCACCGGGAGCTGCCGCATTTGTCTTCACCGCGCTGGGTACACCTGCGGCGACCGATTCCACCTTGAATGTGCGCTGGATCAACGTCACCACAGGACGGGCTGGAGCCACCACTCTCCAGCCCACCGGCATCAACCCGACCGGCCCAGCCACCGTCAATGGCACCGCTGATGTTGGATCCGGCCACGTGTTTGCCCTTGTTGACGGCACCGTAAACGGATGCTATTTCCCGCCGACTGTTGCCTCATTCAATGTCCCCTAACTACTAAGAGTCGAAGAGAATAAGGATTCAGCTATGGACCACCTGCACGATACCACGCACACCACTCGCGATTACCACCCCGTCAAGCACGAGTCCTTTGATCCTGCCACGATGACCAACGTGGATCCGAAGGGGTTTGTCCGTCAGGTCGATACCTTCACTGAAACCGACGGCATGCTCTATATGGCCCGGGGTGCCAACCACCCCAACTTTGGCTACCTGGAGAGCTGGCTCATCCCCGACCTTCACTTACGGGTGAACATGTTTCACTACCGGGAGGACTCAGATACTCCTGCCGGAATCTACATCGATGTTGCCGACATCCGCCACTCGCAGGGCGTGTGGGAGACCCGCGACCTCTACATTGACCTTTTCTCACACGACGGTCGGCCGATTGACGTTCTCGATATCGATGAGCTAGCCACGGCCACCTCCGCCGGCTTACTCTCCGCCGATGAGGCCGAGCGCGCTATCGATGTCACCCTCAAAGCCGTCGAAGGAATCACCAGATATGGCGACGACCCCCTGGCCTGGCTCGATTCCCTCGGAATCACCCTCACATGGGCGGACCCTGCAGACGTTGAACTGACCCCGGTCGGATAGAGCTGAGCTTTTCTCAGATTTTTGGCAATTGTCCCTGATTTGTCCAGCGCCTCCCCTTCACTAACTGTTCGACATGGTCTTTCAGCCCTCCCATGCCATTAGGGCTTTATTCAGATACAACTCTGTATTTATCGCTCTTTTCACCTCCCTCAACACATAACCTTTCTTCAGAAAGCGCAGTTTGCGCATGAACATCCTGGCGAAATTCACATACCTCACCCGGTATTTTAGCGACACCTGTTCTCCCTTCTTCTGCCAGCATTCATTCCCGCAGTTCATCAACGGTGCAAGGGTGGTGACACAACTCACATCCTGAGACCATTCACAGGTAGCCACAAACGCCACATAGACAACGCAAAACTCAGCCAGCTCTCAGCATTCTCTGTCTACTTTTTGATAACTTTTCATAACCCATTTTCACCTAATCACCCCTGGAGGTTATAACCGATTATTCCGGGGCTCTGGACGGCTAAAAACTACCTTAGAATGCCAGCTCACAGCCACCACTTTCCCCGGTTGACCGGGCAGTATAGATTTATAGGTGTCAAGGAAATGAACCCACAAATTCTTTCCCCGACGTGACTAGGAAAATTGACTAGGAAGCTGAAACGGAATTCAGTTGCATGAGAAGGGGCGGCGACCGTCAAGACAAGTCGCCGCCCGCCGTTGGGAGCTGCACAGTGAAACGAAATCTTATCGCTATCGTTGCTTTCCTGTGCAGCTTCCTTTTCTCTGTCTCTTGTACACAACCCGCATTCGCGATCACCAACGGCGATCCCGCCCAACCCGGCACCGTGGCTGACTCCCTCGTCTTTATCCAGATGGGCAGAGATGGTGATAAACAGGCTGCCGCCTGCTCCGGTGTTGTCGTCTCACCACAGTGGGTGCTCACCGCCAAGCACTGTCTCAAAATTCCACCCGCACAAGTCACCTACTCGTTCATCTCTACAGGCGCATCGACGACATCTGCTGACACCGCCCGAGCGGACCAATTCATCTCCTCGCCGACAGCCGACCTCCTCCTCGTCCACACAACACGTCCCCTTGCAGCCCCGCCAATCGCCATCGCGACAGACTACGTCTCTTCCCGCACACCTGCCTACGCACTGGGTTGGGGAGGCGTAAACCGAGCAGTACCCGGCAACGCCGGTGTCACCAAGGTACTCATCACCCGGCAAATCACCGGAGTCGATGGCACAACAGTGCCCTACCTCGAAGGTGAAACCCACTCAGGCAAGATGGTTTTCGGGGATTCCGGCGGCCCCCTCATTGTCAACAATGCACTGGTTGGGATTGCCGCAATCACCTACACCAACTATGACTACCGGGTTGCAACCTGGACCCCCGTGGCCAACTACAGGGACTGGATCACTCAGGTCACCAAGCTACAGGTGGCCGCACCCACCAACTATGCGGCCCCCACCGTCAGCGTTGGGCGCTACCCACCAGCCCCAGTATCAGCGACACTTCCTCCAGAGCTGCAAGGCTTAGCTGCCCTCCAGAGCATCCACACCACGCCCCCGAACCCCAGTGGCGGCGCTGCGCCC
>R14__coassemble_535_pt1 | contig 25641 bp, 23 predicted proteins | sample R14__metabat2_low_PE_014 | metagenome-assembled genome bin R14
GAGAGGATTCATCCCGTGTTCCGTCTGCATTCACACTTCATACAGTAGTGCATTATTAGGGTCTGCGTGCACGAACTATTCCATCGAACAGTTCTGTGAGAGGCAAGTGTTACGGTGAGCCCATGACACTCACCCCCTCACTGGAAAACCTCTGGCAACTATCGTTCCCCACCCAGTTCACCGGCCTCTCGCCTGCTGAGAGCCGGAAGCTGGCCAACACCATTCACTCCCACGTGTTTGAGGGATTTATCCCCGAGGCCCCGGTCATCGCTCAGGCTGTGGACATCATCGTTGCTCAGCGTGACACAGCCCTGGACCTGGACCAATTACTGATGCAGTCGCCCGGGGAGAACTCACCTCTCCACACTCACCCCTCCCACACACTGGGACGTGACAACGGTACTTGCCTGCTCAGCGAGGACGCAGAGCTTATCGCTGAGCTCCTCGCCACCGCCCCCGACTATGCCCGCTGGCTGTCGTATTTCTACCCCGACTCCAACGTGCTGATGAACAAGTGGGACATCGAAGACCAGCGCGAACTTGAAAAACGCGAACTAGCTGAGACGTTTCTACGTAGCCAGGAGCTCGCCGGAGTGGACCTGCTTGGCAACGCCACTGATGGCAACTCCACCGACTCCCCGATTGAAACGCAGAAAGCGTTTCAAACTATTCACGGGTACTTGTTTGGGGCGGTCTACGAGTGGGCTGGTGAAATCCGCGACGTGGATATGGCAAAGGGGGATTCAGCCTTCCTGACCACTGCGGCAATCCCCGGGGCTTTTGATGCCGTTGACCAGAGGATCGGTGTCCACTACCCGGACAACAATGCCACCCTCATGGAGAAAGCCGACTTTCTCGGGCTGGTTCATGCTGAGCTCAACGACATTCACCCCTTCCGGGAGGGCAACGGTCGCACCACCAGGGTGTTTATGGAACAGCTGGCTGCCCGTTACAGTTTCCCGATCTGTTGGAGCCTGTTTGACCGGGAGGAGTGGAACCAGGCAGCCCACGCGAGCACTGTCGCCCCCGCCGACATGTCAGAGCGTGCTAGCCTCGACGGCTACTTCGATATCGACCCCTCCCCCACCCAAGAGCTCTACCGAAAAATGGCACAACACGAATGTCATATCGGGTAGAGCCTGTCATCGGGTAGAGCCGGACACCGACGAGGAGGGGTGAACGATCCTTACTTAGAGGGGTGACCGAGCCTTACTTAGAGGAAGGGCACGAACTTCCGCACGGAGCTAACAACATCACTGGCTGCATCGCTGGCAGCATCGGCGAGCGCGGACACGTTGCCGAGGCTGGCCGCCTTCTTCGCCTTCTTGTACTTCGCCTGGTCACAGGAGTAGCCGATGAGACCCAAGCCGAGGGCAACGAGCCAGGAGTCCTTGGCCAAGACGAGACCCTTCTGGGAGGGACGGACACCATCGGCCTCCGTGTTGTCCTCGTTGCCAAAGTACAGTGTCAACAGACCTGCACCGAAGGCGGTGAGGCCAGCACCGGCGATGAAGTTCGGGATCGGCAGAGCCACGAGAGTGGAGCCGAGGGCGACCTCAGCCGAGCCCAGAATCTTGGCAAACTTGTCGGACGGGAGCTTCTCCACGGCGGGGACACCGGTCATGGCGAACTGCTGAAGCCCGGCGGAGGCCTCCTCGTCGGCCTTGAGCTTGCCGATGCCGGAGTTAATGATGAATGCGCCGGGGATGAGTCGCAGAGCAGCGGTAGTAAACAGAGACATAGAGTTCTTCATGTCCTTTCAAAAATAGTGATATGACAGGTTCGCCATCTACCTTAATCAAAAATGCGAGCGGTGAGGCATTCTGGTACAAATGGGGCCATGATCAAAACTATTGCCCTTCTTATCATCATCATCGCCATCGTCGTGGCCTCCATCATCATTGTTAAACAACAAAACGTGTACATCATTGAGCGATTCGGCAAATTCAACCGCCTGGCCGAATCGGGCTTGCGGTTTAGGATTCCCCTCATTGAGAACGTGGCCAAGGTGGTGGAGCTGCGGATCAGGCAGTTGGACCTGACCATTGAGTCCAAAACAAAGGACAATGTGTTTGTCACTATTCCGGTGTCGGTTCAGTTCAAAGTCTCCGACCCATACAAGTCCTACTACTCGTTGGAAGCACCGGAGGCCCAAATCTCAGCCTACGTTCTGGACAAGGTGCGCTCAGCACTCTCACAACTGAACTTGGATGAGGCGTTTGAAGCGAAGGAACAGATCGCCCAGTCGGTGGAAACCGCTCTCATAAAGGAGATGGCCGATTACGGGTTTACCATCGTCAACACGCTGGTCACCGACATCAACCCGGACCCGACCGTGCGCGCATCCATGAACGAGATCAACGCCGCCCAGCGCAAGCGCGATGCAGCTGTGTCCCTGGCGGAGGCGGAGAAGATTCGCGTGGTCACTGAGGCTCAGGGTGTCGCTGAGGCGAAGCGCCTCCAAGGTGAGGGTATTGCCCAGCAGCGCAAGGCCATTGTTGATGGCCTCGTTGATCAGTACACCTCCCTGCGTGATGCGGGCATTGGCGATGCTGCCCAGCAGATGTTGCTGATGACACAGTACTTTGACACCTTGGAGTCGGTGGCGAAATCCTCAACCACCAAGACCTTGTTCTTGCCTTCCAACCCGGGCGGGTTTGAGCAGTTCATCGACCAAATCCGTGATTCCATCCTGTCGGCCAATGAGGGGCGTCCGGAGTTAGAAGCCTAACTGCTTCACAACTGCGCCACACTACTTCTGCCCATTCTCGGCAGCGCTCAAGAGAAACTGCTCAAACTGTTTTGTTGAGGTCGCCCGGGACAGGTGTGAACCGTCAGTAGCAAGGAAGAACGGGATCGTGTCGGGGATGAGCTTGGCTCCCTCCGCGCGGTCTGCGGTTACTTCCGCATCCATCTCGGCGGCAAAGTCGGTGTCCGTCACCGCCTGAATGGCCGTCTCCCGATCCATCCCAGCAGCAACTCCGATCTCCACCAGCACGTCCGGGTCGGAGAGGTCGCGCCCCTCGGTGAAGTGCGCGCGGAACAGGGCCTGTTCCACATCCCACGGCAGCTGGCCGTCGAGGGAGTCCTCCTCAGCGGCATGGATGAGCCGGTGCACGACCCGCGTATTGACGGCGATGGCACGGTCAAAGCGGAAGTCCAGGCCCTCGCGTGCGCCACGTTTGGTCACCCGCGCCTGCTCTTCCCCACCCTGGGGATATGGGGCGCGCACTGGCGCATTCGGGTTGAGCTCCCAGGAGTGCAGGTGAACGTCCACATCCACACCAGTATTCTTAACCGCGTTGGCGAAGCGGGTGGTGGTGATATAGCACCACGGGCAGGCGACATCTGACCAAATATCAATCCTCATGCCGCTAACAACCAGACATATCCGGGCAGTATTCCCACGCATGGTTCCCACATCATTCACCCGCCAGCGTGCCGATTGGGCCGTATAGTTAAGCCTATGGCGACCATCTCCCGAAACCAGGCAGCAGATAATTTTTCGCGAGAGAACAAACAGTCTCACTCCAAACAACGGTGGGACTTCGACGGAAACTCGATCTCCTCCATCTACCAATTTGACGGTGACCCCGACGCTCCGTTCGACTCCGCCTACGGGGACTCCGACTCCAACCCCCTCGCCATCGACGAGCGCTTCCGCCGCAAGGACACGACGGGTATCCGCTACATTGATCAGATTCAGGAGATGGCGGTCAACCGGCAAACCGTCAACGGGGCCATGTCCACCCAGATGCCCATGCCCAGCTGGGATGACATTCTTGTGATGGGCGCACAGCTCAACCCCCTTCCTCTCGACGACAACGCACCCGTGTCACTTACCACTGTCATTGGTGAGCACGCTGCCACGCCACTCGTTCTTGACATGCCGTTTCTCATCTCACATGTCTCCTTTGGAGCGGTGTCTGAGGAAACCAAGGAGGCGTTCGCCCGCGCAGCATCAGCTGTTGGTACTGCTGTTGGATCTGGTGAAGGTGGCATACTGCCGGTTGAGCGGAAACACGCCAAGAAGTTCATTTTCGAGTACGTCCCCAATCATTATTCAGTCACCGATGAGAACCTCGCCTCCTCTGATGCCATAGAAATCAAGTTTGGGCAGGGCACCAAGCCTGGAATGGGAGGCCATCTCCCCGGCGCGAAGGTCACCGCCGACATTGCTGAGGTGCGCGGCAAGACGGAGGGCGAGTCTATTCAGTCTCCATCCCGGTTCCCGGAAGTGCAAGAGCCTGGTGATGTGAAGAAACTGGTTGATGAGCTGCGTAGTCGGTCTGGGGGACGGCCCATTGGGGTGAAGATTGCGGCCGGCCACATCGAGGATGACCTGCAGGTGGTTGTGGATTCTGGGGCAGATTTTGTGACCATTGATGGGCGTGGCGGCGGAACCGGGTCCTCACCGTTTTTTGTCCGAGAGGCGACATCTGTGCCGACGATCTACGCTCTGGATCGTGCGCGGAAATTCCTGGACTCTGTTCACTCTGACATGGCTCTCATTATCACCGGGGGCCTGCGGGTCGCTCCTGACATTGTGAAAGCTGTTGCCTTAGGCGCCACTGCGGTCGGACTGTCGACAGCGGCGATGATTGCGATCGGCTGTCAACAGTTCCGCATCTGTGGAACTGGCCGTTGCCCGCTGGGCATCGCCACTCAGGATCCGGCGTTGCGGGCTCGACTGACGGTGAGCGTGGCAGCTCAGCGGCTGGAGAATTTCCTCACAGTGACGGCTGAGGATGTGGCAACGTTTGCGCGAATCACCGGCCACAAGAATATCCACGACCTGTCGGTGGCAGACCTTTTAACGCTCAATAGCGAGGTTTCCCAGTACACATCCGTGCCCCACGCGTAAGAGCTGACAACTGGAAAAGCCGAAAGGTGCACAGAGGTGAGAAGAATGGCGATGAAAGACCGTTTAGCTCAGGTGTTCCGCGACCGTGTTGCCGGTCCCGATGCTGCTGAGCGCGCTGAGCGCATTTGGCGCACCCCCGGGGAGCGCTGGTTCACTGATGATGATCCGATTGCGAAGGTCAATGGTGCTGCCACGATGTATGTGGGTGGGATTCGCGCCCTTCTCCTGCAGTCTCTGCACCCCTTGCCGATGGAGGCGGTGGTGCAGTTCTCCAACTACCAGTCTGACCCGTGGACGCGCTTACAGACCACCGCAAACTATGTGGCAGAGACCACCTATGGGCGCATTGAGGATGCCACCGCACTCATCAACCGGGTCAAACAAGTCCACACGCACATTCATGGGGAGACAGCGGACGGGCGACATTTCGATGCCTCCGACCCACATCAACTCACCTGGGTGCATGTGGCGGAGATTGATTCGTTCCTCACCGCCTACCAGATGTATTCGGGCACGCCGTTGAGCCCGGCAGAGCAGGACACCTATGTGGAGCAGTCGGCGGTGTCCGCCCGCATCCTTGGGGTGGTGGACCCGCCAACGACGGTGGACGCGATGAAAGAGATTCTCGCCTCTTACACTCCGGAACTTGAGTTCACCCCCGGTGCCCAGGGTGTGGTGGAGTTCATGACCACGAAACCACCCGTGCCCTGGTACATGCGCCCTGGGTTTGAGATGTTTGTCCAGGGTGCGATTGCCAGTTTGCCCACCCAGTACCGGCAGATGCTTTCGCTGCCCACCACCGGCGACTGGTGGCGCACGACTCTAGGGAAGGCCGCCACCGCCTCGGTGCAGTGGTCGTTGGGGCACGCGAAGCTGGAGATTGAATGACGTCAGAACCCAAAACTACCTCATGCATGCATTTGACATGACTGCTATGCTTTAACCATGTCGACAACTCTTCAGATCCGCAATGTACCTGACGAACTGAGCCGCTCACTCAAAGCCCAAGCAGCCCTAGCAGGACTTTCACTGAGCGAGTACCTACTCCGACACGTGGAACTACTCGGTTCGCGCCCCTCCCGTGAGCAAATTCTCGAGAGAATTGCAGCCCGCGGATTTCGTAGTGACTTAACTCCTAGCGAAGATGTGCTCGCTGAGGAGCGCGCTGCCCGAGGTGCTTTGGACAAATGACATCTTCGTCTCTCGCCCAATTCTATGTCGTTGACTGCTCCGTTGTCACAGATGTACTGCTCGCGACCGAACGCGGACAATCTGCCCGGGGGTATTTCAGTTCAACTATTCAGCTTTGCGCTCCTTCGCTCCTCAATGCGGAAGTACTTTCCGTTCTCCGACGGATGAGTCTCCGTAAAGAAATTGATGAATGGACGGCAACGCAAGCAGTTTATGACCTTCGCAACCTCGGCATCGACCTCTTCGATATGACAGATTATCTCGACACCGTGTGGGCATGGAAGCATAACGCCAGCATGTACGATGCGATGTACTTGACTCTCGCTCAAATCACGGATACCAAACTGTTGACTTTTGACAGGCGACTTGCAACAGCTGCACCCCACCTAACCCTTGAACCCAATTACGCCTCCGACGATGCTCCCTATTTCAAGTGAGAACCATCCAGCTGACGGGCCACCGCTGCCATCGCGCCGATGTTGTTGCCGATGAGCTGGAGGCCGATGGGCAGCCCATCCTCCCCTTTTCCGAAGGGCACAGTCATCGCGAGATGCCCGGTGAGGTTCCACAGACACGTGTAGCAGACGGACGGGACGGCAGCATACTGGGCAGCCACCAAGGGCTTATGGTTCAGGAAGTCCGCCCGGCGCGGGCGCTCTGCCACCGTTGGGGTGAGAAGGACATCGTAGTCGCGGAAGAGGGGTTCGACCTGGGCGCGCAGCACCTCATTCTGGCGGTGTGCCCAGTCGAGGAGCTTTTTCGGCTGCCGTTTGCCGATGGCGATGATCTCCCGGGAGCGGCGTTCCAGTTTTTCTGGATGGGGGGCACCCTGCGCATCGTGGTAGATGCTGTCGAAGAACTGTGGGATAAAGGCCGCAGTGGGGTTGGGCATCCGGTCGGTGAGCCGGGTGGCTTTGAGTATCTCAGCGGCGCGGTGGGTGGCCTCCAGAATGTCGGTGTGGACGGTAACTCCGGAGGCATGGGGCAGGGTCAACCAGGCGACTGTGACCGGACCGTTCCACTCAGGCACGCGCTGCCCTGTCAACACCTCCCAGGCTGACAGTGCCAGGTCGAGCGAATTGGCTAAGGGACCAACTTGGCCGAGTCTCCCCCACACCTGATCGGGCACACTGCCGGCGGCTGGTTTGATGCCGTAGACACCGCAGTGAGCGGCCGGGATGCGGATGGACCCACCACCGTCAGCACCGAGGGCCAAGGGCACAATGCCACTGGCGACGGCTACTGCTGATCCGCCGGAGGAGCCGCCACAGGTGAGATCGGCGTTGTGCGGGTTGCGGGTGACCCCGCCGTGTTTGGAGGAGGTGAATGGCCACGCGGCGAATTCCGGCGAGGTGGTGCGGGCGATGATCCGAGCCCCTGCAGCACGCATCCTGGCGACGGCGACGGAGTCAGCCTCGGCGGGTCGATCGAAGGCTTGGGTGCCGAACCCGGTGACATATCCGGCGATGTCGATGCCGTCTTTGACGGCGATGTCGATACCGGATAGTGGCCCCTCACCGGTGGGAGGCACGTCGATTTCTTCGACTATCGCATTGAACGGGTCAGCGAGCATACACCTAGTGTAGTGGCTGGTTGTGCGATGGCTGGTTTGCCGGACCAGGTTCCCCGGCCCACGTCACCCAGCGCCACAGTTTCTCCAGCGGCCCCTGGGAGAAGAAGCGCAGCCAGAGGGCGGAGATAATGGCTTGGATGATGAGCATGACGGCGACGATGACCATTGCGGTGATCCAGGTGGATTCGGGGATGATGTCGACGGTTTGGCTGGTGGGGTGGTCCCAGATCACCTCGACTAGCCGAAAGACCACCGAGGCGGCGATGTAGTTGGTGAGAGCTGTGCGTCCGAGCGGCTGGAACACTGCCACAAGGAGCCCACGCAGGGGCGTGGATGCCACGGCGATGATGATGGCGCAATAGGTGGTGGCCATAACGAGACCTGTCAGCGACGGGATGGGACCATAGGCCTGCTCGGCGGGAAGATTCCACTGGAGAGCCAGACCAATCCCGGAGGCCACAATGAGACCGGCGACAATGAGCCACACCCGGGAGGAGACGTGCTCGACCCGCTGCGGAACGCGGGCGTATGCCAGGGAGTATCCCAACACAAACAGTCCCGGCAAGAGCATCAATTCACCAAAGTACGCACCGATGATAGTGAGCACTACCCCAACGGGAATACCCACCTTGACCAGGATGTTCTCAGCTTTCTCTGGCGGCAGGAAAGAGGCCGGAATGAGCAGCACGGTGGCGACAATGGCATACGGGAGGAGGGCCTCACCGCGTTGGAGCAGTTGGTGAAGGATGCCGAAGACAAACAGCATGCCGATGCGGCGGATCATCACTCGATGCGGATGGAGAGCTTTCCTCTGAGCAGAACGGAACATCAGCCCGAAGCCGATGCCGAAGAGCAGGGAGAAGATGGGAAAAAACCGCTGTTGGACGAAGAGGTCGAGGATGTGGCGCACCTGGCTCTCAGAGGCCGGGGCGAACATATCCAGCATCGGAGGGAGGTTGACAAAGGCGATGCCGCAGAGGGCAACACCACGGATAACATCGAGGACTTGGAGGCGTGTGGACGGCACAGTCGCGGTCGGTTGTGGGACTGCGACGGTGGTCGAAGAATCTGCTTGTGGCATGAGGTGGCACCGTACCAGGAATAAAGGACAAAGACAAAGACGTCGACAACGGTGCGGGCCAGCTGTGCGAATCAGGTTTCGCTAGCGGGGGTCTTGGAGGACTTCATGACAGCGGAGATAACGGCGAAGGCAATGAGGCCGAAGATCACCCAGCCCACGTACTTGTTGATCACCTTGATGATCTCCAACACCTGATCCCCGAAGGTGAAGCCGAGGCCAAAGAAGATGTAGTTGACCACGACGGTGGCCGCCACGTTGACAATGACGATGGGCAGCAGTTTTACTTTGGCCAGCGCCAACATGGTGACGGTGATGGTGTCATTGATGCGCATCGCCGGCAGGCTGGTCAGTGGTGTGAGCCCATACCCCCAGGCTTTCAGCCGTTGGGGTTTGTTCTCGATGAGGTTTTTCAACCACCGGTGCAGCCGGGGATAGTACTGGGTGATGTAGTAGAGGAAGTCCTTGCCCCAGTACTTGCCCATAATGAAATAGATGGGCAAAAACTTCGCGGTGCCGACAATGCACAGCAGCACGTACGGCCAGCTCACAATCCCCTGCGACTGGTTGGCACCGAGAATGACGGCGGAGGTGTAGCCACCGATGATGAGCGAATACCAGATCGGGTTGTTGATGAACCACACCCGCAAGAACAAGAACACGTAGCTCAACACCGTCACTGCCAAGAACAACACCCAGATCTTCTTGTCTGTGGCAGTGGGATGCATAATGAAGCCGGGGAGGGTCTTCTCCAGCTCCTCCCGGATTTCTTCCTTAGCGGTCTTTTCTTGCGACACAGTCGGCGTATCCTCACTCATCATCTTGAAAGGTACCGGGTGAGAGGCGCGGCCTCAAAATCTTTGAGCGAATCGACACCCGAATTGCATCTGACTGACTACTGGACGTAGCGAATCCTTGGCACACTGCGCAAGTATTCGGCAAAGTACGGCATGGTGAAAGTAAGCTTACCCCAGCCCACTGGCGCGATGACACCAGCATCAATGAGCTGCTGACGCACCCGCGACAGTGCTTTTTGCGGTTTACCAAGAGCATCTGCGAGTCCTGCAATGTCCACTTCTGCAGCATCACTGAGACCCGCCATCGCGGTAACAAAATCACGTTCGGCAGCAGTAAGGTCCTTCAATGTGGGACTGTGAACTTTCTCTCCCATATCCTCGATCACGCGATGAGCAATCTCCTCAATATCCTCGGATATGATCTCACTACGATTGTGACTGTCAGCAGCATCCCAGGCTTCGAAGCCCACAAGCTGCACCAAGTAGGGGTACCCCTGGGCCAATGCAACCGCCTTGTCGACTGCAGAGCTGCTCCACTGAACGGTTGAGTCCTCGACCGTTCCTAGGAACACTGCCTGTGAATCTGCGTCCGTCAGCGGACCAATAATGGCCTGCTCAGCACGTCGCAAGAACGTTGCTCCGGGTAGGTCAGTGAGCCTTCCGAGCTGGTGTTGGAGCCCTGTTACGATAAGTGCGATTTCTCGTCCTTCGCGAATGAGATGCTGGATGGTCACCGCCAACTCAACGAGCTCATCGGTTGGTGCATCCTGAATCTCATCAACAGTGATAAGTACTCCCGTCTGATTGAGATACTCATATAGCTCGTGCAGACGGGTTAACAACGTCGCTACAGGATGGCCCTGATCATTAGATTCTGTTGAAATCTGGCCGACACCTGCAACACCGATGGAGGAGAGAACACGCTTCTTTTCCCCACTCAACTGCTGCAGCTGCTCAGGAATATCCGATTCCACTAGACGAGAAACGAAATCAACTCGGGCACTGGTTGGCAAAACAATCCATCCCTGTTGACGGGCCCGATCTTCAAACTCATTGAGAAGAGCCGTCTTACCGATACCGCGAACGCCCCCAATGAGTAACATGCGGTGCCGGTAGCTCGCCCCGGGTTCAAGCGCTTTGACAAAGTTGTCCAAGAGCTCCCGGCGACCCGCCCAGTAGGTCGGGACGGCACCAAATGTTGGGTTGAATGGATTCACAAACATGGCCCCATCGTAACAGAAATGCAGAAATGCAGAAATACAGATTTTCAGAAATACAGAATTCAATAATCACGTAGATTTTCAGAAATTCAGAAATTCAGACCGTCTGCTACCCTCTACTCGAAGGCGTTCCAGTTGTTTTGTACGTTGATGCCCACAGTGCTGGCCCGAGGTGGACTAGGCTGGCGGGCATGTGCGGGCGTTATGTACTGTTCACCACCGGCGATGAGCTGATTTCTGCAGCAGGCGAAGTAACTGAGTTTCGTGAGCTACTAGCACCCCAGGGCACTCCCCCGGCCCGCTATAACGTCGCCCCCACCCAGTTCATCCCCATTGTGCACCGGGAGACTGCGAGCGTTGGGGTTGATGCTCGCGAGACCGTTGGCGTCCTTGAACCGGCCCGATGGGGATTGGTGCCGTCGTGGAAGAAGGACGTGAACGGCCCCACTCTCTTCAATGCGCGGGCAGAAACCGTCACCGAGAAACCGTCGTTTCGTTCCTCGTTTAAGTCACTGCGGTGTGTGATCCCGCTGGATGGCTACTACGAGTGGAAGGACAAGCAACCGCATTTCGTTCGGCGCACCGATGGGCAGCTGTTGTGGGCTGCCGGGCTGTATGCAACGGGCACCGAGGCCGTCTACCCTGGCCCGTCGGCGACGATTATCACCACGGCATCTGCTCCACCACTGGAGTGGTTACACGATCGGATGCCCCGATTTTTGGATCAGGCGGAGATTCCTGCGTGGCTGACTGGTGGCGAATCCACCGCCCGCGCCTTGCTCACAGTCGCCCCCACATCCCTCCGGGACACGTTGGTTACCTCACCTGCCTCTTTACGGGTGGGCAACGTCCGCAATGACGATCCAGACCTCCTCGTTAGCGAGCAGCTCCCATTGGCGTAGCCGCCGTTCGCTTGAGATTTTTTTGAGAACATGTGACCTCACTGTTTTTCTTACCCCTCTCCCACTTTTCGCTCAGCTGTTCGTTTTCTTGAGCAGTTGAGAAACTCCGTTCTATATCCTGTTCCCTATCTATTCACCCACTAGAGAAGGGATTTTCTCACCATGTCACGGAAGCTTGCCAAAGTCGCACAGATTAGCGATATATCCCATCACCCATACGCCGACCGGCTCGACATCGCCAAGGTAGACGGCTGGGATGTCGTCGTCGGACGCGACCAATTCACCGACGGTGACACGATCATCTTCTTCGAACCAGATGCCATCCTGCCCGCCAGCAACCCTGCCTTCGCCGATATTCCCGGCAAGCGCGCCACAGAGCCCATCCCCGGCACAGTCATCCGGATCGCCCGCCTGCGCGGCAAGGTCTCCCAAGGGTTCGTCATGGATCCGTCCGACCTCGGATATGATGCTGCAACACTCACCATCGGCACCGACTTGGCGGAAGAACTCGGAGTGGTCAAATGGGAGGAGCAGTACCCGATCAACTCCGCCTTCATCGGCCCCTTCGCCACAGCATTTGCCCCCAAGACCGATGCCGAGCGGATCCAAAACCTCCGCGACCACTGGGATGAGATCACCGCACTGACGTGGACAGCCACCGTCAAAGTCGACGGCGCATCCCATACCCTGGTCAACGATGAGGGGCGACTCCGCCTCTTCGCCCGCAACAACGAGTTGACCATGGACACCCTCACCGCACCACTGGAGGTTGTCCGCCGCTACCACCTCGACGCGATGGCCTATGACCTGGGGGCTGATTCAGCCATCCAGTTTGAGCTGTGTGGCCCCAAGTTTCAGGGCAATCCCCTGAAGTTGGAATCGAACCGGCCGTTTATCTTCGCCGTGTGGCAGCACCGCCAGGCCATCGACTACGAGGAGTGGCCACAGGAGATCACCGCTGTCGCCGTCCCCCTGTGCTCGTTGGAACTCACCGGCCCATACGAAGAGATGCAAGATCGGGTCAACGCTCTTGAACCGGCGGTCACACCGGGATGTATCGATGAAGGGGTGGTGTGGCACCTGCACTCTGCCTGTGCCGCCCCACTGTGGTTGGATTCCACCCGCAATATCAAATTGATCTCACAGCGGTATCTCCTCGGCGAGTCCTAACTGTTAGCGGATGCCAGCGACGAGTTAAGCATACGAACACCCACAGACGGGCATAATTGACCCTATGACACACCTTGATATGGATCGCGCCCGCCAGTGGGTACATGCCGCCCTCGAAGAGGACCTCCAGTGGGGCCCCGATGTCACCACCCTCGCCACCATCCCAGCTGACCAAATGGGAACAGCGGCGGTCGTGGCCCGGGCCCCCGGCTGCATTGCTGCCTCTCGGGTTGCTGCCACCGTCTTTGATGACTCACCAGTGGAGGTTCAGTTTCATCTGGCCGACGGTGACCGCGTCGCCCCCGGTGACACAGTTCTCACGGCCACCGGCCCGATTCATGAATTGCTCACCCGCGAGCGCACCCTGCTTAACGTCATGTGCCAGCTCTCCGGTGTGGCCACACTGACCCGCCAATGGATGGATGCCCTCGATGGCACCGGTGCCGTCGTGCGCGATACCCGCAAGACCATCCCCGGTGAGCGGATTCTGCAGAAGTATGCCGTGGAGTGCGGTGGTGGGATGAACCACCGGATGGGTCTCGGCGATGCGGCCCTCATCAAGGACAACCATGTCGCCGCCATCGGCTCAGTGGCTGCCGCCTACGAGGCCGTGAAGTCACGCTACCCGGACATCCCGGTGGAGGTGGAGGTGGACACCATTGAGCAGGTCCGCGAGGCAGTCGGGGTCGGTGTGGACCTCATCTTGTTGGATAACATGTCCCCTCAGACGATCCGCCAGGCCCTAGAGATCACCACACCGGCCGGTGTGAAGACGGAGGCCTCCGGTGGAATTACCCTCGAGCGTGCCCACGAGTTTGGTGAGACGGGCGTGGACTATATCGCCGTCGGCGAGCTCACCCACTCAGCGAAGGTGTTGGACCTGGGATTTGATTTGAGCTGGCACTCATAAAAAAGCTTCCCCGCCAGGACTCGAACCTAGAATGTCGGTACCAAAAACCGAAGTGTTGCCAATTACACCACGGGGAATGACGCTGTAGACAGCGCCCATTAGTGTAGCTGATGGGCACTCATTGCAGCAAACGCCAGGTCGGAAAGATCTTCCGTTTACCTTTCCGATTACCTAGTGGCCGTGCCCGGAGTAATCACTGATGCCGGTGCGCGCGTTGAGCTCCGAGGAGCCCTCCACCCCGTCACCAATGACCTCGTCCGGCACCTCTCCTGGCTGAACCACCATGAACTGGCTCATCATGCCCATATCCTCGTGGTAGAGCATGTGGCAGTGGAGCATGTACGGCCAACGGGTGGAGTGGAATTCCGGATTAAACCGCACCGCCACCTTCGCAATCGCCCCCGGCGGCAACAGTACGGTGTCCTTCCACCCATCCACCATCACCTGACTGTTTGCATTGCGCAGGGAGATGATCCGGAAGGCGCAGTCGTGGACGTGCATGTTGTGGAGCCAGTCAATGTCATTGTTGTCAAAGTTCCACACCTCCCAGCCAGGGTGGTCCACGGCGAAGTCCACCCGCTGCATATCCATGACCTCATCGTTAATGCGGAACCCCTTGAGGGCAAAGTAGCGCTCAGGGGCACCGGTGAGATCGGGGAACTCATCGGCCGAGGGGTTCATATTATCCGGCAGAGGGCCGGGCTCTGGCAGGTTCGCATCCTCGGGCGGGCCGACCATGGTGAGTACATCGAACTTGTCGTCAATGCCAAAGTCTGGGGTGGTGGGCCGATTGGGCAAACCCAGATCATCGGGGAACTTCTGGTCCTGGAGCACAACCGTTTCGCCCGGCTCAAGGTCAACAATGATGTCGGCGCGCTCACCGGGGCTGAGCACAATACGGTTGAGCGCGATCGGGTTGTTGAGGAGGCCAGAATCGGAGCCGATCTGGTAGAACGTCCGGCCATCTTTGAACGCTAAGTTGTACATCCGCATGGTGGAGCCGTCGAGAACACGCAGTCGCACTCGGCGGGTGGTGGCATGGAACACCGCATTGTTGATGCCGTTGGCCAGGGAGATATCCCCCAACAGGCCAAGGTCAGGCAGATCCATCTCATCGCGGGTGCCGTCACTGTTAAGACGGACATCAGTGAGGGCGAGCGGGATATCGTCCACGCCGTAGTCGCGGGGCAAGTCCAATCCATCGGAGTTGTCGTCATCGATGATCAACGGACCGGCCAATCCCCGGTAGGCGTGCAGGCCGGTCAGTCCATGCGGATGCGGGTGATACCACACCATCGCCGCCTGTTGGCTGATTGTCCACTGGGGCGACCACGTCTCCCCCGGTTCGATCGGCTGGTGCGGCCCGCCGTCACACTCGGGTGGGACTTGCATGCCGTGCCAGTGGATCGTCGTCATCACATCCAACCCGTTGACGATGTTGATGCGGACGGTCTCCCCCTCCCGTACACGCACGGTCGGTCCGAGATATGGCCCTTCAAACCCCCATGTGGGTGTCTGTTTGCCCGGCACATGCTCGGTCACACCGGATTGCGCATGCAAGGTAAAGACTTTGACATCGCCGTCCATCTCAAAGGGGGCCAATGGCGGGATGGGCAGTTCTCGTTTTTCCCCGAGGATACTCGAGCAGCTGGCAAGCAGGGGAATACCTGCACACACCAGGGCGGCACCGCCGATAAAGGTGCGCCGGTTTGTCACAACTGCCACGTTCGTTTTCCCTTCCAGGCCAACACATCGGAAACTAAAGGTCATGTCTTCTTCCCCATCCTAGCCCCATTGATCGGATGATAAGGGAGAAACCCACGGCTGAAGCCATGCCACCCGTAGAGTAGGATGGTGTGCGCACGACTCACCGCTTTACAGAAGGGACTCCAATTGCCCAACATCGCTGTTATCGTTTTGGCTGCGGGCCAAGGCACTCGGATGAAATCGGCCACCCCCAAGGTGCTGCACACTGTCGGCGGACGCACCATGGTGGAGCACGCTCTCCGCGCCGGTGAGGGGATCACCCCCGATTATTTGGTGGCGGTGATCGGGCACGGCCGCGACCAGGTCCAGCAGGTACTTGACGGGTTGGACTTCTCCACTCCGGTCAGCTTGGTTGTCCAGACCGAGCAGAAGGGCACCGGCCACGCAGTCCAGGTGGGCTTGAGCGCTATTCCCGATGACTTTCACGGCACTGTGGTGGTGACCACTGGTGACACGCCGCTTCTCGACGCTGCCACTCTGGCCGGTCTCGTATCTTCCGGTGCCACAGTGGCAACATTCACTACCGAGAACCCCACCGGCTATGGCCGGATTGTCACCCGCACCGATGCCACCGGGGCAGTCACTGTCACCGGCATCGTCGAAGAGAAGGATGCCACCGCCGAGCAGAAGCTCATCACCGAGGTGAACTCCGGAGTCTATGCTTTCGACGCAGACTTCCTCCGCCAGGCGGTGACCACTCTCACCACCGATAACGCCCAGGGGGAACTGTATTTAACCGATGTGGTGGCCCAGGTGGAGCAGGCAACCGCGTTCCACATCGATGACCCGTTCCTCGTTGCCGGGGTCAATGATCGCGTCCAGTTGGCTGCCCTGAACAAGGAGTTTTACCGTCGCCAGGCCGAATATTGGATGCGTGAGGGGGTGACCATCGAGGATCCGGCCACCACGTTCATTGAGGCCGGTGTGACTCTCGGCCGCGATGTCACAATTCACCCCAACACCCAGCTCAAGGGGGCCACCACTATCGGTGAGGGCGCCGAAATCGGCCCGGACACTACCCTGGAGAACATGACCGTGGGGGCTGGGGCGTGGGTGAACCGCGTCTTTGGCAAGGACTCGGAGATTGGGGAAGGTGCAGATATCGGCCCGTTCACCTACATCCGTCCCGGTGTGGTTGTCGGCAAGGATGGCAAGTTGGGCGGCTTTGTCGAGGCGAAGAACGCCCAGATCGGAGAGGGCTCCAAGGTGCCGCACTTAAGCTATATTGGCGATGCCACTGTCGGAGACTTCTCCAACATCGGTGCGTCCAGCGTGTTTGCTAACTATGACGGAGTCAACAAACACCACACGACCATTGGTTCCTATGTGCGCACCGGCTCGGATACCATGTTTGTTGCCCCCGTCAATGTGGGCGATGGAGTATATTCCGGTGCAGGCACGGTGATCCGGGAGGACGTACCGGCCGGGTCGCTGGTCGTCTCCGGTGGCAAACAACGCAATATTGAGGGCTGGGTGATTGAGAATCGCCCCGATACCGCGGCAGCCAAGGCCGCCAAAGCCGCCCTTGAGCAGCAAAAATAACACAAGAAGGTGTAAGGACATCAGATGACCAATCTGTGGAAAGACAATAAGCGCTCACTCATGCTCTTCTCCGGGCGCGGCAACCACGAACTCGGCGAAAAGGTAGCCAAGGAGCTGGGTATTGAGCTCACCCATACGGAAATCCGTGACTTTGCCAACGGTGAGATCTACACCCGCTTTGATGAGTCCGTCCGCGGTGCTGACTGCTTTGTCATCCAATCCCCCTCCAAGCCACTGAACAAGATGGTGATGGAGCAGCTCATCATGATCGATGCGCTGAAGCGCGGCTCCGCCCGCAAGATCACCGCCATCGTGCCGTTCTACCCCTACGCCCGCCAGGACAAGAAGCACCGCGGGCGCGAGCCGATCACCGCCCGCCTCATCTCTGACCTGCTGGCCACCGCCGGGGCGGATCGGATCGTCGCCGTGGACTTGCACACCGATCAGATTCAGGGCTTCTTTGACGGCCCGGTCGATCACATGCACGCGATGCCGATTTTGACTGACTACATCAAGGAGAAGTACGACCTGTCCAACATCGTCGTCGTCTCACCGGATGCGGGACGGGTGAAGACGGCCGAGAAGTGGGCAAACGTGTTGGGCGATGCCCCACTCGCGTTCGTGCACAAGACTCGCTCCACCACCGAGGCGAACAAGGTGGTGGCCAACCGGGTCGTCGGCGATGTGAAGGGCAAGACCGCTGTGCTTCTCGACGACATGATCGACACCGGTGGCACCATCGCCGGCGCGGTCGGTGTGCTCGAGGCTGAAGGTGCCCAGGATGTCATCATCGCCTGTACCCACGGCGTGTTCTCTGATCCAGCCCGCGAACGCCTCAACGCCTGTGGCGCAAAGGAGATCATCACCACCGACACCCTGCCCCAATCCACTGAGGGCTGGGACAACCTGACGGTGCTGTCCATCGCCCCGCTATTGGCGCAGACAATCACCGAGATCTTTGAGAACGGGTCGGTGACAACCCTGTTTGACGGTTTGGCTTAACACCCATCACCGTAGTAGAGTGGCTCTCGTCTCGGCGAGGGCCACTTGTTCTTTCGTGGAATAGCGTTCCAGAGTGAACAGGTAGCCGTAATCGGCGCGATGCACACGTTGAACAGTCTTGGAACTCCTTGCGTGTTTGGGGCGTGTTTGAAGTGTGTGCTGCCAGCTGAGTACACACTATCGATACACACGAAGGAGATTTTTTATGGCCACCAAGGTGACTGAACTTACCGCTATCGCCCGCACTGAACTGGGCAAGGGCCCGTCGCGTCGCGCCCGCAAGGAGGGTCGCGTCCCCGGCGTTATCTACGCCGCTCACCAGGAGCCGGTCCACATCACCGTTGACCGCCTCGAGCTCACCGCCGTCATCCGCGCCCACGGTGTCAACGCCGTTGTGGACATCGATGTCGATGGCGAGAAGTACCTGGCAATGGTGAAGCACATCGATCAGAACGTGCTCACCCTCCTCATCGATCACATCGACTTCCTGGCCATTAAGCGCGGCGAGAAGGTCGAGGTGGACGTGCCGGTCATCGTCTCCGGCGAGGTGGCCCCCGGCGGCATCCACTTCCAGGAGTCCGACACCATCCACGTCGAGGCCGATGCCCTCAACATCCCCGAGGAGATCGAGGTCTCCGTCGAGGGCCTGGAGATCGGTGCCCAGATTTCCGCTGGCGATATCACCCTGCCCGAGGGTGTCACCCTGGCCGAGGATGCCGAGAAGCTCATCGTCAACGTCATTGCCCCGGAGACCGAGGCCGAGCCGGAGGAGACCGAGGGCGAGGGCGAAGGCGAAGCTGCTGGCGAGGATGCTGGCGAGGCCGCCGCAGAAGAGAAGTCCGAGGAGTAATCGGAGGGCCCCACCCTCTAGAGAGGAATGCGTCCAGCTCATGATTGTTGAGGAGGCAGCTCGCAGGCGGACTTTCGCGGTCATCGCTCACCCCGATGCCGGTAAGTCCACGCTCACGGAGGCATTGGCATTGCATGCCCATGTCATCAGTGAGGCCGGTGCTGTCCACGGCAAGGCTGGACGCAAATCCACCGTGTCTGACTGGATGGACATGGAGAAGGATCGCGGTATTTCTATCGCGTCCTCTGCCCTCCAGTTTGACTACGGGGTCAACGTCATCAATCTCGTCGACACGCCTGGCCACGCCGACTTTTCTGAAGACACCTACCGCGTGCTCACCGCTGTCGATGCCGCAGTCATGCTCATCGACGCTGCGAAGGGTTTGGAGCCGCAAACCCTGCAGCTGTTTCGGGTGTGTAAAGCCCGAGGCCTGCCGATCATCACCGTCATCAACAAGTGGGATCGGCCAGGGCGCGAACCCCTCGAGCTGGTCGATGAGATTGTCTCCGAGATCGGCCTACAACCGACACCGCTGTTCTGGCCTGTTGGCGAGGCCGGTGATTTTAAGGGACTGGCCCGCATCGATGCCAAGGGCAACCCGGCTGAGTACATTCACTTTGAGCGCACCGCCGGTGGGCAAACCATTGCTCCGGAAACCCACTACTCCCCTGCTGAGGCAGCCGAGGTAGAACCGGAGGCGTGGGAGCGCGCCGTGGAGGAGGTCTCCCTGTGTGAGCCGCACGACCAGGAGATGTTCCTGGAGTGTGTGACCTCCCCGATCATCTTCGCCTCAGCAATGCTCAACTTTGGTGTCCACCAAATCCTCGATGCCCTCTGCGAGATGGCCCCCTCCCCTGCCGCCACCGAGGAACGCCCATTGGATGGGGATTTCTCCGGCGTGGTGTTCAAGATTCAGGCCGGTATGGATCGCAATCACCGCGATACCTTGGCCTTTATGCGCATTGTTACCGGCGAGTTTGACCGGGGAATGCACGTCACCCACGCCCAATCCGGACGCGGCTTCTCCACCAAGTATGCACTGACGGTGTTCGGGCGCAGCCGTGAAACGGTGGAGACCGCCTATCCAGGCGACATTGTTGGTCTGGTTAACGCCGGATCCATCGCCCCGGGTGACACCATCTACACTGGCAAGGAGATCGCCTATCCTCCGATGCCGCACTTCGCGCCGACCGTCTTCCGCACCTTGCGGGCACGATCGCTGGGCAAGTACAAGCAGTTCCGCAAGGGGTTGGATCAGCTCGCCGCCGAAGGTGTTGTGCAGATTCTGCGCAACGATGCGCGCGGTGATGCCGCTCCGGTGATGGCTGCTGTCGGCCCCATGCAGTTTGAGGTGATGCAGGCCCGGCTCGATGTGGAGTACAACGTGGAGACGGTTACTGAATCCATCCCCTACACTGTCGCCCGGAAGACCACCCCTGAGACGGCACCGGAGCTGGCCAAGCAGCGCGGTGTGGAGATTTTCACTCGCACTGATGGCACACTGATTGCGCTGTTTGGGGACAAGTGGCGGCTGCAGTTCATTGAAAAAGAACACCCCGAATTTGAGTTAGAATCCCTCGTTGCTGACTAGTTGCACGCACTGTGAACCTATCCGCGCTAGGATGGGGAACTATGGCTGGTTTACGGGAAACAAAGAAGGCCGCAACACGCGACGCAATTGCACGATCAGCAGCATCGTTGGCACTGCAGAAGGGGATTACCGAGGTCACAGTTGCTGAGATCACGGAGAAGGCCAACGTCTCCGCGCGCACGTTCCACAACTATTTTGCCTCCCGTGAGGATGCAATCAGCTACTTCTTGGAGTCTGAGTACACCCGCATCCGCAACGAGTTTGAGGAGAAGATCACTGACGATCTCTCCCTGTTTCCCACCATCGTTGACTACGTCGATAGGTACTACGACGAGGATGACCCGGACTCGATTGACACCTTCTACGGCTTCCAGCGGCTGGCCCAGGAGCTGGACACTTTCCACCCTGGCACCACCGAGAGCATGCTCTTTAGACTGTTCTCCGGCCAAATTGAGGGGTTGGAAAACGTCCACAAGGTGCTCACGCCCTTCCAGGAGTTTGCCATCATCAACCTGGTTGTGGAGACCGGCATGATTATCACTCACTGGCGGCTCAACCACGATGACTCCCAGGAGCCAGTGGAACTGTTCAAATCCCTTGTCCGTGGCATGCATGAGGGTCTTAATGTCCTGCATTCCACCCTCGAGAATTAAGTGATACTCAATGACTGACCACCCCACCATCGATGAGATGGTCGCCGACGGCGTTCTCCTGCGTACGTCCCGCTCTGTTGCCATCAACCAGCAGGTTGGACAGGCGGTAACAGCGATCCACTACACCCATGGTGCAGATAGTCTCCGCATCCACCTCACTGACGGCAGCCACCTGGATGTTGCTGCCCTGACTGTAGCTGAGATCACCACCGATGAGGATGGCACTACCTGGTGGCAATGGGTGGATCCCCAGGCACTGGCGGTTGTGGAAGATGAAACGGTGCCACTAAACGACGATCTGATCACCGTGACCTGCGCTATCTATGGGGAGGGGCCGGTAATCATTGTTGACAGTGCTCGCACTGCAGACCAGTCACCGCGGCGGCTGGCAGTACTCATCCAGGGCCCACCCGGAACCACTCGCGATGGACTCCTCGGCGCTGCTGAGTTTCTCCTCGCCCACGCCCACGATGGGCTCGCTGAGCGCGCCCTCGCAGCTGCTGCTACCGATGCTCAAGCCCCCAGCTTCCGCAGTCTGCTCGGTTACGTCGTTGATACTGGCGAAGCCACACCCTTTGAGACACTGTGGACGCAGGTGGGCAGTGTCTCCACGGCGACCACACCACCGGAGAGCACCTGGCCACAGCCGGGACTGATCGTTCCCATCGCCCAGGTGACTGCGAGTGAGTTCCGGTGGGCATGGGCACTCCCGCACCCCACCGATGACACCGGCGAACAGGTGCCAGTTATTGCTGAGAACCTGCGTCGCTTCGGTTGGGACAAGGGGCTACTCCCCTTCACTGCCCCGACACTCCCCCGGCAGGTGGCTGAAGAATTGCGCGTCGTGGAGATTGCCATGCGGGACCTTGAACTATCCCCCCATACGACAGACCCCGCCACCGGGACCATTATTGCCTGGTAGGAGGCGGGAGGACCCAGGGGCGGGGTGGAAAGCCAGCTGTTACTTCTCTGTTTCGGCTTCGTTGCCGGTCGCCTCTGCGGTAGCGGGCTGATCAGAGGAGGTGTTGTCCGGGTTGTTCAGATACGCCTCAGCATCCGGGGCACACTGAACCAGGTAGCCGATGAGCCAGCCGAGGGCACCGAGGACTCCAAGGCCACCGAGGACCTGGGCAATGGTCTGATCATTCAGAACCCCGCCGAAGGCGTTGCCCACATTGCCAGCCCAGGCGGCGATTTCAGCATTGGCAGCGTTGTTGTTGTTATTGTTCACGCCCACAACACCGTTGGTGCCGGTGTTGTTGTTGGCGTTGTTGCTCTTCCAACCCAGGTTGATCGGGGCACCGAGGGCGGAGACGAGGTTCTGCACGCTGGGCAGGCTCGGGATGAGCGAGAGCAGCCCCAGTGCGGTGAGCACCCCAATCCAGATGAGCGGGTTGGAGGCATCCGGGTTGGCCAGGCACGTGCCGATACCCTCACCGGAGGAACCGGCAGCTGGGTCAGTCTTGTCTGCGATGACGTTGACCGTGAACACTGTGGAGTCGGAGTTTGGATCCTTGGTTGTTCCAATCGGCACAGTGCCGATCGTCTGATCAGCGGGCAGGGTGATGGTGATCATCCCATCGTCACCCTGCTTCGCATTCCACCCGTCCGGCCAGACAATATCCTCATAGGCGACGGTTCGCGGCAATGCTATGACGATCGTGCCACCGGGCACAACAGTGGTCGACCCGGTACCATCACCGGGTACTTCGACGATGTCGGCAATCGGCTTGTTGTTGACCACAGTGATGGTGGCCGGAATGTCCACAGTGCCGTAGTCGGGGTGCGTGGCGGTGACGAGCACCTCATAGGTGCCCAAGGGTGCGCCCTCATCCACGGTGATTTCACCGGTGGTCGGGTTCACATGTGCCCAAGTGGGGAAATCTGTACCTGGTGCAAAGGTGGTGCCGTTGGGGATGTCCATCTTCGGGTCCACCGGTGCGTCCAGGACGCGAGTCTGCAGCTCAAGCGGGAGGGCCTGGTTGACCAGGAGCTTCTGGTAGGCCGGACGCAGCGGATAGTAACCGGCATCCACCCGTGTCGGGGTGCTGGAGACAACAGCCTGAGTGGGGATGGTGATCGGAATCCAAAAGCCCGACTCGTTCAGCGAGAAGCTGACCGGATACGTGCCAGCCTTCATGTCGTAGACGGCCCACGGGCCGGTGACAGAGATGGTCTCCTTGTCCAGCTTCACCGTGGCTTTCAGGGCGGTCTCGGTGGCATCGAGGAGGCCGTTCTGGTTGAGGTCACCGTAGACAGTGCCGTAAATATCATTGACGATGGTGGCTTGGGCCTGCACGTCAATTGGGAATTCGGCCTCAGTATCGGTGGCGATGTCCGGCCCGGTGTAGGCGACATCGACAGTGAGGGTGGCTTTGTCACCGGCGGCCAGCTGGTCGAGGGTGAAAGTACCGTCACCAGCTGCCGCGAAGTCTCCGTCGGACCCGGTAATTGTGAAGTCCTTCGGCAGAGCGATGACAATGCTGGCATCTGTGAGGTTGCGCTGGGCCGTCATCACATAGGTGAGAGAGGCTGTGGCCTTGGCATTGAGCAGACCACCGGTCTGGCCATCCTGGACAAATGTGGCACCCAGGTAGGCATTGTCTACCGGCGTGACAGTGAAGTAGTTGTTCGAGGTCTTGATGGTACCGTCGGCCAGGATTTCCTGTTCCCCATCGGTGGCCCCCCAAGCGGCCGTGCCGGTCCATTCATAGTGGCTGACACCGGGGTCAATGGAGGATGTTCCCGGCACGATGATTTGAGCATCGGCGGAGATGGTGGGGACGGTGAGTCCGGCAACGGTGAGGGCTGGGACCAGAAGTGCTGCAACGAAGCGCGTATTCATTTTTCTCCTTTTTGAATGAGAGACTCGTCACTTATAGTTCTGGTCCTTGTCCCATTTGTACCATGATGACAACATACGCACCAAATGTCCCAGCATTTTCACAGGGATTCTTCAGCGACTAGCCACTCACTCTCAACACGCTCAGCGTATCCTTGTGACTTTTGTTCGATGCTCTCCGCTTAAACGTTGAAGTAGCGCGCCTGCGGATGGTACATCACCAGCGCGTCGGTGGCCTCCTCCGGATGGAGCTGATACCCCTCCGACAGGCTCACCCCGATGCGTTCGGGTTCAAGCAGTGCAACCACTTTTTCTCGCTCCGAGAGATCCGGGCACGACCCGTAGCCGAAGGAGTAGCGCGCACCCACATAGTCCAGCTCAAACCACTTGCGCGGATTGGTGGACTCACTCTCCTTGATGCCCAGCTCCTGGCGGATCCGCCAGTGCCAGTATTCGGCGAAGGCCTCTGCCAACTGCACCCCGATTCCGTGGAGTTCCAGATAGTCCCGGTAGTCATCGCGTTCGAAGAACTGATTGGTGTAGGTAGCAATCTCCCCGCCGGCGGTGACCAGCTGAATCGGGAGAACATCGACGCGCCCCTCACGGTCAGCTCGTTCCCGCGAGCAGATATAGTCAGCCAAGCACAGGTGCTTGCCCCGGGCCTGACGGGGGAAGTGGAAGCGCAGCCGCTCCGGGGAGTTCACTTCCGGGGACTCCAACACCACCACGTCGTTGCCCTCACTGACCACCGGGAAGTACCCGTACACACAGGCCAGGTGGTCTGTCACCCCGGCAGTTTTCAGCTCATCGAGCCAGTGCCGCAGGCGTGGTTCACCCTCCCGGGCAACCAACTCCTCGAAGGTCTCCTCACTGCCACGCACCGGACGCAACCCCCACAGTCCCCGGAAGAGGGCGTGGGTATCCATGAACGGCAATACATCGTTCACGCTCACGCCCTTGATGATCTTCGTGCCCCAGAACGGTGGGGTGGCCAGCTCGTGGTTGGGATCCACATCTGGAGAGCGGCCCTCCCACTCCTCGGAGCGGGCTGCTACCGAGACCTTCGCCTTCTCCCGGCGCGCCTTGCGGGCGGCCACTTTCTCCTCATCGACGGTCTGCTCCCCGTTGAGCAGGCGCAGTGCCTCAAAGGCATCCTTGTTGTAGTAGACCTTGCCGTCATAGATGTCCTGCAGGTCGTCTTCCACATAGCCGCGGGTGAGGGCGGCACCGCCGAGGTAGACATCGTAGTGGGACAACCCGGCCTCATTGAGGGCGATGAGGTTGTCCTTCATAATCGCTGCTGATTTCACCAAGAGGCCACTCATGCCGATGGCATCGGCGTGGTGTTTTTCGGCGGCTTCGATGATGGCACTGATGGGCTGTTTGATGCCGATGTTGATGACGTTGTAGCCGTTGTTGGTGAGGATGATATCTACAAGGTTCTTGCCAATGTCGTGGACATCGCCTTTGACGGTGGCGATGACGATGGTGCCTTTGGAAGCCGAGGAGTCCAGCTTCTCCATGAACGGCTCCAGATACGCCACTGCGGCTTTCATCGTCTCGGCCGCCTGGAGAACAAACGGCAGCTGCATCTGCCCAGAACCGAACAACTCTCCCACCGTCTTCATACCGGCAAGGAGGTCCTCGTTGATGATCTCTACGGCGGACTGGTCCGTCAGTGCCTCATCG
>R14__coassemble_601_pt1 | contig 23354 bp, 17 predicted proteins | sample R14__metabat2_low_PE_014 | metagenome-assembled genome bin R14
CCCAAAAAATCACCAATACTCAACCGTAGATGCCAAAACCCCCACGGAATTTAGGTTTCATAGAGGAGCCCGTTGATGACCTCAGCGATGGTCCCATCGCCACCCGCCACAATTACCGCATCGTAGTCTGCGCGGGTGAGACCTTGGGCGATGGCTTCGGCATGTCCGGGGTGCGTGGTGTGCACTGAGTGAATATGGGTGACTTCGCGCAGCGGGGAGATCACCGCACGCAACACATCGGCTGTGTTGGACGTGGAGTTGGGATTGGAAATCATCAGCGATCTCATGAGCGAGAGTGTAGCCGGACACCCCCACCGGCTACAATCTCCTACCATGACTGGTGACATGACCCTTCCACCGACTCTCCCGCCAACGATGCGCGCTGCCGCCCTCCTCGGCGCAGTCGAAGGAGCACTCGGTGTCGGCTTCGGCCTCTTTATCCTCGTCCTCTCCGCAAGCGGCCAGGTCAGGGAGACTGTTGACTTCGTCGCCTGGCGCGGTGCCTGGATGGGACCGGGCACAGCCCTGATCTTCTTCGCTTTCTTTGGCCCGGTCCTGGCTGCCGGCATTCTGCTGTTGAAAGGCAAGACCTGGGGGAGGACGATCATCATCTTCTTAAACTTCATCCTGCTCGGCTGTGCCTGGTTCGCCTTCACCACCCACGTCTTATGGGTCGGCGTGGTCTTCGCGGTCGTTGGCGTGGTGGCCCTCGTCCTCTGCTTTCACCCGCGCTCCAACGAGTGGGCGGTGGCGACATTCCGCTAGCGGGCTGCCGGTGCCGATTTAGGCGGTAAGGGTGAGTCCGACGACAGTCCCGCCCCGCTTTTCGACGAGCGCCTCCCCGGCAGCGCGCAGATGAACCGGCCCTGTGTAGCCATGCCGGTCAACGGGGATTGTCGCCAGTGGCTCCCAGGTGGTCGTATCAAACTGGGCGATGCCCTCGGCAACGGGCACGAGCAACGTGTTGCCAATCACCACCCCAGTACCCAATGCTGGAGCGATCGTGCGCTCAACAGCCAGCGTGGTGGGGTGAAGCAGATACAGGGTCCCGGCATTGAACCAGGAAATATTGTGTGGCAAGTCCCCCACCTGGGGGGTGAACGGTAGATCGGGGGTGAGTGTGGAGAAATCTGCACCACTGATCGGCGAGGATGACACCGGCTGGCCAGTCTCCGTGTCAAAGCTGGTGATGGCGGTATCGGTAGCCACCGCAGTGTGCGTCTGACTGATGCCTACCACATGGGAATTAGGTGGCAGGGAGACATCGTGAGTGACCTCCGGCTTGCGAGAATCCTCCGGCACGGCATCTTGAATCCGCAGCCACATGCCGTCATCGCACATCTCCACCACTGACAGTGCCTCCACACGGGTCAGCGCACTGTCGATCGTGCAGTTCTCATGGGGTTGAAAACCCGGCTCCTGCTTCACGTCCACATCACCGTATTCAACGGTGCGGACAAGGTCATTGCGCCACAGTTCCACTCGACGGCCAGACACCAACCCGACCGAACTGTTTGACTGGATGGGCGCAACCATTTCTGGGGCATCCGCCAACGCCGCCCGATTGTCCTTATATGTGCCCTGGGTCAGCGTGATGGAGGTGACCTCCCCGCAGCCGATCCCGGTGGCATAGTCGATCGCTGCGGCACCGTCGATAATTCCCGCCGAGCACACCGGTACATCGCGGTTGTACGTCCACAGGGTCTGTCCGGTCGAGGCATCCGTTCCCGTCGCCGTGGACCCAGATGTCGTGACCACCACCCCGTTGCCCACCAGTGGGGCGTAGGCGGCGGGGACGGCATCGTCGACAAGCGAGTACGCCTCTGTGAGCGAAGCCGGCGGGCTGGAGAGAATCCCCTCAGAGGTGACTGCACTACCAGTGGATGTGAGGTGCGCGTGGGTGGCCGGGGCGGTGAGCGCTGTTACCGAGACTCCGGCGACACAGGCGGCAGCGATGATGCCGACGGCTAACCAGTTCTTGTTCACTTTCTGCTCCGCCGCCCACTCCGTGAACCACTGTGGGAACTACTGCGCTGACCGCGTCCACTGGAGCGGCTGCCAGAGCGGCTGCCTGAGCGCCCACCGGTGCGACCACCCCCACGGGACTGTCCAAACACCGGCACCGACGGGCCAACCACACCGGTTGCGTCCGTGGGAATATGCAGCGCCGCAAAGAGTTCGGGTGACGTGGAGAACCACTCCGGCAGCTCGCCATAGTTCAGATTCAGCCCCTCGTCGATCAGTTTCCACTTGTCCACCTCGTCGTAGCCGACCAAGGTGACAGCCACGCCGGAGTGGCCAGCCCGGCCAGTACGCCCAATCCGGTGCACATAGGTCAACTCATCATCGGGAGTTTGGTAGTTGATGACATGGGTGACATCGTCGATATCCAGGCCACGAGCAGCCACATCGGTGGCCACGAGGATATCCACCGTCCCGTGGCGGAAGGCATCCAAGGACCGCTCACGCGACTGCTGGTTGAGGTTACCGTGGACGCTCGCCACCTTAAACCCAGCAGCTGCAAGGTGGGCAGCCACATCGGCGGCGGAGCGTTTCGTGCGCACAAAGATAATCGTCTTTCCGCGTCCTTCTGCCTGCATGATCCGGGCAGTTACTGCCTCCTTGTCCATCCGGTGGGACTTGAACACAATCTGGGTGGTCTGGTCATTGACCTCAGCCTCGTGTGTCATCTCGGCGCGGATATGCACGGGCGAGTGCATGAAGCCGCGAGCGAGCCGGAGGATATCATCGGGCATCGTTGCCGAGAACAGCATCGTCTGGTGCGGTGCCGTGATTGCCGCCAAGATTTTCTCGATGGCCGGCAGGAAACCCAGATCCAGCATCTCATCGGCCTCATCGAGAACGAGGACCCGGACCCGGTCGAGGTCCAGGGTGCCCTTTTCGTAGAGGTCCAACAACCGGCCGGGAGTTCCCACCACCACGTCAGTGCCGGCGCGCAGTGCCTCCTCCTGGTCTTCATAGGCGGTGCCACCGTAGATCGTGGTCACATGAGCGGGAATATTGCGAGCCAAATCCTCAAGGTCACCGCCGACTTGCAGACACAGCTCGCGGGTGGGAACCACGACAAGCGCGCGCGGGGTGCCATCGAGTTCCTCAATGTCGGCATCGTCAAAGATCCGGTCGAGCAGGGGGACTCCAAACCCAAACGTCTTGCCCATGCCGGTGCGCGCCTGCCCGATGAGGTCGCGGCCTTCCAGGGCGATGGGGAGAGTGAGCTCTTGGATCGCAAATGTGCGGATCACCCCGCGATCGGCGAGGGCATCAACTATCTCTTTGGCGACACCGAGTTCGGCGAAGGTGGGTAACTTATTGGTTGCGGAGCTTCTACTCTGTGAGGGCACGTACCCATCCTAGCCGGAGCAGGGCTGCAAACCTAGTTGTGTAAGATGTGGGGCATGGATATCAAGATTGGCTTTATTGAAAGCGGACGCGAAATCGCCATCTCCAGTAACCAAGAGGAAGCACAGGTGACTGCCCAAGTTCAGGAAGCGCTGGCATCCTCCGACGGCATTTTGCAGCTTGTCGATGATAAAGACAATAAGTACTTTATCCGTCACTCCGCCATCGCCTATGTCAGTGTGGGATCTGCGAGCACCCGCCACGTTGGATTTGCGTCCAACTGATAACTCAGCTGACGGAAAGGCGGCCCGATGTCATCTGATTCCCGACATCCGAAGCAGACCGGAGACGACCGGTGGGTTGTCTCCTTTGCGCGTCGATATGGGTGGCGCGCCTACGCCATCCCCGTCCTCGTTGTGCTGACGGTGTGGCTGATCGTCGATATGGTTGTGTCTCCGACGACGGGGAATGGGGCCCAAAACACGGCAGGCGGGCCGGCCGCAGCTTCTGCCACCCTGCTGGATGGCCCTGACCCCAACGCAGTGGATATCCGTGCCCTACCTGGCGGAGTCTTGCCCGATGGTGGTGCGTACACGATGGCCGGAGACGGCACCTATCGCACCGTCGGTCAACCCGGGCCGAAGGTGGGGGAGGGGACTGCGGACACTTTCACCTACATCGTGCAGGTGGAAAATGGTGTGGTCACGGACGGGTATGGGGGTGACGCAGCGTTCGCCTCCATGATTGATGCAACTTTGGCCAATCCCAAAGGGTGGATCCACGATCCCCAGTTTGCGTTCCAACACGTCGGTGAGGCAGACAATCCGGACCTCGTTATCCAACTGTCCAGTTTGGAAACCACCCACGCTGCATGTGGGCGCGATATCGAAATGGAAACATCGTGTTTTACCTCGATCGGCAACCGCGTCATCCTCAATGAGTCCCGGTGGGTGCGCGGCACCAGCGTCTTCCAAGGCGATGTCGGTGCCTACCGGCAGTACATGATCAACCATGAGGTAGGCCACGGCATCGGCTTCGCCCAACACGATGTGTGCACAGTTCAGGGCGGACTCGCCCCGATCATGATGCAGCAGACCCTCTCTGCGAACAACTCTGAGCTTCACTCCATCGATCCGACCGGCCCCTATCCCGATGATGGGAAGATATGTGCCTACAATCCGTGGCCGTTCCCCAATGCGTAAGTTAGGCTAAGTGGCTATGGAACAGGTACCTGTCGTCGTTCAACGCGCGTTCAATGTTTACATCGATGACAGCCCTCAGTCTGCTTCGCAAGCGCTATCTGAGGCCTGGGATGGTGGCGTGCGTGTGGGAGATCTCGTGGTCAGCCGGGTGGCCGATGTCGAGCGTGCCAACTGGTCCGCAAAGACGCGGGAGACCATTGTTCCGTCTGGGGTGCGATTGGCGCGCCCGATCCGCTCGACAGATGGCCGCTTCATCGTCTCTGGGTGGCGGGTGAACGAGTACAGCCCGGGGGAGATTCACGCTCGGGCTGATGAGGTTGTCGCAGCAGCGGTTCGCCTCGGGGAGGCGATGGCAGCACTGCCGGTACCACACTTTGCCAGCCGTGAGGTGGCCACCAGTGCGACCGATACGGACATCTTTGACCTGGCAGATCGGGCTGCTTGGTCCGATAACCCCTCCCGTTTGCTGGCGGTGGGTCTCACCCAAGATACGGAGGCGACAGCTCTTCAGCAGGTGGCGTTGGAAAATGCGGCGCAGATAGTTCAGCGGTGCCACGATGTACCCGGTGCCCCACATGTCTGCCATGCCGATATGTTTGCAACAACGGTGACATCGGGTGGTGCCACTCCGGTGGTGACTGACTTGGTCTGTGTTGCTCACCCCACTGCATATACGGCGGCGATGGCGATGGTGGATGCGATGATTGCGGGGGTGGCCAATGCGGACATTCTCGAGCGGTTCTCCTTCCTGCGCGATATTGAGCAGCTTGTCTTCCGTGCCCTGCTCTATCGGCTGTACCTTCATGCGCTGCACCCCCACGCTAATTCGAACAATAGTGCGAGATTGACGGGGATCGTGCGCCAACTTTTGTGAGGGGCTCTTGGTACCCTGTGGCCATGCCCTCAACCCCGTCACCTGCGTCCTATACGCCGTCCACAGACAGGTTCTTCATCCCCGCTGAACCGACAGTTCGTCTGGTTGACCACGCAGACCAGACCACACCTACCTACACTTGGGAGCCACAGGCTGAGGCTCTTCTGAGCGGGTTGCCGGGGTCGACGGTGCTCACCGGGGTCGCCGGTAGTGGGGTGACCACCCTCCTGAGTGAGGCCGCCGCACACCGGCTGAAAGTCGGGCAATCCAGTGAGTCGATGCTGCTGATCACCCCCAATAAGACTGCTGCAACGACGGTTGAGCGTCAGCTCGCAGCCGCCCTGGTGCGCTCACAGGGGGAGGACTACGTGGCCACAGGCAAGATTGTCCGGTCCATTCACTCAGTCGCTTATATGATTGTGCGGGCAGCAGCGCAGTATCAGCACTCGGCGATCCCCCGGCTGATGACCGGAGGTGAGCAGGATGCAGTACTCCGTCAACTCCTCACCGGCCAAGCCGAGGCCGGTGGTCAGCCATGGGAGGAGCAATGGCGGCCAGCGCTCACCTATCGCGGTTTTGCGCGGGGAGTGCGAGATTTTCTGCTCCGCGCGGTGGAGCGGGTAGATATTGACGGCCCCGGCGACAGTCTCTTTGACCGGATCCGCACGGAAATAGAGCGTTTGGGGCGGGCTGAGCACAATGACCTCTGGGTGGGGGCGGCTGCGCTATTGGAGGAGTATCGGCAGGTAGACCGGTTGGAAAATGGTCCTCGCTACAATGCGGCGGAGCTGACCACACAGGCTGTCTTCCTGCTGCGCACGGATCCTCGGTTCCGCGACAGCGTGTGTCAGAAGTGGAGCTGGGTTGCCGTTGACGATGCTCAACATCTCGATCCCCGGTCGATGGAGCTAGTCCAACTCATCATGGAGCAGGCAGACCAGTCGATTGTGGCGGGAAACCCACAGGCGCTGGTCTTCTCCTTCCGCGGGGCAACGGCATCGATGCTCACCGACGTATCCAGCTATGACAGGCACATTCACCTGGATACGTCACACCGCCACTGCGAGGATCAGCGGGTAATCTTCGCCCCAACTCCTACACAGGAGACCGACGCAATCGCCAACGCGCTGCGCAGGCTCCACGTGGAGGACAACGTGGCATGGACGGACATGATCGTGGTCGTCCGCAACAGTGGCCAGGTGGAACCCCTTCGACATCGGCTCCTCGCCGCTGACGTGCCAGTCTATATTGACCCTGGTGATCTTGTCCTGGCAGAACAGCCAATGGTCGCGGCCATCTTGCAGGCTGTGCGGGTGATCATTGGTGATGCCGATACCAACGACGTGCTCGCACTCGCCGTTGGACCGATCGGTGCAGCTGACCCGATCACACTGCGGCGCATCTACCGAGAACTCGGCGGTGACGATACCTCCCCGCAGGAACAGGTCGCGCAGATCCTGCGCGGGGAGGCAGAGATTCCCGAGTCAGTCAACTTCGGGGAAACTGCCCGTCACATGCTTGAGCGCGTTCGTGAGGTACTCGCCGCCGGGCGCACCGCCTATGAGCAGGGAGCTGGCATTGAGACGGTGTTGTGGGAACTGTGGAGTCACACCGGATTGGGGTCGCGGCTGCTCACCGCCTCCCTGCGGGGAGGGGCAAGCGGATCACAGGCAGACAGGGATCTCGATGCAATGATGGAGCTGTTCGATCAGGCCGGAGATTATGTCGAATGGAAGGAGGGGGCAACACTGCGGGATTTCCTCCAGTTCATTGGGGAACAGGAACTGCCAACGAGCATCCGTGAGCGGCGCACCGTCCGTGCCGATGCCGTCACAATTGATACCGCTCATGCAGTTGTTGGGCGAGGGTGGCCGGTGGTCATCATCCCCCATATCAACGAAGGGGTGTGGCCGTCCCTCGAGTTGACAGGAACGCTGTTTGACCAGGAAAAGTTCGTCGATCTGGTGACGGAGAATATCTCCACCGATACCTACATTGACCGGCTGCGTCAACGAGCTCAGGAAGAACAGCGACTGTTTAACGCTGTGCTCGCCCGGGCGACTCAGCGGCTGATCCTCACCGCCGTCCGTTCTGACGATGCGGAGAGTTCACTGCCGCAGCCGTCGCCATTTCTCACCTCTCTTATCTCTGGGGCAGCCGATGGGCTGCGCGTGGAGGATGCAGGTACAGCTGAGGCCCAGGTGTTGTCAGCCCCGACAGTGATTGCAACACTGCGTCGCCAGCTCCGTGCGGCGGAGCCGGGATCAGATGCACAGAAACGCGCCGCCATGTCGCTGGCCCGCCTCGCGGAAGCCCATTTCTCCGCAGCCGATCCCACCCTGTGGTGGGGGGTGAATGGGCGCTCATCTGCCAGTCCGCTGATCCCGACGGACAAACCCATCACGGTCAGCCCCAGCTCTGTCGAACAGCTTGTGACCTGCCCACTGCGCTATGTGGTGCAGCGGTATCTTTCCCCAGCTGAATCGACTGCTCCGATGCGTCGTGGCTCCATCCTTCACGCCTACGCTGAGGCGGTGACTAGCACCGATGATCCAGACACGCGGGCAATTCTGGCTGAGCGCACTGTGAGTGCGATCCTACAGGTGGACAAGACTCCGGTCTGGAAAGAGACGACGGAGCGAGAAAGGATTCTGAGGACGCTGCGCAGGATCGATGAGTTCGTCGATGCTCATGCCAGTGGTGTCGACGGTGTTGAAGTACCCCTCCGGGCCAGTGTGGGGGTCTCACCTCAAGGCCACGAGGTAGTTCTCAGCGGGCGAGCGGATCGGATCCAGCGCAGTGCCGAGGATGCCGATGGGACACCGACCTACACGATTTACGATTTTAAGACTGGCACCAGTGTTATCACGAAGAAGGCAGCAGCAGATCATCCGCAGATGAAGGCCTATCAGTTGATGCTCCTCGCCGGTGGCCACCCCTCTGGTCACCCGGTCGCCTCCGGCGGCGCATATCTGGTCTATCCAGCCAAGGATGCGAAGAGTATCACTATGCGCAACCAGGAGCCACTGTCTGCAGAAGAAGCTGACGCGTTCGCCACTGCCGTCCGGACGGCAGCCGATGCGCTAGCCGGGACAGAGGTGTTGGCCGTTGCCAACCCACACTGTGGAAACTGTGAGATTGTCCACATGTGCCCCGTCCACGCCACCAGCGAGAGCGCCTAAGAGGAGGAAGTACCACGATGGCTCACAAACCAACCCCGCAGCAACAAAAGGTGATTGACCACGGTCCGCGCCCCCTGCTCGTTGTCGCAGGAGCTGGTGCTGGCAAGACGACGACGATGGCCCAACGGGTGGTCTCCCTGGTGGAGCGTGGAATTGCGGTGCCCGAGCAGATCCTTGGGCTGACCTTTACCCGCAAAGCTACCGAGAACCTGCGCCGCAAGATTCGGGAGTCACTGGTTCAGCTGCGCGATTCTGGGCAGTTGACACCGGACCGGCGGGAGCAATTGGCGCAGATCAACACCACGGTCAGCACCTATGACTCGTATGCCGGAGCGCTGGTGCGTGAATACGGTCTGTATCTTCCGGAGGAGCCGGACTCCCGCATTATCGGTGGAGCAGAGCTGTATTTGCGGGCATGGGATATTGTCAACCGTTACGAGGGGCAACTGTCAGCCGAACAATCTGTGTCCACAGTGACAAAGAAGGTTGTCATGCTCCTGCAAGAGATGGAGTCCAATGTGGTCTCCTCGGACCAGTTGCGGGAAGCAAATGACCAGTGGCGGCGCAGCATCCTTGAGGAAATCACCGGCACCAACCAGACGCTAGAGAAGTTCCTTTCCACTCTGGACCAGCGCGATGAATATCTCGACTTGGTTCAGCACATCTATGCTGACCTCGCAGACAACCACCTCACCACGTTTGCCCACACGATGTCGGTGGCCGCTCGGTTGGCATCCGAACATCCCGAAGTTTCGGCCGGTGAACGGGCTAAGTTCACGGTGGTGATGCTCGATGAATACCAAGACACCTCCCATGCTCAGAGAGTGCTGCTGTCCTCGTTGTTCGGTGGGGAACAGCCGATGGCCGTCACTGCGGTGGGTGATCCGATGCAGACCATCTATGGGTGGCGGGGAGCATCCTCAAAGAACCTGGCGGAGTTTGTGACGGACTTCCCCGATGTGCGTGGTCCGGCGACAGTATTGGAGTTGACCAAGAGTTTCCGTAACCCGTCTACAGTGTTGGATCTGGCCAATGCAACTGCCGACGTATTGCTCGGACCCGAACACGGGGATACCCCACGTCCGGTGTCCCGGCTCACGCCCTCCACCACCGGGGGAGATGTTCAGATCGGGCTGTTTGCCGATGCGGAGGAGGAAGCCGAGTTTGTTGCCTCGCGCTTTGCGCAGTTGTACAGTGCCTATACCCAGCAGGCACAACATGAGGAGCACCCCGATCCGTTCAGTGGGGCTGTCCTGGTGCGCAAGCACAAGCGGGTGCCACTGATCATTGAGGCATTGCAGCGTCACGGTGTCCCCTATGTCATTCACTTCTCGGGCGGTTTGCTCTATCTGGAGGAGATCCGTGCCCTCGTCGATGTTGCCCGCGTCCTAGTTCATCCGGAGGATTCCACGGCAACACTGTCGCTGCTGTTGGGGCCGATGGTGGAGCTTTCTCTGGCCGATGTGCGTGCCCTGGCAGCTCGCGCGAACTACCTCACGCGGCGCGGTGTGGAGGCTGACCAGTCGCCATCACCGAGCAAGACAGCACCGCTAACAACGCCAGAGGACATCCTGGAAAAGTTTACGGCCCAAGTAGACGAGATTGTATCCCATTTCCCCGAGGCTACGGTGTCACTGGCTGATGCACTGGCCGACCTGGGACCGGAGGAAAACTACTCAACTCACGGCTATGCTCGCCTGAAGGACATCGCTGCAACGCTGCGCCATCTGCGGACGGTGAGCTTGCGGAAGTCCATCAGCAGTCTCTTTCACGATATCGATGAGGCCTTCCATGTGCGCACAGAGGTACTGGCACGGGAAGACCCAGGGCAGTTGCAGGCGGCAGGAACAATTCACCTGGATGCGTTCTACGACGTGATCGCCGAGTATGAGCGGATTCCTGGAGCTACGGTGGCGAGTTTTCTCGACTATCTGCTGGCGGAAGCCGATGAGTCCGGTCTGGAGCTGGGGGAGGTCCACCACTCCGGGGACAGTGTCCAGATCCTGACAGTACACGCCGCAAAGGGTTTGGAGTTCGATCATGTGGCAGTGATCGGTGCAGGCCGCGATGACTATCCTGACGATGACACGCAACGGATTGCAACGGAGAGTTTCCTTTCGCGTCCGGAAATGTTGCTGCCTGAACTGTACGGGGACGCAGTGGAGATACCGGATACTGCCGATGCGACACTGTCGGCATCTGCGCTGCCGTTCCTCGATGGAACACCGGTCGTGGGATTCTCTGCCGACACCGGGAAAGCTGCTGACTTTACGCGCTTTGCCGACCGGTATAAGGCGCTGCTGCGGAAGAAGGAGATCCGTGAAACGGTCCGCCTGCTCTACGTGGCGGTTACCCGATCCGGTGGCACTCTTCTGTTTACCGCGCATCGAAAGTGGGTCAACCCGCAGACGCTGGCGGTTCAGGAGACTGAGCCAACCGCGCAGCTAGAGAGCAGTAAGAAGTTGGTCCCGAAGACGAATATCAGATGGGCAGAACCAGCACCGGTCACTGACGTTGACAGTGAGGGGGCGGAAGCGACAAGTGCCCATGAACCCGCCGAGCCACCCTCAGCACTGTTTCCTCCGGTTCCATCTGACACGGAGGACAAGCCGGGCAGCCGCCTCAATGGCATTGGGTTGGTTCAGTCCTATCGGGAATTGCTGCGGCAAGGGGAGCCTCTCACCGGCATCCAACCTTTCAGTCAGTTGGACAGTGATGTGGAGGCACTCATTGTTGAGCGTCAGCGTCAGGCCAGCCCCGTTGTTGACGTAAACATCGGTAACCAGTTGGCGGCAACGGAGTTGGTGGCGATGCGGATGGATCCCCAGGAGTTCGCCCGGCGCAAGCGACGTCCGGTGCCCTACAAACCCAATCAATTTGCCAAGCGGGGCACGGCCCTCCACGAGTGGATTGAACGCCACTACTCGTCCCCCTCCCTCCTCGATGACCTAGAGTTACCGGGGCTGGGGGAGGAGGTTGTTTCCCCAGCCGAGTTGGAGCAATTGAAAGAGAAGTTCCGGGCCTCCGAGTGGTGGGACAGGGTTCCGATCGCCGTCGAGGAGCCGTTTGAGATTGAACTGGCTGGGCGGATGATCCGCGGTCAAATCGATGCCGTCTTTCAAACGGGCGATGACTCCTACCAGGTAGTGGACTGGAAGTCAGGAAAAAAGCCGACAGGGGATGAGTTTCGGGCAGTCTCTTATCAATTGCGCATCTACCAGGTTGCGTGGGCCAGGCTGATTTCCCAGCGGAAAGGTAGAGTGATCCCCCCGGAGAATGTTTCAGCCACGTTCTACTACATTCGCTCCGGTGAGGCAGTCACCCCAGCTGCTGACGGCGGGGATACACTTGAGCAGATCTTTCAGGGTTTGAGTGACCCGATGGACTACTCTAGAGCTTAAACTGCAGTAGCTGATGTCAAAAGAAAGGATGTGACCGATGGCCTGGCGGCGGAGTATTGCGCCGACGTTGCGCACCCGGTTCGGGGTTGAACCTGAACTCGATGATCTGCCCGACCACGCTCTCGTCAACATCATTTCGATTCCTGAAGGCCGTCTTGTCAGCCCCTGGATACTCATCGCCAGGCGGATCCTCTATGCACTGCTGTTGCTGCTGGGTGTGGCCCTGTTGGTGTACTATGATCGGCGCGGTTACTCGGAGGATCTGACCTTTGTCGATGCCCTGTACTATTCGGCGGTGTCTCTATCCACAACCGGATACGGGGATATTACGCCGGTCACACAGCACGCCCGACTGATCAACATTATGGTGATCACGCCACTGCGGATCGCCTTCCTGGTGTTATTGGTGGGTACGACGCTGTCGGTGTTGACAGAAGAGTCGCGGAAGGCCCTCAAGATTCAGAGGTGGAGGAAACGGATGCGAGACCACACAGTTGTCGTCGGGTATGGCACAAAGGGGCGTTCTGCTGTGGCGGCGCTTCTCGCCGACGGTACTCCGCCTGGAGAGATCGTGGTGGTGGATACGGATCGCCACTCCCTGGAGGCCGCCTCCAGCCAGGGGTTGGTGACAGTCCACGGTTCCGGTACGAAGGCCGATGTGCTCAAACTGGCAGGTGTTACTCGGGCCAAGGCAGTTGTGGTGGCCCCGAGTATGGATGATACGGCGGTGCTGGTCACCCTGTCCGTGCGTGAACTGGCACCGAGTGCGAAGATCGTCGCCAGTGCTCGGGAGGGGGAGAACCAACACCTGCTGGAACAGTCCGGTGCGGATTCAGTGGTCATTTCCTCCGAGACAGCTGGGCGAATGCTCGGGCTGGCCACCGTCACCCCGTCGGTGGTGGAGATGATGGAGGATCTGCTCAGTCCCGATGAGGGCTTCTCCATTGCGGAGCGGGAAATCACCGACGATGAGGTGGGTGCGAACCCCCGCCACCTTGCCGATATTGTCCTCGGTGTGGTCCGTTCGGGTGAGCTCTATCGGATCGATTCACCGGAAGCAGAAACTGCCGAACCTGGTGACCGGTTGCTGTTTGTGCGACGGATTAGCTCATCTGATGCGACTGACCTGCGGATGTAGACGGGGAGTACATTCACTGTGGTGGCAGATGATCTGGGAGGACACCTCGATGATGCGCAGCGGGAAGCGGCATTGGCTCCCCGCGGGCCGGTATGTATTGTCGCCGGGGCGGGGACCGGCAAGACTAGAACAATCACCTACCGGATTGCCCACCTGGTGAACTCTGGCTTGGTGAACCCGCAGCGCGTGTTGGCGGTGACCTTCACCACCCGGGCTGCCGGTGAGATGCGTGATCGCCTCGCCGGGATGGGGGTGGAGGGGGTGCAGGCCAGAACATTCCACTCTGCGGCGCTACGTCAGCTGCGGTACTTCTGGCCGCAGGTTGCCGGAGATCAGCCGTTTATGCTGTTGGATAAGAAGAAATTTGGGATGGTTGCCCGGGCTGCTCAGGCAGTTGGTGTTGATACTGCGACCGAGACAGTGCGTGACCTATTGGGGGAGATTGAGTGGGCGAAGGCCTCCCTCATCAGTCCGGAGACCTACGCCCAGCAGGTGGAGAATTTCCACCGTACCCCACCGGTCTCAGCCGTCGAGACCGCAGCCGTCTATGGGCGGTATGAGGAATCTAAACGTACTCCCAGCGGCCTTCTCCTCGACTTTGATGACATCATCATCAACACCACGGCGATCCTGGAAAACTATCCGGGCATCGCCGATGTCTTCCGGGAACAGTACCGCACCTTTGTTATCGATGAATACCAAGATGTCACTCCCCTCCAGCAGAGGCTGGTGGAAGCCTGGTTGGGAGAGCGCCGGGATATCACTGTTGTCGGTGATGCCAACCAGACAATCTACTCTTTCACGGGAGCCACCCCGCGCTTTCTGCTGGATTTTTCGACCACCTACCCGGACGCTACTGTTGTCCGTCTGGAGCGCGATTACCGCTCCACCCCGCAGGTGACGGAACTGGCCAACGCTGTCATTGCCCGGGCACACGGGAGAATTGCAGGCACCCGGTTAACACTCAGGGGAATGCTACCGCCCGGTGACCCGCCGCATTTTAAAGAGTTTGCCTCTGAGCCGGAACAGGCGCGGGAGATTGCTTCGCGCATCGCCGACCTGCTCGGCCGAGGAGTACCTGCCTCGGAAATTGCCATCCTCTACCGGATGAATTCACAGTCTGCCGTATTTGAGCAGGCGTTGGGGGAACGCGGAATTGTCTACCAGGTGAAAAACGGCGAGGGGTTTTTCACACGGGCGGAGATTCAACAGGCCCTGCATGAGCTCATTGCGCTGGCCAATCGTCGTGATACGCAGTCGTTGGGGAACGCTCACGGTGAGAATCTGAGCAGTCTTGTTCGCGCAGTGTTGGCGCGGCTGGGTTTGACGGAGGACGAGCCGGAGGGTGTCCAGTCCCGGGAGCGCTGGCAGATGTTGAAGGCCCTGTGGGAATTGATTCAGGACTTGACTAGTAGTCATCCCACTCTGACCCTGAACGGCCTCAACGCTCAGCTGCATGCGCGGGCCGAGGCTAAGCAGAGCCCGCGGACGGAGGGGGTGACTCTGGCTTCCCTCCACGCGGCCAAGGGATTGGAGTGGGACGTGGTGTTTCTGACGGGGTTGGAGGAGAAATCACTGCCGATCCGCTACGCCATTGATGCTGGAGAAACCCAGATTGAGGAGGAGCGTCGCCTCTTCTATGTGGGGATCACCCGGGCCAAGCGGCAGTTGTTTATCTCGTGGGCGAGGGCTCGGTCGGAGGGTGGACGTGCCGTGCGGGAACGCTCGCGCTTCCTCGATGGCATCGCCCCCGACAGCTCCGAGGGGCCCGGTGTTAGCGGTGGGGCTACGTCTGTGCAGCGCCGCGACCATCGCCACCGCCGGAATCGAGTTTGTCGCAGCTGCGGGGCTGCCCTATCCACGCGGGCGGAACGAGCCGCAGGGTTGTGTGCATCCTGCGGTGAGGATGTCGATGACAGTCTCTTTGCTGCTCTCAAAGCATGGCGGCTGGAACAGTCTCGAACGGAGAAGATCGCCGCATATATGGTCTTTTCGGATGCCACCCTGATCGCAATTGCGCAGGCGATGCCTCGGACTGAGGCGGAGTTTCTCGCCGTTCCCGGTGTTGGACCGGTGAAGTTTGACCGCTACGGTGCCGGACTTGCGGCGGTTTTGGATTCATTCCGCTAGGTGCGCTCAGCGGAGAAACAGACATCGCACCAGCGGTGTGGGTGCATGATGCTGCGGGAAAAGCGCCCTGAATATGGTTCAATGACAGTGACCTCGCCGGCCTCAACATTCCGCGCCGTGGTACCGGGTGGGGCCGGTGAGTATTTACTGAGCAACCCGGCCAGGGAGACAACCTCGGCGGCAGTTGCCGCGATCGTCGCGGGAGGGGTGGTGGGGCGAGATGACAGCTGTTGGGCGAGCAGGGAGCGCCACTGTGGATCGCGGTCAATCCGGTAGAGTTCCGCACACATTGGACAGGCTCCGTCTCCGTGCACCATCACAGGGCCAATCCAGCCACGACCATCCACAATGGCAGCCTGAATCAGGTTGATCCCGGTGATTCCCCGCGTCGCTTTGGCAATGGCGGGAGATTCGAGCAGGGTGTCTACACAGATGACGCAGGCGTGGCCACCCCAGACCTGGACAAAGTCGGCGATATTGGCGCCGGGGTCCTTTGTGTAGACACGCCAGTGGTCCTCGTGTAAGAGCGATGTAATCGTCCGGGCCAGCGGGGAGTTGCCGACTATTGCCACCGCCGGGGGAGCGGTGAGTGCGGTGAGGATCTTGTAGGTGACGAGGTCTTCAACAACAGCGCGGGAGAGGTTGGAATCGAACTTGGCTTCGCGCAGTCGGTGGAGCAGCCCGGCCACGGTTATCGGCTGATGGCAGGCGCGAATAATCTCGGCCATCTTTCGCGCGGCCGACATATCGTCACAGTCGATGATGCCTGCCGACGCACTATCCAGGCCGAACTGTACGCAGGCGCGTGGCCGCAGCGCAACGGTGGCTGCGCCGGATAAAATGAGCTTCTGCTCGCTATTCATCATTGTCCCCCGGTATGCGGTGGTGGAGATTGGTTTGTCCACTCATCGTACCAGGTGTGTGCGCCGAGGTTTATTCGGGGGAGTCATCCCCCTTTTCCGCTTCGAGGCGGTTGATCTCGGCGATCGGATCGAAATCATCCATCTCCGTGGATTCGGCCAGCAGCTTATCGATAAACTCAGCTGATGAGTGGAGGTCAGCCGCTGTGGGGAGGAAGTCGGGATGATCCCAGATGTGATCGCGCTTGCTGCGTCCGACGGCAAACTCGACCCGCTGCCACAGGTCCACGGCAGCGTCGATAAGCGGTTCCCCGAGTTCGATATCGAGTGCTTCAGCGAGAGCACTTTCAGCGACGAAGCCGGCTGAGCGACGGTTGTGCCAGGCCTCTTCCATCTGTGCGGTAGAGGGAATCCGCTCACGCAACGCCTGGTGGGTGACTACGTCCACCCATCCCTCGATGAGGGCGACAAGAGTCTTAAACCGGGAGGTGGAGTAGTCATTGCGAGTGTAAATCTTTGGCTCGAGATCTTCGCCCCGGAGGTTGTTCAGGGTTTCTTGGATGCGCTGCGGATCGAATTCTCCGGATTGCATATCGCGGAGGGCCTCGTCCATTGCCGAGGTATCAATGGTCAGGCCCGCCGCGTACTCCTCGATGGCAGAGATGAGCGATTCCCCGATCCACGGTGCGTGGGCGAACAGCCGTTGGCGAGCTGCCTCGCGGGTGACGATGTAGACAAAGGCCTCCTGTTGGGGCACCGATAGATCGGAGACTGCCTCGCGCACATGGTCAGTGAGCACGACAATTTCTCCTGTGGTTACCGGGATCCCGAGATCGGAGCCGGTGAGGGTGTGAGTGGCCAGTTCTCCAAGTTCCACCCCAATGCTGCCAGAGGCCTGCATGTGGGAGAACTTGTTCATCAGGTTCATGACCGGAGCAACCATCTCCTTCGCCTCTTCGGGGACGGAGTCCTGATTGGCACTGCCGCGAGAATCAACAACTGGTTCAGCCAGCCGGATGCAGGTGGGTACGGTGTGGCTCAGCCACTGTCCCGCATTCCAAATCTGGGTGGGGGCCTGGGATGTGGCGATGTCGGTGACCTCATCCAGCCACAGCTCAGCCAGACGGACAGCTTCACTCACCAGCGTTTCATCCCCACTGCGGGGGCGTGGGTCACGACCGGATTGTTTAATCGCCTCACTGCCGGATTTGATCATCAGATCAGCGTTGAGAACAGCTCCGGTCTCCTCACCGTTGCGTTCCATCATGTGGGAGAACTGGCGCAACATATCCCCGAGGGGGCCACCGCCGGTAAAACCCTCCTCTGGAGTCCAGCTGACAAACCCACCGGTGGCACCGGGTGATCCTGAGGCGGGGGGACCAAACGGGAAGGGGAACCCAGAGCCAGAAGATCCAGGTTGGAATCCGAACATATTAAACAGTCCACCAAACGGGCCAGAGGCTCCGTTATTGTTGTGGTCGTTGTTATTGTCTTTGTTGTTGTCGCTATTGTCGTTGTTGTTGTCGTTGTTGGCGGTAAAACCGAATCCGTTGCTCATAGACACCAACCTACATGGATTGGGCCCCCGAGCGGTAGACCATCAGGCACGCCCTGAGCGAACACGCGAAAAACTCGGACAGGTAAATCCAGTAGGGTAGAGGCGTGCGCAAACTTCTCATTGGACTCATCCCCGTCATCCTGCTTGCCGGTGCGGTGAGCGCACCCAGCTCATTTTTACCGCACCTTCCGTTTGGTTTACCCTTCGCTGCGATGGGGCCGGGACCGACTGCTGATGTGCTGGGTACCACCGATGATGGGGCCGATGTGGTGACGATCACCGGGGCACCGGTCGATGAGACTACCGGTGAACTGCGGATGCTCACCGTCAGTGTGAAAAGTGACTTTGGACTGGCCCAAGCATTCAAGTTCTGGGCCGACGACAGGGAGGACTTGGTTCCTCTCAACCAGGTCATCCCGGCCAACAAGACCAATGATGAGGTAGAGCGGGAGAACGCAGCGGCGTTCACCAACAGTGAATCGGCGGCGACCTTGGCGGCGCTTAGCTACCTGGGCTATCCCCTGGAGACGCGGATTGTCGCAGTTACCCCGTCTGGTCCCTCGGAGGGGAAGCTCAGGGATGGGGATCGCATCACTGGTATCGACGATCAACCGGTGACCGTCCCCGAGACTGCGGTCACCTATATTCAATCCATACCGGTGGGAACAGATGTGACGATCCACACCGATCGCGGAGATGAGGTGGTGACAGTGGCCGAAAATCCGGATGTGCCCGGTGCCGGTTTTGCCGGTCTGCTGTTACAGGCCGACGCTTCCGGGGATGTCAGCATTGACTATCACCTCACCGATATTGGTGGGCCCTCTGCCGGGCTGATGTTCTCGCTGGGGGTAGTGGACAAGCTCGATCCCGCCAACATCACCGGCGGCAAGCGCGTGGCCGGTACTGGCACGATTGAGCCGGACGGAACAGTCGGGCCAATTGGTGGAGCAAAGTTCAAGGTCATCGCTGCTGCGGATGCTGGTGCGGAGGTCTTTTTGGCACCCCGTGGAAACTGTGCTGAAGCCGTCGAATCGGCCCGGAAGCACGACATCGACATCACTGCCATGCCGATTGTCGCCGTCGACACGCTCGCATCAGCCGTGGATCAACTGCGGATGTTCTCTGCAGGCGAGACGGAAGCGCTCGATCTGTGCAGCTGAGCAGTCGGTTCAGCGGTGGGGTCCAGCCCCAATTGGCGGATTGTCTCCTCCGGGTCCACCTTGTCTGAGGAGATCATCTGTTGCATGACCAGGCCCAACCGTTCGTCAACGACGGTGATAATCGCTGTCGATCCCACAGCTGACCAGCCGACAACGAGATCCCCGGATTCGGCTACTACCCGGGAGGAGCGCAACTCGCGGAGCAGCTGAGCGGTGGAGGTGGCCTTTGTCATTGAGTCAAAGAACTGGAACTGCCCCACCTCTGGTCCCGAACAGGAGGAGGAACCGGGAATACCGTTGGGGTCACAGGTCTCTAGCCCATCAAAGAAGCTGGCTGGAGCCAGCGAGGCGAACTTTTCCCGGACTTTGTCCACCGTGTCCATCGCTGTATCCTCGTTCGACGAGTTGGCTGAAGAACGGGTTGTTGATCCGGTTGTTGACCGCGATGATGAGGAGGTGGCAGGCGACGTGGTGGTGGCAGATGACTGTGTGGATGGCTGAGTTGTCGGGGATGTTGTGGCGGCGGGAGGTTCACTGGTGACTGTGACCGTTTCCGGGGACGTGCCACCACTGCACCCGGCCAGACCGAGAGCTGCCGCGACCACCACAAGGGCTGCTGGTGCCGTCTTCACTGTCTGCCACATGCGCTCTAGTCTATCAGCGTTTGGTTGAGACTGAACACGAGAATATCCTCCAATTCCGGGGCGATCTCCGGCCCACCCCGCAAAATGTACTCATCCTCACCGAACGCCCCCAGCTCTTCTAATTCCGCCTCGGTGGGCTGCAGTTGCAACAATGTGGCCGTCACCCCGTTCTTCAGACCCCCAGAATACAGCCGAGCAGTGCGCACACTGGGCCCGGTAGTTCCATCCTCACTGGTATCGCGGAAGCGGATTTCCTGGGCGAGGATCGCTCCCTCCACCCCATCGGGCCACACAACCCGGCTTAGATACTCCATCACTTCTCCGGTTCCCGGTGCAACGTTGTCCGGAAAATCCTGGACTACCAGTGTCAGTGGAGCCGCCTCATCGGGGTCTGGGAGAGCGTCAATGAGCAGAGCACTGGGTACGAGTCCAAACAGTGTGGGGTGAGACTGCCCCCAGCCTTCGGCGTGGATGAAGTCTACGGCCTCCCGCAGCGCACGGTTGAGCATGCTACGGGTGAACTCCTGCGAACCTGCGTTAGGTGACAGGGTGGACATGGTGTGCCTCCATCTCTTTCTGCGTGGCGACGTGATCGGAACCTCAGGGTGGGCGGTACCGGGAACTTATGACTGCACTGAGCCGTTGCTCCTATTGGTACTACACTAGCGGTGGTTCCCAGTAATCAGCTAGAAGATAAAGGAGCAGCTTGTGGCCTCGCCTCTGACCCGGCCCGTACGCAAACCCAACCGCGGCCTGATGATCCTCATCACCGTCGTGGTCATCGCGTTCATCCTCATCCCGTCTCTTACGGCCTACTACACCGACTGGCTGTGGTTTAGGTCCGTCCACTTCGACTCAGTGTTCATCAAAACACTGTGGGTGCGGGTGGTCCTCTTCCTCATCTTCGGGCTCATCGCCGCCGGGGTGACCTGGCTGTCTGGTTGGATGGCATTCAAACATCGCCCAGACGACATCGCCAGCATGTCCTTCTCCCCGGCGATTCAGGAATACCGCCAGATGTTGGAAAAGTCCCTGCGCAAGGTCCTCGTCGCCGTGCCGGTCGTCGTTGGCATCATGGCTGGACTCATCGGACAGGCCGCGTGGCGGACCATCCTCTTCTTCTTCAATTATCAATCCTTCGGGGTGGATGACCCACAGTTCGGCCGCGACCTCGGCTTCTACGCCTTCACCCTGCCGATGCTGCAGCTGGTGCTCTCCGCCCTGTCTCTCCTCGTCGGAATCGCTTTCTTTGTCGCCCTCGCCGCCACCTACCTGCTTGGTGGCATCCGTGCAGGTAACCGGGCAACGGGGGAGAAGATGTCGATCACCACACCGGCTCGCATCCAGTTGAGTGCGATCGCTGGAATCTGGATGCTGCTGTTGGTGGGGCGGCTGTGGGTGGATCGCTACCTGCTGCTCAACAACCAACACACCACCTTCACCGGCGGCAACTATACGGACATCAATGCCGTCCTGCCAGCCAAGATCATCCTCATCGTCATCGGCATTGTGGTGGCAGCCGCATTCTTCTCCGCCATCGTGCTCAAGGACCTGCGCATCCCGGCTGTGGCCACGGTGCTGATGATCCTCTCCTCGGTGGTCATCGGCACAGCCTGGCCACTGTTGGTGGACCAGTTCAAAGTGAAGCCGAACGGCCAGGAGACCGAGTCCCCCTACATTGCCCGCAACATTGAGGCCACCCGCTACGCCTACGGTATCGGCCCCGATCACGTCACCTACCAGAATGACTGGGGACGTCCCCAAGCCAGCGAAGGGGCAGTCGATCCGGCGGCAAGTGAAGCTGTCGCTTCCGATGCGGCCACCGTCTCCAACATCCGGATCTTGGATCCGGAGGTCCTCTCCGCCACGTTCACTCAGCAACAACAGCTGAAGAACTTCTATGGCTTCCCCGAGTCCCTGGCCATTGACCGCTACGTCCAAAACGGGCAGCTGCGAGACTTTGTCGTCGCCGCCCGCGAGCTGAATCCCTCCATGTTGGCCGATAACCAGGCAGACTGGCTCAACCGCCACACTGTGTACACCCACGGCAACGGCTTTGTTGCCGCCCCTGCCAACAAGGTGGACGAGGTTGCCCAGGATGTCTCCTCCACTCGCGGTGGCTACCCCATCTACACCGTGGCAGACCTGCAGAACCTGGGCCAGGACATCCCCGCCGATGACCCCGACCGGTTGGCACTCGGCCTGGAGCAACCCCGCACCTACTACGGTCCGGTGATCTCCGATGTCGCCCCGAGTTTGGACTACGCCATCGTTGGTGACAACGGCTCCGGGCAGAGCTTTGAGTACGATGCCGACGGTGTCTACTACACCTACGACGGTGAGGGTGGTGTTGGCGTTGGAAACGTCATCAACCGTGCGGCGTACGCCCTCCAGTTCCAGGAACTGAAGATCCTGTTGTCCAACCGCATTGGGGAGGGCTCCAAGATCCTCTACAACCGCAACCCCGCAGAACGCGTGGAAAAAGTCGCCCCGTGGCTGACCGCAGATTCCAAGGTCTACCCGGCAGTGATTGATGGGCGCATCAAGTGGATTGTTGATGCCTACACCACCCTCACAGACCTCCCCTACGCGCAGCGGATGTCGCTCAATGAAACCACCCAGGATGCCCTCACCCCACAGGGCAACCCTCAGTTAACTGCCAACCAGCAGGTCTCCTATATTCGCAACTCGGTGAAGGCTGTGGTGGATGCCTACGACGGCTCAGTCACCCTCTACGAGTTTGATGAGACCGATCCTGTGCTCAAAGCGTGGAAAGCCGCCTTCCCGGGGACAGTGCAGCCGAAGTCTGCGATCAGCGACGAGCTGGCTCAGCACCTGCGCTATCCGGAGGACCTGTTTAAGGTGCAGCGTGAACTCATCGCCAAGTACCACGTGGATGACCCGGGTGTGTTCTTCAACAACGATGCCTTCTGGTCCGTGCCCAATGACCCCTCGGCCACCGATGAGACGCGCCGGGCGCTGCGTCAGCCTCCGTACTACATTGTCGCCTCCGATCCGCAGACCGGTGAGGCCTCCTTCCAGCTCATCACCCCGTTCCGTGGTCTTGAGCGCGAGTATCTGGCTGCCCACATGACGGTGACCTCTGATCCGGACAACTACGGCAAGATCACTGTGCGTGCTCTGCCGACTGATTCGCTCATGCTTGGCCCCAAGCAGGTCCAGGACACAATGGACTCCTCTGATCAGGTGGCCCGGGACCGTTCGCTGTGGCAGAACACTAACGATGTGATCAACGGCAACCTGCTGACCCTGCCGGTCGGCGGCGGCAAGATCCTCTACGTGGAGCCGATGTACACCAAGCGCAAGGGGCAGGAATCTGCCTTCCCGAAGCTGCTGCGTGTGCTCGTCTCCTATGATGGCCGCATTGGCTACGCGGCGACGGTGGCTGAGGCACTCTCGCAGGTGGGCATTGACCCACGGGAGGCGACAGACCTGGAGGCCGCCGGCACTCCGACGGCTGACGCGCCGGCGACCCCGCCTGCCGGTCAAACCACTGCAACTCCACAGACACCTGCTGGTGACCGTGATGCTGCCCTGCAGCGCATCTCCGATGCGCTCGCCGGTGTCCGCTCCGCGCAGGGTGGCTCTTTCTCTGACTATGGCAAGGCCCTGGATGAGTTGGATGCCGCAGTGCGCGATTATCAGACCAACTTCCAGTGAGTTGGTCCGGTGACGGCCTCCAAACAGGGCAAGTGACCTGCCGGTTTCTTTACTGCCCCAAGGCCGGGTAATATCTAAACCCGGCCTTGGGGCTATAGCTCAGTTGGTAGAGCGTCGCGTTCGCAATGCGAAGGTCAGGGGTTCGATTCCCCTTAGCTCCACAA
>R14__coassemble_647_pt1 | contig 22209 bp, 25 predicted proteins | sample R14__metabat2_low_PE_014 | metagenome-assembled genome bin R14
GGATCTCTCCACTGAAGAGGGGTGGACGGCCGCAGTGAACAATTACAACCTGAGTGGAAAATATTTACGGGAAGATCGTGACGCTGCCGCCGCGTATGCCCTACGCAAACCCGCATCACTGCTGTAGGCTGGAATAGAACAGTTAACCGTGTGCTCGGTTGCACACCTGTGAGCCCAGGAGGCATAACCGGAAATGGCAGAAATCCTTGATATCCACGCCCGCGAAATTCTCGATTCCCGCGGCAATCCCACTGTTGAAGTCGAAGTCCTCACCGACAATGGCATCGTTGCCCGAGCTGCCGTGCCGTCCGGCGCATCCACCGGTGTGCACGAAGCCCACGAGTTGCGCGACGGTGGTGACCGCTACATGGGCAAGGGTGTAGAGCAGGCCGTAGAAAACGTCAACGGCCCGATCGCCGAAGCACTCATCGGCTTGGATGCTCGCGACCAGCGCGAAATCGACCAGGCGATGATCGACCTGGACGGCACGGACAACAAGTCCAAGCTCGGTGCCAACGCCATCTTGGGTGTGTCCATCGCCTGTGCAAAGGCCGCTGCAGAGTCCAGCAACCTTGACCTCTTCCAGTACGTCGGCGGCCCGGCCGCCCACACCTTGCCGGTGCCGATGATGAACATCCTCAACGGTGGTGCCCACGCCGATTCCGGTGTGGATGTCCAGGAGTTCATGATCGCCCCGATCGGCGCGGCCACCTTCCGTGAAGCATTGCGCATGGGGGCGGAGGTCTACCACAACCTCAAGGCTGTCATCAAGGCCAAGGGCCTGTCCACCGGTCTCGGTGATGAGGGTGGCTTCGCCCCGTCGGTCGGCTCCACCGCCGAGGCCATCGACCTCATCGTCGAGGCCATTGAGAAGGCTGGTCTGAAGCTGGGCGATGACGTTGCCCTCGCACTCGACGTGGCCTCCTCCGAGTTCTACAAGGATGGCAAGTATCACTTCGAGGGTGGCGAGCACACCGCCGAGGAGATGGTCCAGGTCTACCGGGAACTCATTGAGAAGTATCCGATCGTCTCCATCGAGGATCCGCTGCAGGAGGACGATTGGGAGGGCTACACCAAGCTCACCGCCGAGATCGGTGACAAGGTGCAGATCGTTGGCGATGACTTCTTCGTCACCAACCCGAAGCGGTTGGCCGAGGGCATTGAGAAGAAGGCGGCCAACGCCCTGCTGGTGAAGGTCAACCAGGTTGGCTCACTGACCGAGACCTTCGATGCAGTGGAGTTGGCCCACCGCGCTGGCTACCACACGATGATGTCCCACCGTTCCGGTGAGACCGAGGATGTCACCATTGCAGACCTCGCTGTCGCCTTGGACTGCGGTCAGATCAAGACCGGTGCTCCGGCCCGCTCGGAGCGCGTGGCCAAGTACAACCAGCTGCTGCGCATTGAGGAGAAGCTCGGTGACGCTGCCCTCTATGCAGGCCGTTCGGCCTTCCCGCGCCTGGATGCGTAGGAGTTTCGGTCAATGAGTCGCCGCCAGTCAGTTCCGGTTGCCCACCGTACAGGTGAGCAGCCGGAGTCTGCGCGCCGTCGCAACGTCCGCCCAGGTGCGATCAAGCAGTCCGGTACACTGACTGCTTCGCTGACCCCGGTCCACTGGGCGATCCTCATCGGCGTGCTGATTATCTGCCTGGTGGCAATCTCGATGCCGTTGCGCAACTACTTCACGCAGCGGTCCGAGATTCTGCGGCTGGAGTCCTCCATCAGTGCTCAACAGTTGGAAAAACAGCGGGTCAGCGAGGAGATTGCGAAGTTCTCCGATCCCGCCTACCGCGATGAGGTGGCAAGAAACCGGTTGGGGGTGACCAAACCAGGTGAGGTGGCCTTCCGGATTGATGATCCGCGAATCACCGGTGCCGCCCCATTGGCGACGGCACAGTCAGTGACTGCCCAACCGGATACCTGGTACGAACAGCTGTGGGTGTCCCTGGGGGTTCAGGGGGTAGAATAAGCGCCCATGGCAGTATCAACCGAGGACCTAGAAACCATTGAACGCCAACTCGGGCGCACCCCCCGCGGGGTGGTGGATGTGGCCTACTACACTCCCGATGGGCAACCCGGGGTCATTGTGACCTCCCCACGGTTGCCCGACGGCACTCCCTTTCCCACCCTCTACTACTTGACGGATCCCCGTCTCACCACTGCCATGTCCACCTTGGAAGCAGCCGGGGTGATGGCGGAGATGACTGAGCGCCTGAACCACGATGAGGCGCTCGCTGCCAACTACCGGCAGGCGCACGAGCACTATCTGGCCACGCGCAACGCGCTGGAGGACTTGGGCACTAACTTCTCCGGTGGGGGAATGCCCGAGCGGGTCAAGTGTCTCCACGTGCTTGCCGCCTACGCTCTCGCCGAGGGGCCTGAGCGGGTGTGGCTGGGCACAGAGGCTCTCGCTCTGGCAGCCGCCCACGATCCCACCCTACGCGGTAGTGCGATCCCCGCGGACTGGCCGGAGGTAGATACCGATGAGTAGGGTTGCCGCTGTCGACTGTGGCACCAACTCGCTGCGGCTGCTCATTACCGACCACACCGGTGGTGAAGTCCACCACGTCACCCGCCTCAACAACATCATCCGGTTGGGCGAGGGTGTCGATGAAACTGGGCGCATTTCCGATGCAGCTCTCCAGCGAGCCCGCACCGTGTTGAGTGACTATGTGTCCATCATGGAGCGCGAAGACGTGCGTGCGGTGCGGATGGTGGCCACCTCCGCCACCCGGGATGCCTCCAACCAGGAGGAGTTCTTCGCCATGACCGAGGAGCTGTTGGGGGCGATCCAGCCGGGTGCACGCGCTGAGGTGATCAGTGGCGAAGAGGAGGCTGCACTCTCCTTCGTCGGTGCCACTCTCGATGTTCCCCACCGTGATTCGCCGACCTTAGTCATCGATCTCGGTGGTGGATCGACAGAGTTTGTGGTGGGTATTCCCGAAACCGGCGAACTGGCAGGTGCCTACTCCACCCGCATGGGTTGCGTGCGCATGACCGAGCGCTTCCTCCACACCGAACCGCCCACCGATGAAGAGATTGCGCAGGCCCGCCAGTGGGTGCGCGACCAGCTGGACATCATGATGGCGGCCGTCCCCCTCACGACAGCGACAACAGTGGTTGGTTGCTCTGGCACATTCACCACCCTCTCTGCGGTGGCCCAGGGGCTGGAGGAATACGATCCGCAGCACATTCACATGTCGCATGTGCGCAGTGAGGGGCTTCACGTCATCACCGAGGATCTGCTGCACCAAACACCTGCCCAGCGCGAGGAGTCGCCGGTGATTCTGCCTGGGCGTGCCGACGTGCTCGGTGGTGGAGCGATCATTGTGCAAGAGATTTTGTCGCTGCTGGATGAACACCTGGGGTTGACCGAGTTGTTCGTCTCCGAGCAGGATATTCTCGACGGAATTGTCGCCGGACTACGCTGATGGTCTAGTCTTAGGACAGGTCCTGTGACCTCTAGGTGTGACGTGTAGTCACACCTACCCCCTGTAGCCCAATTGGCAGAGGCAGTCGACTTAAAATCGATCAAGTGTGGGTTCGAGTCCCACCAGGGGGACTTTTTCTGGAGATTGAGCTGGGGGCAGTGATGATAGTTTTTCTGATATCTGGGAACTGTTTGGTGGGGTTGTGCGTTATAGGCAGTGTCAGATGTTTTATCCCTGGGGATAACCCCTTAGATAGAAAGAATCAGTGAACCACAGTGCGTAGTAATAACCCGGTCATTGGAACCCTTGAGCGGTCAGCGTCCGCCCAGTACGCCCAAAACCAGTTTGGGCACAACCAGTTTGGTGTAGGCGAGCGCCCATTCACTCTGCCCACTTCTCCCCAACAGCCCGCCGGTGAGCGGGCCCTCACCGTCGATGACATCATCGCCAAAACAGGGATTACCCTCGCGGTCATCGTTGTGGCTGCGGTGGCTAACTTTGCACTGGCAGTCACCGGTAACCCCGGAGCAACCATGGGTTTGACTGCGCTGGGGGCAATCGGTGGCCTCATCGCCGTGATCGTATCCTCGGTGTCCGCCCGTGGTGGCGGATCGGCTGCCGTCACCCTCATCTACGCCGTCTTTGAGGGCCTGTTCGTCGGCGGCTTCTCCTTCCTGATGACTGGCTTCACTGCTGCCAATACGGACATTGGGCTACTCATTGCTCAATCTGTAGTGGGAACGTTCGGTGTCTTCGCCGGTATGCTCTACGTGTACAAGTCCGGGGCAGTCAAGGTGACCGGCAAGTTCCGCCGGGTGGTCACCGGAGCAATCTTCGGTGTGCTGGCCATGGTCATCATCAACCTCATCGCCAGCTTCTTCGGGCTGAACCTCCTGCGCGATGGGGGCATTCTCTCCATCGTATTCTCGCTGGTGGTCATCGTCATCGCCGCGTTCACATTCCTGTTGGACTTCGACGAGGCAGACCGGCTCGTGCGCGCAGGTGTCCCCGCCCGCTACGCCTGGGGGATCGCCCTGGGGCTGGCGGTGACAGTGGTGTGGTTGTACACCGAGATCCTGCGGTTCTTGAGCTACTTTAGGGATTAGTTCTTCTCGTTGGCCAGCCGCTCTGCGCGCAGCGTGGCGGCCTTGGCTGAATCATACGGCTCAGCGGAGACGAGCGTCACTGTGATCTCGGTGCCGTTGGGGGCGGTATAGGAGCGCGTCTCGCCCTCCTTTGCACCGATGAGGGCCGCCCCGAGGGGGGACTCCTCCGAGTAGGTTTCCAGGTCGGGGTTCTCCGATGCGGTGGCGCGGGTACCGATGAGGAAGGTCTCCTTATCGGACTCATCGCCGTTGTAGTAGACGTGGAGAACGGAGCCCGCTTGGGCCTCACCTTCGCGGAGGGCAGAGCGCTCAGTGGTGGAATTCTTGAGCATCTCCTCAATCTCACGAATGCGGGCCTCCTCTTGGGCCTGCTGGTCGCGGGCGGCATCGTAGCCGGCGTTCTCCTTTAGGTCGCCCTCTTCGCGGCGCTCATTGATCTCAGCGGCGATCACCGGCCGGTTATCGATGAGGGCCTTCATTTCCCGTTCGAGGGCTGCCTTCGATTCCGGCGTGATATAGGTCTTGGGGCGTTCAGCCATGAGTTTCCTTCCCGGTGGTTAATGAGACTGGGCAATTATACAACTTACTGGAGCGATGTGGGATCAATGGGGGTGTCAGACAGTGGCAAGGCTGCATCGGTGAGATAGCTGGGCACATTGACCGAGCACCCGTAGGTTTCCCCGACCACGGGAACACCGCGAGTGGGAATATCCGCGACAATGCGGGTGAACTCTTCACCGCCAACCGGGTTGAGTACTTCCCGGCGACCGATCTCATTCTTGTCATAGTCCCAGGCCAAAATGATGCAGTAGGAGGGGACGTTGACATCCTTGCGCTGCACATCGTAGGTGAGCCGGAGTGTGTTGTCCGTCAGACGCTGATGTGAGATGCGCGTTGCGGTCACTGGGGTGTCCTGTTGCTTTTGGGTGTATTGGAACACCACCACAACTGCCGCCAAGAGCAGGAAGAAAAAGATAACAGCCAGCACTTTTCCTGTAATCGGGCTGGCTGGCTGAGCGCCGGCGGCGGCGCGAGAGGTGCGTTCCGGTTGGGTCATGGGTCTCATCTTAACCGGCAGCAGTTCATTGTGTTAAGGTGGGGCGCGTGTTTAGTTTGATGGCGATTCACGCGCACCCCGATGACGAGGCCAGCAAGGGGGCTGCAACAATGGCGAAGTATGTGGCAGCTGGCCATCGCGTGCATGTGGTGACGTGTACGGGAGGGGAGCGCGGGGATATCCTCAACCCAGGGATGGACAAGCCAGGTGTACTGGAAAACATGGCTGCCATTCGCCGCGAGGAGATGGCGGAATCGGCCCGGATACTCGGTGTTGAGCACACGTGGTTGGGGTTTGTGGATTCTGGACTTCCGGAGGGCGATCCGCTGCCACCACTGCCGGAGGGGTCGTTTGCAACGCAGCCGCTGGATGTACCGGCCAATGAGTTGGTCCGAGTGATCCGTCAGGTGCGCCCCGATGTCCTCATTACCTATGATGAACAGGGCGGATACCCGCACCCGGACCATATTATGACGCATCAGATCTCGATGCGGGCGTGGGAGCTGGCTGGAGATCATGGCTACCGCCCAGATTTAGGTGAGGCGTGGGAGCCGAAGAAGCTCTACTACGTCCACGGGTTTTTGTTTGGGCGGCTGCGCGCTCTACAGGAGGAGATGGTTCGCGAGGGGCTGTTGGAGAAGGTGGAAGAGCTTCCCCGTCACCGTGAGGATATTTCTGCGCGGATTACGACGCAGGTTGAATGTGCGGAATTCTTTCAGGTACGGGACAGTGCGTTGCGGGCTCATTCCACTCAGATTGATCCCAAGGGCCGGTTCTTTTCGATTCCGCTGGAGATTCAGCGTAGGGTATGGCCTACGGAGGAGTTTGAGTTAGCGGCCACCCGGGTGCGCACACAACTTCCCGAAGATGATTTATTTGCAGGTCTTCAATAGCACACGTGTGGAATAAGGAGTACTAATGCTCGTCGAGTTTCTGGCACAGTCCCCGGCAACCGGTCCGATGGGTGAGGAGTTTGGTAAGGCCTCCCCAGTCGGTGTGTTTGTCGTGCTGGCGATGGCGGTGGTTGTCCTCTTCTTGGGGTGGCGGCTCTCTCTGAGAGTGCGGCGGATGAATCAGCGGCGAACCTTTGCGCAGGAACATGACATCGATCCGTTTGACAAGGAGACGTTGGATCGAGCGATGCGTGAGGCGGGAATTAACGTTCCAGAGCGGACACCATTTCTCTAAAATCTGTTCCTTACAACTCCTCCAGGTTTAGTCACTACATCAGTAGTAAGCGGGCTAGACTGGTGGGGTGAACATCCTGCCAACCCTGCTCTATCCGCTCTATGAAAACCACCTCAAAAACGTGGTTCGGGGCGGGAAACAGCCACGTCACATTGCTGTTGTTGCTGATGGAAACCGGCGATGGGCGCGGGAGGCAGGTTTTGCCGATGTTGCCCACGGTCACCGGGTGGGAGCGAAGAAGATCGGTGAGTTGGTTTCCTGGTGTGGGGATACCGATGTTGAAATCGTCACCGTGTATCTGCTCTCCACAGAAAACCTGAAACGTTCATCTGAGGAGCTGGATCTGCTCTTCGACATCATTGAAGATGTGGTCAAGGAGCTCTCCGCGCCGGATATCAACTGCCAGGTGCGGTTGGTGGGCCATCTTGACCTGCTTCCGGAAAAAATGGCAACGACGATGCAGGAATACGCTGCACTGACAGCTGACCACACCGGTGTTGAGGTAAACATCGCTGTTGGCTATGGGGGCCGCCAGGAGATCGTCGATGCTGTCGCCGCCTTCATTGAAGAGGAGCGTAGCAACGGGACCACCATCGATGAGCTGGCTGGGAAGGTGAGTGCGGAGGCCATCTCCCGCCACCTCTACACCTCTGATCAGCCCGATCCAGACCTGGTTATCCGCACCTCTGGGGAACAGCGGTTGAGTGGGTTTCTCCTGTGGCAATCGGCGTACTCAGAAATCTGGTTCACCGATACCTACTGGCCGGCGTTTCGGCGCATTGATTTCCTCCGGGCCTTGCGCGACTACTCTAACCGATCCCGGCGGTTTGGGAAATAGGCGTGGTTGGCGTGGTGTAACCGACGGTCTACATCCGCCGCATACTCACCGAGCCGACTGTGTGATCGGACTGTTTGGACAAGATGAGCGAGGCCCGCACGCGGGTGGGGAGGATATTCTCAACAAGATTGGGCAGGTTGACTGACTGCCAGATTTCTCGGGCGGTGTCGGTGGCTTCCGCGTCGGAAAGCCCGCCATAGGCGGCGAAGTGGCTGCCGGGTTCGCGGAAGACTGTTGAACGCAGCGTCAAGAACCGGTCAATGTACCACGCCTCAATGTCGCTGGAGGCGGCATCCACATAGATGGAGAAGTCAATAAAATCACTGACCATCAAGGTCGGCCCGGTCTGCAGCACGTTGAGCCCCTCAATGATGAGGATGTCGGGGGAGGTGACGGTATGAAACTCGCCGGGGACAATGTCGTAGGCCTTGTGCGAGTAGACGGGGGCTGTGACCGGGCTCACCCCGCTCTTTACATCGGTGACAAACCGCAACAGGGAGCGGCGGTCGTAGGATTCGGGAAAACCCTTCCGCTCCATGAGGCCACGGGCGGTCAGTTCAGCGCTGGGGAAGAGGAACCCATCTGTGGTGATGAGATCGACGTTGGGGGTGGTATCCCAGCGTTGGAGGAGGACTTGAAGGATACGGGCGGTGGTGGACTTGCCGACGGCCACCGAGCCGGCCACCCCGATGACAAACGGCACCTTTGCGGCTGGGCGGCCCAAGAACTGGGCAGTGGATTCGACGCGCTTTTGGGCTGCCAAGACTTGCAGATAGATCAGCCGGGAAAGGGGAAGGTAGACATCCGACACCTCATCAAGCTGAATGTTTTCCCCCAACCCGCGCAGTTGAACGAGCTCCGATTCTTTAAGCACCTGAGGCATCGTCATGCGCAGGGTGCGCCACTGGTGACGATCGAACCGGATGTATGGGGAGGCAACCATAGGCTCTATTGTGCCATTGTTATCTCGGTCAGTACACTGTGAGGGTATCGTCAGCTGGCATGTGGGTGTAGCACACGCACCCAAGGCACACAGCAAGAAAGGAAACGGCAAAGACAATGACGGAGGACATTCGCTACCAGTCCCTGTCCAGCATCGATCCAGAGGTGTTTGATGCGATGACGAGTGAGTTGGGGCGTCAACGCAGCACACTGGAGATGATCGCCTCAGAGAACTTCGTACCCCGGGCTGTACTGGAGGCCCAAGGTTCGGTGCTCACCAACAAATATGCAGAGGGCTATCCCGGTCGGCGCTACTACGGTGGCTGCGAATTTGTCGATGTCGTCGAGAACCTCGCCATTGAGCGGGCGAAGAAACTCTTCGGGGCCGAGTTCGTCAACGTGCAGCCACACTCCGGTGCCCAGGCCAATGCCGCAGTCATGTTTGCTGCCGCTGAGGTTGGCGATACGCTTCTGGGCCTCAAGCTCGATCACGGCGGACACCTCACCCACGGGATGAAGATCAACTTCTCCGGTCACAATTACAATGCCGTTGCCTACGGGGTGGATGAGCAGACCTACCGGATTGACATGGATCAGGTGCGCGACATTGCGCTGAAGGAACACCCCCAGGTGATTGTCGCCGGGTGGTCAGCCTATCCGCGTCAGCTGGATTTTGCCGCTTTCCGCGCAATTGCCGATGAGGTGGGAGCCGTGTTGTGGGTGGACATGGCGCACTTCGCCGGCCTCGTTGCCGCAGGCTTGCACCCCAGTCCCGTCCCCTACGCCGACATTGTCACCTCCACGGTGCATAAGACTTTGGGTGGGCCACGCTCGGGCATGATTATGGCCAAAGAGGAGTGGACCAAGAAGATCAATTCTGCCGTCTTCCCCGGCCAACAGGGTGGTCCGTTGATGCACGTCATTGCGGCTAAGGCCGTGGCATTGAAGATTGCTGCGAGTGCTGAATTTAAAGCCCGTCAGGAGCAGACGGTGCGTGGGGCGAAGATCCTCGCCGATCGTCTCCTGCAGAAGGACTGCGCCGATCAGGGTATCCAGGTGCTCACCGGGGGGACTGATGTGCACCTCGTGCTGGTGGATCTGCGCAACTCGGCGATGGATGGCCAGCAGGCCGAGGATCTTCTCCATGAGGTGGGGATCACCGTCAACCGCAACTCGGTGCCGTTTGATCCGCGCCCGCCGAAGGTCTCCTCGGGTCTGCGGATTGGCACTCCGGCCCTGGCCACGCGTGGTTTTGATGATGATGCGTTCGTTGAGGTTGCCGACATCATTGCGACGGCACTCGTCGCAGGTGATACCGCTGACGTGGACGGATTGCGTCGTCGTGTGAGCGCTCTCACAGAGAAATACCCCCTGTATGAGGGCCTCGAAGACTGGAAGATGCTAGATTAAGCACTACTAACTGTTATCTCACCTTGTAAGGAAGGAACTCCATGAAGAAGTTGTTCGCCGGACTGTCCGTTGCCGCCCTCGCTGTGTCGCTGACAGCCTGCTCGCCTGCTCTGCAGAAGGACTCCACCGACGCTGCCATGTCTGAGGCTGCCGCTGCAGCCAGCGACGTGATCGCCACCCTCACCACCGGTGCACCGGGTGCCCCGGCAGCGACCGGTACTGCTGCTGCGACCACAACCACGGCAATGACCGACGCGGCGGGAACCACCCTGGGCACGCTCACCGATGAGACCGGTGCAGAGTACACCGTCCCGCAGGCCATCGCCGACAAGTACGACGAGCTGGCAGCCGCCGGTGAAGGTGTCGGCAGCCTGACCAACGCCGCCGACATGGGCGACGGCATCTGGGTCGCCACCTTCCAGCAGGATGGTTACACCCACTACATCGTCTACTCGCCGGATACTGAGGCCGTGGCTGTCCACGGTGAGGTCGGTGTCTACTGGCAGAACATGGGCGGTGTCTACTCCGAGGCCGGTCTGCCGCTGTCGGAGGAGGTCGAGGGTGCTGAGGGCTTCACTCAGCAGTTCCAGAACGGTGTCATCGCCTGGGATCCTGAGACCAACGTCGCCGGTTACACCGCAGACTAAGATCTAAGAAACTCAGCCCGTTAAATCTGGGTAAACATTTGGCCTCCTCGTGAAAAAGGGGAGGCCTTTTGGATTACATGGCTGTAAGTTAGAGGTATGTCCCCCACACCTCCCACAACCTACGTCCTGGATACCTCGGTTCTTTTGTCTGACCCCTGGGCCCTGCGGAAATTCGCCGAGCACCACGTGGTCATTCCCCTCGTTGTCGTCTCCGAGCTAGAGAAGAAGCGCCACCACCCGGAACTCGGGTGGTTCGCCCGCGAAGCCCTGCGGTATTTGGAAGACCTGCGCCGAGATCACGGCCGGTTGGATCAGCCGATCCCAATTTCTGAGGAGGGGGGAACCATCCGGGTGGAACTCAACCACCAGGACCCGTCTATTCTGCCGTCGGCCTTCCGCAATGATCCGCAAAATGATCACCGGATCTTGGCCTGTGCGCTGAACATCCAGAAAGAGGGCAAGCGGACCGTACTGGTGACCAAAGACGTACCGCTGCGCGTGAAGGCCGGTGCAGTGGGACTGTCAGCCGATGAATACCACGCGCAGGATGTTGTGCTCACTGGCTATACAGGCATGGTGTCTCACGAGGTTTCCGCAGAGACTATCCACACGCTGCGCGAGTCTGGCCAGGTGGTGGTGAACGAGTTGGCCGATCAGCCAGTCCACTGTGGGGTGGTGCTGACAAATGGGAGTGAGCGAGTTCTCGGGCGGATGGAAGACGGACACGTACGTCTGGTGCCCGATGTGGTTGAGGCGTTCGGGATTACTGGACGCTCGCCCGAACAGACCATCGCCTTGGATATTCTGCTCGATCCGACAGTTGGCATCGTCTCGCTGGGTGGGCGCGCTGGAACTGGCAAATCCGCGCTGGCACTGTGTGCGGGGTTAGAGGCGGTTCTGGAGCGGCGCGAACACAAGCGCATCGCCGTCTTCCGCCCCATCTACGCCGTCGGCGGACAGGATCTAGGCTTCCTTCCCGGTGCACAACAGGAGAAGATGAATCCGTGGGCACAGGCCGTCCATGACACGTTGGAAGGGCTCGTCTCCGACAATGTGATGGAGGAGGTGGAATCTCGCGGTCTGATCGAGGTTCTCCCACTCACCCACATTCGGGGCAGGTCTCTGCACGATACGTTTGTCATCGTCGATGAGGCCCAATCGTTGGAGCGCAACGTGTTGGTGACGGTCCTGTCCCGGTTGGGCAAGAACTCACGGGTTATCCTCACTCACGATGTCAATCAGCGTGACAATCTCCGGGTGGGCCGCTACGATGGCGTGCAAGCGGTGATCGAGAAACTCAAAGGCCACGACCTTTTTGCGCATGTGACGCTGAGCCGGTCGGAGCGGTCGGCGATCGCCGAGTTGGTGACGGATGTGCTGGAGACGCATTAACAATGGTGTACACAACCCCTGATTTGGCCGCTGAAGAGATTGTGCGGCGGATCCGTGGCGGTCGGATTCTTCCCGGGCAGCGCCTCCCCGAGGTGGAACTGTCGGAGGACTTGGGCCTGTCCCGCAACAGCTTGCGGGAGGCGTTCCACGTGTTGGCGTTTGCTGGAATTGTAGACCGGATCCCCAATCGCGGTGTCTTTGTCATTGAGCCGACAATTGAGCGGGCAGTGGACTACTACGGTTTCCGCCGAGTCATTGAGGTGGGTGCGTTGGACTACGTTGAGCCATCCTCGGACACGGTGGCACAACTTACTGAGATAGCTGCAGTGGATCCTCCGACCTCCGACACCGTCTTAGGGTTTCATCAAACCTTGGTCGACGCTGTGGGATCAGCATCGCTGAGCCGGTCGTTTGCCCACATTTTGGTGCTCTCGCGGCTGGTCGTCCTCAGCTTTCCCAGTATTCAGGCGGACTTTCCGGTGATCGGGGAGAAGAATAGGGAGATCGTAGCCGCGTTGGCGGCAGGGGATCGGAGTACTGCCCGCACACGGTTGGAGTTTTATCTGGACAAGGCCCTGGAGCGGGTAACCGAGAGTATTCGGGCTGCGGCATAGCGGTGGCCTAGAAGAAGAGAGAGAAAGAGAAGGACCCGCACCGTTGGTACGGGTCCTCACTGGGTAGTTAGCGCTTAGTCACGGTCAGTGTTGGCCATTGCCAGCACATCGAGGCGCTTATCCAGCTCAGCCTCAGTCAGCTTCTCGCCGTCCACAAAGCCCAAGTCGATGGTCATCTGACGGATCGTCTTGGATTCCTTGACAGCCGTCTTGGCCACCTTCGCCGCATTCTCATAGCCAATGGCCGAGTTGAGCGGGGTAACAATGGACGGGGACATCTCAGCGAGTTCACGCATCCGCTCAACGTTCGGCTGGATGCCGTCGATGAGCTTGGTCGCGAACACCCGCGAGGTGTTTGCCAGCAGCTTGGCGGATTCGAGCACGTTGCGCGCCATCATCGGGATGAACACGTTGAGCTCGAAGTGACCCTGCATACCACCGGCGGCGATAGCCGCATCATTGCCGATGACCTGGGCGGCCACCTGAGTGGCGGTCTCACACATCACCGGGTTGACCTTGCCTGGCATGATCGAGGAGCCCGGCTGCAGATCCGGCAGATGGAGCTCTGCAAAACCGGTCAGCGGGCCGGAGCCCATGAGGCGAATGTCGTTGGCGATCTTGGTCAGGGAGACGGCAATGGTGCGCATTGCACCAGAGAACTCCACCAACCCATCGCGGGCGGCCTGGGCCTCAAAGTGGTTGACGCACGGGCGCAGCTCGTTGACACCGGTCAGCTCGACGAGTTTGGCGGTGACCTTCTCGCCAAAGTCAGCCGAGGTGTTGAGGCCGGTGCCCACAGCAGTACCGCCGATGGGCAGCTCACCGAGGCGGGGGAGGGCAGCCTTGACGCGCTCAATGCCAGCTTCAATCTGGCGGGCGTAGCCGGAGAACTCCTGACCCAAGGTCAGCGGGACGGCATCCATGAGGTGGGTGCGACCGGACTTGACCACTTCCTTCCATTCGGCGGCCTTGTTCGCCAACGAGGTGTGGAGTACCTCGAGGGCCGGAATGAGCTCCTTGACAGCCATCTCCGTGGCGGCCACATGGGTGGCGGTGGGGAAGGTGTCATTGGAGGACTGGCCCATGTTCACATGGTCGTTCGGGTGGACCTCCACGCCGTTCTTCTGGGCGATGGTGGCGATGACCTCGTTCGTGTTCATGTTGGATGAGGTGCCAGAACCGGTCTGGAACACGTCAATGGGGAATTGGTCATTGTGCTTGCCGTCGGCGATTTCTCCAGCGGCGGCGATAATCGCATCGGCCTGGGTGGCATCGAGTGCTCCAGACTCCTTGTTCACCATGGCGCAGGCCTGCTTGAGCAGACCGAGGGCGCGGATCTGGTTGGGCTCAAGCCCGCGGCCAGAGATGGGGAAGTTCTCCACAGCGCGCTGGGTTTGGGCCCGCCACAGTGCGTCAATTGGCACCTTGACCTCGCCCATGGTGTCATGTTCAATGCGATATTCCTGTTCGGACATGTTTCTCCTTCTATTCAGTGGAAAGTAGTGGGGTTTATGAGTAGTCGACGACGGAGTAATCCCGCAGCTTATCCAGGGAGTGGATGGAATCGACATACCGGATGGTGCCAGACTTTGACCGCATGACCAGGGAGCGGGTGACTGCACCGTCATTGTCGTAAGAGACACCGCGGAGCATGTCACCAGTGGTCACACCTGTGGCAGCGAAGTAGCAGTCATCGGATTTCACCAGATCATCGGTGGTGTAGACGGCCTCCAGATCCAGGCCCAGGGCGAGGGCATTGGAGCGCTGCTCATCATCGTAGGGCTGGAGAATGCCCTGAATGGCACCGCCCAAGCACTTCATGGCGCAGGCGGTGATGATGCCCTCCGGGGTGCCACCGGTGCCGATGCACAGGTCCACGGAGTTGAACAGCGGGGGCTGGGCGGCGGCCACAGAACCGGCGACATCGCCGTCGTGGATGAGGCGCACCTTTGCGCCGGCCTCGTGAATGTCCTTGATCAGCTGCTCGTGGCGGGGCCGGTCGAGAACGACGACGGTGATCTGGCTGACCGGCTTGTCCAGTGCCTTGGCGACAGCGGCAATGTTGTCCTGCACTGGCTTGGTGATGTCGATGGCATCCTTCGCCTTCGGGCCGACAGCGATCTTCTTCATGTAGAACACGGCCGACGGGTCAAACATCGACCCACGCTCGGCAGCAGCGATAACGGAGATTGCGTTCGGGCGGCCTTCGGCCATCAGTGTGGTGCCGTCGATCGGGTCAACGGCGATATCCAAGTCAGGGCCGGTTCCGTCGCCGACTTCCTCGCCGTTGAACAGCATCGGGGCCTTGTCTTTTTCGCCCTCACCGATGACAACCACGCCACGCATGTGGACGGAGTTGATGAGGGTGCGCATCGCGTCCACGGCAGCTCCGTCGCCGGAGTTCTTCTGCCCACGACCAACCCACCGGCCACTCGCAAGAGCTGCGGCTTCTGTGACGCGGACGAGCTCCATAGCAAGGTTGCGATCTGGTGCCTCTGGGTGTTGAGCGCTCATATTGGTGCCTCCTGAAAGAAGATGAATGTTGTGACCCCTCTATTGTTGCACGTCTGGGGCGGGCGTGGGGGTAGATTAGGAAAGATGGCGCAAAAGAAAACACGTCCGGCATCCGGCTTCCTGTCCATGTTCGTGCTCATCATCGGGATGGCCGTGGTCACACTGATCATTGTGGCCACCACTGGCATGGTCTCCTTCACCCCGAATGGTCCCGAGCGCGGTGAGGTGGCTCGTGTTGATGCAGCGGCCTACGTCCGCCAAGAACAGGCCAATATGGATTTTCCCGTGGTTTTGCCTGAGGTGCCCGCCGAGTGGATTCCCAATGCTGCGAGACGGGCCAGCTACGACGGGGAACCGGCCCCGACCATCGGGTGGGTCACAGACGACGATTTGTACGTACAGGTCTCCCAGACCACCGCGACTGCTGATGATATTGTCCGCTCAGCCGAAGTGATTTACCAGCCTGCTGGCACCTCTGACATTGAGGGAGTGACGTTCACCCACTATGAGGCCGAGAATGAGCGTCCATTGTGGATCGGGGATACTGGAGATGTGCGGGTGGCCGTGACCGGGTCGGGGGGAGACGAAAAACTTACTACTCTGGCTGCTGCGGTGATTCGGGCGCAGTCGGATCCGACGAGTCTGCCGCAGTAGCGCCAACTGCGGCATCGATCCGCTGACGCGCCCCTTCTAGCAGTTGTGCGCATCGGGCAGCCAGGGCTTCGCCCCGCTCCCAGTAGGACAGGGACTCGTCCAGGCTCATCTGGCCCAGTTCCAGGATCTTGACCACCTGGATGAGTTCTGCACGGGCATCCTCGTAGCTGAGGGTGGATGGGTCGGGTGGGGGAGTTGTCATTGGGAATCCTTCTTAGTGGACAGGGGAGCAGGGTTGACAGCCATCGTGGCGGCAGTCAGCGACCCGTCGCCAACGCGAATGCGCAGTTGTGAACCCGGATGGGTTTGGTGCACGCTGGTCACCACCTCACCGGGGACACCGACCTGGACAATGGCGTAGCCGCGGGCCAACGTGGCAGCTGGGCCAAGGGAGCCCAACTGGTTGCGATAGCCGGAGATGAGGGTGGTTTCCTGGGCAACGGTTTGGTCGATATGGGCTCGCAGACTGGTAGTCAACTGGGCGAGTTCACTATCAAACTGGTCAATGGCGGTGTGCGGAGACAGGAGTACCGGCCGCGAACGAACGGTCTGAAGCCAGGCTATTTCCCGGTCAACCAAGCCCCTCACCGCCGCCTGGATCCGATCAGTTGCCTCCTGGAGGAACAGTTCCTCCTCGGCCAGGCTGGGTACGACTTGTTTGGCGGCATCAGTGGGAGTCTTGGCGGCGAGATCAGCCACATCATCAAGGATCGGGTGGTCTGGTTCATGGCCGATCGCAGAGACGACCGGCGTGGTTGCTGCCGCGACGGCGCGAATCAGTGGCTCGCGGGAGAACGGAAAGAGATCCTCCACCGATCCACCACCACGGGCAATGATGATGACATCGACATCCGGATCTTTGTCCAGCACCTTGAGGGCTGCTGTGACCTCGTCGACAGTGCGCGTACCCTGGACGGCCGTGTGGATGATGCGGAACGTGACGTTTGGCCACCGGTCGTGGGCAACGGTGAGAACATCGCGTTCGGCGTGGGACTGGGCACCGGTAATCAACCCAATCGTGTGAGGAAGGTAGGGGATTCGGCGCTTTCGGTCGGGGTTGAAGAGGCCCTCCGCTGCGAGATCGTGACGTAGCTGTTCAATTCGGGCGAGCTCAGCGCCGACTCCGACGTGTTTGACTTCTTTTGCCCACAGGGAGAAACTGCCATTCTTGGTGTAGTAGCCAGGCTTCGCCAGAAGAATCACCCGGTCCCCCTCGGCTAGCTGGTGAGTTGTTGCGAGGTGAGAGGAGATCATCACGGACACGCTGGCATCTTCTGCCACGTCGCGCAGTGTGAGATATGACCACTTCCAGCTGGATTTGATTTTGACTTGGACGAGTTCGCCTTCCACCCAGATCTCACCGAGACGCGCGATATAGCCTTTCACCAAGTCATTGAGGTGGGCGACGGAGAACGGTGTATCAGGTGTGGTGGTCTCCTTAGCTGGGGACATGGAACGTATCCGCCTCCTTTGTTCTCCCTGTGTCGGTGCAGTGTGGACTGCTGTATGGACTCACATTCTAGCAACAGGCTAGGCTGGTGGCCTATGAGCAAGAAAGTGCTAGTGGCATCTCCGCGTGGATACTGTGCCGGCGTTGACCGTGCCGTCGAAACGGTCGAACGCGCCCTGGATAAGTATGGCAGCCCGGTCTATGTGCGTGGTCAAATCGTCCACAACCGCTATGTGGTGGAAACGTTGGCTGAGCGCGGTGCCGTGTTTGTCTCCGAGACCGATGAGGTTCCCGAAGGTGCCCACGTTGTGTTCTCGGCACACGGTGTCGCACCGACGGTGCGGGAGGGGGCGTCGGCACGCAACTTGCTCGCCCTGGACGCAACCTGCCCGCTGGTGACAAAGGTGCACAATGAGGTGAAGCGGTTTGCCCGCGACGGCTACAACATTTTGCTCGTCGGCCACCAAGGCCACGAGGAGGTGGAGGGGACAGCTGGGGAGGCTCCGGAGCAGACCTACCTAGTCGATGGTCTCGCCGGTGGTGCTGCTCTCCCGGACTTTCCGCCGGAGCAGAAGCTTGTGTGGCTGTCGCAGACGACGCTCTCTGTGGATGAGACGGCGGAGATTGTGCAGGAACTGCATGCCCGTTTCCCGCACCTGGAGAACCCGCCCTCCGATGACATCTGCTACGCCACCCAGAATCGGCAGACTGCTGTGAAAGCGATTGCTGACGACTGCGATGTGGTTATTGTTGTCGGTTCGCAAAACTCCTCCAACTCGAAGCGGCTGGTAGAAGTGGCACTGGGCGCTGGTGCTGGGGCCGCTTACTTGGTTGACTTTGCCCACCAGATTGATCCGGCGTGGCTGGAGAAAGCCCAGACGGTAGGGGTGACCTCGGGTGCGTCCGTGCCGGAGATCTTGGTGCGCGAGGTGTTGGACACCCTCGCCGGTCACGGCTTCAGTGATGTCGAAGAGGTGATGACGACGAGCGAGAAGACGGTGTTTGCGCTTCCGCGGGAGTTGCGTCCGGCTCGCGGAGAGAGCTAGTTAAGTCAGTACAAGTTGCGGTCGATTGACCGGTCCGTGGGGCGGTGGGCACGGTCTTCGCGGGCCTGCCGGATGAGCTCGTCGACAGTTACCTTATGGGCTGCCGTGTGGGAGTTTGCTTCGCGACGGCGTCGGTTGCTCGTTGCAGTTGAGTGCTGGGTGCGAACCACGTGAGCGCTGCGCGCCAGTTTCACCCGTAGGTAGCCGAGGGCTACAGCTCCGACGGTGACAAGGGCGAGGATGGGGAAAAACTGGAAGAGGGCATAGCCGCCAGCGAGAAACGCCGTCATGGAAAACTGACCCTTACCAGTGACTATCCAGCCACTCAACGGGGTGATGATGGCGTAGATGATGGGTACGAGGGCAACCATCAAGAACATGCGGGTAGGGCGGATAAAGGCGATGACCGCAGCGGTTCCTAAACCAAAGCAGATGAGAAACGTGCCACCCAAGTTTCCAGCCGAGATTGACAGCAGCGCACCTGTGAGAAGGGCTGCGGCAAGAATAGAGAACCCCGACCAGAGGGGGATGCCGCGATCAGCTGTCGGCTGTTGGGTGTGAGTGGACACGGTGCCTATGTTACCGATGAGGTTACTTCTTGAACAAGTGAGTCCATTCCTGGAGCCGGGAGAGAAGGACTTTCTCGCCGGTTTCCTTGCCCATGACGGTGGCAAAGTCAATGTCATCGGCTGTCTTTTCACCGCTGGCCAGAGCGGTCATGTCCGAGAGGTAGCGGAGAATCACACCGAGAACAGCCACCACCGGTACCGCCAGAAACGCTCCGACAATACCGAACAGCGAGGAACCAATAGCCACGGAGACAATGACCACACCGGGGTGGAGGTGCATGGCCCGGGACTGCAGCAGGGGAGAGAGCACATTTCCCTCCAACTGCTGGACAATGAGGACGAGGATGAGAACGGCGATGGCCCGGCCCACACCAAAGGTGACCAGGGCCACCAAGATTGCGACAACACCGGCCACGATGGCCCCGATGATCGGGACAAACCCGGCGATAAACGTCAGTGCCGCCAATGCCATGGCCAGCGGAATCTTCATGATCAGCAGGCCGAGACCAATGAGGACAGCATCGATCAGTGAGACCGCAGCTTGGGCCCGAATGTATCCGGACAGTGTGTTCCAGGACCGGGTGAGCACCTCAGTGAGTGGGCTGCCGATAGATTTACCAGTGAAACCGCGCAACCACGGGAGGAACTTGTCACCGTCTTTGAGCATGAAAAATGTGAGGACGAGCACCACAAAGACGGTAAAAATCGCCGAGGAGGCGCGCCCGAGCCCGCTGAACACGCCGCTGGCGATAGAGCCTGCCTGGGTTTGCATCCACTGGAGGGCCTCACCAAAGAATGCGTTGAGGTCACCAGGGGCCACGTTCAGTGGTGGGCCTTGGAGCCACAGTTGGAGAGTCTGCACGCCCTGGACGGCTTGGAAGTAGATGGTTTGCCACTGGGTGGACACCCCCGGCACCACGACGACGATGAGGACGGCGATCACTAAGATGACAGCGACCATGGAGGCCAGGGCGGCAACTGCGGCAGGCACTCGGTGGCGGCGCATCCACGCCACCGGTGTCCACAGCACCGAGGAGAGCAAGAGTGCCACAGCGAGGGGGAGGAGACCGGGCCACAGGGCTTTGGTGACGTACCAGAGGGCGTAGCCGGTGGCCCCAATAATGAGGAGCTGCAGACACAGTTGAGCGAGCTTGCCCAGCGCTGTCGTGAACACGTGGGCGCGGTCGACTGGCTGCATCTCGTCGGTGTCACTCACAACCCATATTGTGCACCACCTCTACCCCAAACGGTAGGATTAGGTCCCGTGAGTTTAACAATCGGTATCGTCGGTCTGCCCAACGTCGGCAAGTCCACCCTCTTTAATGCACTGACCAGGAACGATGTTCTGGCGGCGAACTATCCCTTCGCCACCATTGAACCGAATGTGGGGATGGTGGAACTGCCCGATGAGCGGCTCACAGTCCTTGCCGACATGTTCCACTCGGAGCGAATTGTTCCGGCAACTGTGTCCTTCGTGGACATTGCCGGAATTGTGAAGGGGGCAAGTGAAGGCGAGGGAATGGGCAACGCGTTCTTGGCCAACATCCGTGAGGCCGATGCGATCTGCCAGGTGGTGCGAGCATTCTCCGACGAGAATGTGATCCACGTGACCGGTACTGTTGATCCGGCAGCAGATATTGACACCATCGCCACCGAGCTCATCCTGGCCGATCTGCAAACACTGGAGAAGGCGATCCCCAGGTTGCAGAAGGAGGGGCGCAAGAATAAAGACATCGCTGAACAGGCCGCTGAAGCGGAGAAAGCTCAGGCAATTCTCTCGGATTCTCGCACGCTGTTCTCCGCCCACGATGAGATTGATACAACACTGCTGCGCGATCTTCACCTGATGACGGCGAAGCCCTTCCTCTATGTGTTTAACTCCGATGAGGGCGTGCTCACCGATGAGGCAAAGAAGGCGGAGCTGGCGGAGATTGTCAAACCAGCTGTGTCGGTGTTTCTGGATGCAAAGACGGAGTCTGAACTGCTCGATGTGGACCCCGAGGAGGCACAGGAGCTGTTGGCCAGTGTGGGCCAAGATGAACCCGGCTTGCAGACGCTGGCGAAGGCCGGGTTTGACACACTCGGTTTGCAGACGTTCTTGACCGCCGGAGAGAAGGAGACTCGGGCCTGGACAATCAAGAAGGGTGCCACCGCACCAGAGGCTGCCGGGGTCATTCACACGGACTTCCAGCGCGGTTTCATTAAGGCGGAGATTGTCTCCTATGACGACCTCATGGTTGCCGGCTCTATGGCAGAGGCCCGTGCACACGGCAAGGTCCGTCAGGAGGGCAAGGAGTATGTCATGGTTGACGGGGATATTGTGGAATTCAAATTTAATGTGTGAGAGCGTGGTCATCTGACCGCTTGGCCAATTTCTTGATCCCCAGTACTACCGCAACGACGATGAGTCCGATGATGGCCCCGTAGATCATTGAGCAGACTGTCTCAATGATCCAGCGCACCACTGAGTTGTCCGACAGGTCGACGAGGTGGTGCTCAAGATCGAGAGGGCTGTGCCAGCCGAGTTCCGCAAATCCCTGGATCACCAGATGGCCGCCGACCCACAGCATGGCAAAGGTGCCGATGACGGCGATGACGGTGAGTACATGGGGCATTCCGGCGAGAATGCGTCGGCCGGTGGCGGCCACGCTACTGGCTGCCGATTGGGCCATTTTTGCGCCGAGGTCATCCATCTTGACCAGGACAGCAACCACCCCGTAGACCAGGGTGGTGATGAGCAGGGCGACGGCGACAAGGATAATGCTGCGCTCCCAGAGGGGCAGATCGGTGATCTCGTTCAAAGAGATGAACATGATTTCTGCCGACAAGATGAAGTCCGTGGTGGCGGCAGTGCGAATGAGTTTCTTTTCCGCCTCGGGTCCGCCCTCAACGACGGCTTCGGACTGTTCTTCATGGCCGGCGACCTTGGCGACGATCTTCTCCATCGCCTCAAAGGTGAGGTAGGTGCCACCGACCATGAGGATCGGGGTCAGCGCCCAGGGGGCGAGTGCGGTGAGTACCAGCCCGAGCACGATGATGATGGCCTTGTTGACGAGGGACCGCCACGCGATGCCCCAGATGATCGGGAGTTCGCGGGCGGGCTCAATACCTCGGACGTACTGTGGGGTGACGGCGGTGTCATCGATGACGACGCTCGCCGCCTTGGAGGATGTTTTCACCGCTGCAGTGGCAACGTCATCGACGCTGGCGGCAGCGGACTTGGCGAGGAGGGCAACATCGTCGAGGAGGGCAGCGAGGCCGAGCGCCATGAGTTTTCTCTTTCCTATCGGGAACTGTGTGCCCTCATTGTAGAGGAGTTTAGGAACTGGAGGAACTTGAGCTACTGGACCA
>R14__coassemble_660_pt1 | contig 21984 bp, 19 predicted proteins | sample R14__metabat2_low_PE_014 | metagenome-assembled genome bin R14
AGCGAGGGGTGGATATGGGAAGGTAAGTGAGGATGGGAAAGCCCCTGCTCCATCCGGATGCAGGGGCTTATGGGGTTTAGCAGGTCTTACTTGGCTTCCGCGTCGTTGTCGGCGGAGTCAGCATCCTCGTCGATCTCCCCGAAGTAGATGTTCGGGTCGATGGCGTTGCCCTCCTCGTCGGTGACGGTGGTCTCGCAGATCGCGGCGGCCAGCGCCTTGCCGCGCTGCACATCGGCGATGAGGGAGGCGGTTTGGCCGGACTGGGTGATCTGCTGGATGAAGTCCTGCGGGGTCATCCCGTAGCGCTGTGCGGTGAACACGATGTGCTCGTTGATCTCCTCCTGGGTGATCTGCGGCTTCTGCTCATCGACGAGCTGATCCAAGAACAGCTGGGTGCGCACGGCGTTCTCGGCGGACTCGCGGGACTCCTTGTCAAAGTCCTCCCGAGAGGTGCCCTGGGACTGGAGGATCTGGTCGAGGATCTCCTCGTTGCCACCGAACTGCATGAGCAGCTGCTGCATCTGACCCTGCACCTGCTCATCCACCACAGTCTCGGGCAGCTCGAACGGGGTTTGGTCGAGGGCGGCCTGGAGGACCTCATCGCGGATGTTGGAGGCCTGCGTCATCTTGCCCTGCTCCTGCAGGTTGGTGCGGGTATCCTCACGCAGCTCCTCGACAGTGTCGAACTGGGAGGCCTCCTGGGCGAAGTCGTCATCGAGCTCGGGCAGGACCCGCTCCTTGACTTCCTTGACCTCGACGGTGACCTCGGCCTCTTGGCCCTCCTCCAGCTGCTGGAAGTCATCGGTGGTGAAGGTGACGGTCTCGCCGGCCTTTGCTCCACGCACGGCCTTGTTCAGGCCCTTGATAATCTCGGAGCCGCTGACCACATGGGTGAAGCCTTCACGCTTCACCTCTTCAAGCTCTTTACCGTCAACAGTGGCAGAGATGTCGAGGACAACGATGTCATCCTTCTTGGACTTGCGCCCCACCGGCTTCAGGGTGGAGAAGCGCTCACGCAGGTGGGTGAGCTGGTGGTCAACGTCCTCATCAGTGACGGTCAGGGCCGGCACGGTGACGGAGATTGTGGAGAAGTCCGGCACGGTAATCTCCGGGCGTACATCCACCTCAGCGGTGAACTCGACGAGCTCGCCGTCCTCCAGTTTGGTGACATCGACGGCGGGCTGACCGAGCGGGCGGAGGTTGTTCTCCTCGATCGCCTGACTGTAGCGCTTCGGCAGCATGTCGTTGACGACCTGCTCCAACACTGGACCGCGACCGACGCGCGCGTCGATAAGCTTGCGCGGAGCCTTGCCCTTGCGGAAGCCCTTGAACTGGATCTGCTGGGCTAGGGCCTTGTAGGCGGCATCAATTTCCGGGGTCAGTTCCTCGAAGGGAACCTCTACCGTGACCTTGACGCGGGTCTCGCTCAGCTTGTCGACGGAACTCTTCACGAGTCACTCTCCTGAATTATTGATTGGTCTTGTTTCTGTATCTACAGGAAGCCGGGCCGACACCGCAGTGCTGCGACAGCACCGTGTGCCGGTCCGACTACCTATGCGTCGGGGTAACAGGATTTGAACCTGCGACCCCCTGCTCCCAAAGCAGGTGCGCTACCAAACTGCGCCATACCCCGAAAGGTGTCACGGGAATACTCTAGCGACCCCCGTATATTCCCCAACCACTGGGGTCCCCTTTTTCATTCCCTTTACCATGAGCCAATCCGCTCCTGCGAGCGTTTTGCCAGCTCACCGGTGGCAACAATGGCAAGCACTCCACACACCACACCGATGGCGATGACGAGCCACCAACTCGAGGAAGCCGCCTGGGAAATACTCAACCCGTCTTGCAAACCCTGATTGAGTCCGGAGCCAATCACTGCCACCCCCAGCGACTGGCCGGTCTGGCGACCGGTGGACAATAGAGCCCCGGCCACACCGGCCTTCTCCCGGGGCATCCCCGCCAGGGCCGCCGTGGAGGCCGACGCGTTGATGGAGCCCATCGCCGCGCCGAAGATCATCGCCACGGCGATCGGCAAAAGGAGCGAGGATGATGGGCCGAGCTGCATTGCCATGAGAGCACCGACAATGAGGAAGATGGCATACATCAGCAGCGGAATGCGGTTGCCGTGGGCGGCGACAATCCGCCCGCTCACCGCCGCAAAGATGGAGGTGAGGACTGCTAACGGCACCATCATCAGTCCGGCAGTACTGGGCGCAAGCCCGCGTTCTTGTTGGAGGTAGAGGGAGAAGATGAAGAGGAACCCGGCGTAGGCGAAGAAGCCGATGGAGGTGTCCAGGATGGTCAGGGAGAACGGCAGGGATTTCAAGAATCGCATCTCCACCATCGGGTGGGAGACATGAAGCTCAGTGGCGATAAAGGCAGCCAGGCCGAGGAGCACGGCGACGATCGGGGCGATGTGCCAGCGCTGCCACCCGGTCTCCCCGGCGTTGATGATGGTGAAGGTGAGAAGGCCCAGGGTGGCGATGGCCAACAGTTGGCCGACCCAGTCAAACGGGGTGCGCTTGGGCGGGTTGATCTCTGGGACTACGCGCGCCGCCACGGCGATGAGGACCACGGCCAGTGGGACGTTGACCCAAAACACTGCGCGCCAGCTCCAGTACTGCACCATGAACCCGCCGAGGAGGGGGCCCAGTGCCATGCCGATGCCCATGAGCGACCCCCACACCCCAACTGCACGCGCCCGCTCGGCCTTGTCGGTGTAGACATCGTTGATGATGGCCAGGCTGACCGGGGGCATGAGTGCGCCGCCGAAGGCCTGGATGCCTCGGCCGAGAATGACCAGGAGGGGCCCGGTGGCCAGTCCGCCGACGATGGAGCCGACGGCAAATACGGCGATGCCTGCGATGAGAGCCTTCTTGTGGCCGAAGCGGTCTCCGAGGGAGCCCATGAGCAGCAGGAAGGCTGCGAGGACGAGCATGTAGATATCGACAATCCACTGGAGCTGGCCGGTGGAGGCCTGCAGCTGTGCCTGCATCTGGGGCAGGGCCACGTTGAAGGCGGTGATGTCAATCATGGAGACGACGAGGGTGGCCGCACTGACCAGCAGCACCGCAGTTTTGTTGACCGATTTCACGGTGAGTTTAACGGCGAGGAAGCTCGTGATATTCCCATCGGGATTGTTCAAGGTACTATGATCTGGGCACCGAAAGCCAGATGATCTGACCGCCCAATTTGCGCGACTTGACATGACGATACGTAGATTCCAGAGGTGACCAGAATGTGATCAATTGGTGTTCGAAGTATTCCAGGGGTCCGGGAATCCCACGTTCCCATGCCCCAACGAGAACACAATTCCTGTGCGTCGATAAGGCGAGAACGGTTTGCCAGGGCACCATGCCGTAAAGTTGCATTGAAGTCTCCTGCAATAAGCATTGGCTCCTCAGAAGAATCTCCGAAGTGCACAACCCGTTCCAAATCCTCCTCCCAGGCCCCCATGAGTCCAGGCAATGGTGGTGCCGTGTGAACACCGACAACAATAGGAAGAGCAGCGTCATCGAATCGAATGGCGACAGTCCCAAACGAAGTCTCCGGACCAATCGTTGGCCGGACTTTGCCTAGCTTATTGCTCACCACAACGGTCGTTGGCGCAATTAACCCATTGTAGGTCTGAGTAAACCCGACACCAGGAGTTTCAAATACTGTGCCATCGTAGCCTGTCACGTCAAGTGTGCGACTGATCTCAGCCGCACTCGTTTCAGGAAGCACCAGCACATCTGGTTCAAAATTACTGTTAATCTGTTGGAATCCTGTCTCAGTCAGGGTAGACCCAGCATTAAAGGTTACAACCGACAAGACTCTTTGTTGCTTTGCAGTTGGAGGTGTGGCAGGGTGAGGCACCAACCCGTAGGGGAACACAAAGAAAGCAAGCGCCACAACGGCCCACATGACAATGCTTGCCAGAGCTAGAGGACCACGAGTCCAAGAAAGATGGGCCAGAATAATCGCGACACTAGTAACCAAAATCCCAACCCCCAGGATGTAGGGAAATGCTAATAGCTGAGCCAGAACGATGACGGTACTTAGTTCTCGCCCCAACCAACTGCTCGGACAAGCCACCACGACAAGACACACACAAGCTAACACAATCATGACGATGTGAATAGTCTTGTACCTACACGGTCGGTTGGCCATTGCAGTTCTATCTAAGAGTCACTAAAGCACCATTTCTAGCGAGTGCTTCACAACGATTAGATGCACTGTCATACGTCGTAAAGCTCAATCCCACCGAGCGTCCCGTTGCATCGTCTGCAGCATTCTTCGCTGATGTGCACCTACCCCAGTTCCAAGGTTGTGCACAGAATTCCGCTTCCTGCCTATTCAAACCCCCGTAGTAGTTGCTGTAGGTGCTAGAACGCGGTGAATTGTCAGCGAGTTGAGGGTCCCCTACATCCAGGGCATCAAGATTGAATTCCTCGAATTGATCCTCTGCGATATAACCCGAGTCTACGACCGGTGTGCCGTCAACTGTTCCCGTCTCCGCAACCGAAACACCCGCGCCCATACCGAGTATTACTCCACCGGCAACAATTGTGCTCAAGACTTTGACTTTCAAGACCATCCTCCGTAACGGACAAATACATTAGTGAGACCATTTCCAATTATGTCCGAAGTTCGGACATCGGGCAACAGCGAGCCATTAACTCAACCATCTTTATTCCCCACCACAAAACCCGAAAAAGGATTTTTACAAGGTCAATGCCAATATAGACGAAGCGTTCCCCCAAAGTCGTTCTGGAGGGAATGACGGGAATCGAACCCGCGTCACCAGCTTGGAAGGCTGGGGTAATAGCCACTATACGACATTCCCCTGTGCTCGGAAGTCTACCGTCCAGCCACCGGGACACCAAAACCACCTGGCGGGGGTGGAATTATCACCCCCGCTACCGAGGTCACAGACGAATTTTTGTGCCCTCCGACTCCACATTCCTAAATTTTCCCTGAGAACAGCGTGTTTCGCCGGTGTCGATTTCATGCACATGCCTGGCCACTTCACCGTCTGGGCCGCCACGAATTTTTCGTGTTGAGCGATACTGTCAATTGTATGAACTGTGCTTTTTTCTGTTAACCTTGCCTAACTTGATAGATAGCAACATGCCTAAAGAATGCACACGACTCATAGGGCAAGTGCCTAAGTGCAGTACTGTAGCTAAAAATGGCTCAGTTTTCTCTCAGTCTATTTTCATATATCTATATTGACATTTGTCTATGCCAGCAGTTAACTGTGAACCATGAAACCTGTAATCATCGATGCAGATTCGACAGACAAAATCGAACTGTGGACCGCCGTTGACTGCGCCAAATACTCCGATACCGCACGCGGCACCTTCACCAGCTACGCTGGCCGGGGGCGCGCCCCCAAACCTGTCATCAAATTCCACGGACTGACCCTGTGGAACTCCGAGGATGTCAAGAAATGGACCGAGGAGCGCAACAAAGGTAACCGTGGCGCAATGTTTGCCTAACCCGACCGTCTAAAACCCGGACTGTCAACACATCTCCCAGACCGTTCCCCTCGCAACCTGGTGCTGCGAGGGGAACTTTTTTATCACCTCCCCCGTTCACTGGATATGCTCGGACTTTTCGTAATCGCCATCGCCATCTTTACCGTCGTCTACGTTGTCAACAAGCGCGGCACCGCCCAGCTCCAACAGCGCAACCAGTTGAGTCTGGAGGACGCTGCCGCCGATGCCCGCCGCTGGATTGACCGATTGGGCTCCCAGGTTCTCACGATGACCGGCACCGATGTTGCCTCCACCCAGGCCATTGCCGATGCCTCCGAGCGCTTCAACGCCGCGAGCTCCCAGATTGCCAGCGCGCAAACCCCCAAGCAGGCCCAGTTAGCCCGCGAATCAGCCCTAGAGGGCCTCTACTATATGGAGGCTGCCCGCCAGATCATGGGGATGCCCGCAGGTCCCGAGTTACCCCCGCTTGAAGGCCAGAAGCGCGCGGGTACCGTGACCGAGGAGCGCACAATCACCCAACAGGACGGCACCACCATCACCGCCTCCCCGGTGGCCACCGCAGAGACCCCCAACTACTACCCCGGTGGTATGGTCGCTGGTCGGCCCGTTCCCGCCGGCTGGTACTCCACCCCGTGGTGGGCACACGCTATGGTGACCGGCATGTGGTCCGCCGCCTCGATGATGATGTTCTCATCCCTGTTCCACGGCATGGCCGGTGTGGGATATGGGGCCGATGCGTTCGCCTCCGGCTACGGCAACGGCTTTGACGATGGCTTCGCCGCCGCCGGTGGCGACATGGGTGAGCTCGGTGGGGCCGAGGACCTCGGCGGCGGCATGGAAGGACTCGATAGCGGCGACGGCGGCGGATTCTTCGACGGGTTCGACGGCTTCGACTTCGACTTCTAGCCTATCCCCCCGACCCAGGCCGATTTACTGCTCGTTGATGCCCTCAGCGTCGTAACGGCCCATCTTGTCAATGCGACGCTGGTGGCGCGACTCCTCAGACCACGGGGTGGTGAGGAACGCATCAATGATCTCGAGCGCCTCACCGGTGGAGTGCTGCCTCGCCCCAATCGACATCACCTGAGCATTGTTGTGCTGGCGGGCGAGCTGAGCGATCTCCACATTCCAGCACAAGGCTGCACGGATCCCCTCCACCTTGTTCGCCGCCATCTGCTCACCGTTGCCGGAACCGCCGAACACGATGCCCAGCGAGCCGGGATCGGCCTTCGTCGCCTCCGCACAGGCGATGCAGAAGTAGGGGTAGTCATCAGTCTCGTCATACTCGGTGGCACCACAGTCAGTGACCTCGTAGCCGATCTCCGTCAGGTGCTTCTTCACAGCCTCTTTCAGCTCGAAACCGGCATGATCTGTCCCAAGATAAATGTGCATGGGCATGATTGTAGCCACATCGGCGCGATCCTATGCGCGGGGGTCCTCCGTACGGGTGCGCTTCAATTCAAAGAAGTGCGGATACTGCGCGAGGGTGACCACGGCATCGAAAAGCGACCGGGCCTCCTCAACGCTGCCAGGGACGCGGGTGATGACAGGCCCAAAGAAACCCACCGAACCCACCGCCACCACCGGTGTCCCCACATCATCGCCAACCAGCTCCAGCGCCTCAGCGTGGCTGGCGCGCAGGAAGTCATCATCGCCGCCAAGGTCTGTCGGGAGCCCCAGCTCAGCTAACCCAGCAGCGAGCGCCTCACCGGGCTCCATCGCCTCCCGGTGAATCCGCGACCCCACCGCCGTATAGAGCTCCCCCACCCGCTGTGGCCACCGGTGAGCGACTTCCCCGAACACCTTCGCCACAGGGTAGGAGGCATCGAGGGCCTCACCATAGTCTTCTGGCAGCTCCGCTCGCCGGGACTCATTGAGCACATACAGCGACATCGGCTTCCACTGCACCTGAACACTGTCCCCGAGCATCTCCACCCACCGCGATGTGGCCCAGGCAAAGGGGCACACGCAGTCAAACCACACAGTCACTTCTGTCATTGTTGTTCTCTCTCGCTAAAGTGGTATCAGTTAGTTACACACTAGAGGAGAAAACGTCCCGTCGGAGAGGAACATCTATGAAATCTCGGATTGCGGCAATGGCCACAGCCATTCTCACCAGCCTCGGTAGCCTTGTTGGCCTAGCAGTAACCACTACTCCAACTACCGCGACTGCTGCACCGATCTTTGACCCGAACGACCCGTTCTACCTGCAGCAGGTTCCCGACGGGGCATCCGCCGGTCAGCTCATCTCTACCCAACCGATCGATCCGACCGCCCGCAAGATCCTCTACACATCCACCGATGTCCACGGCAACCTGGTGCCGGTCTCCGGGGTCATCTACGAGCCACTGGCCGCCTGGAACGGCGCGGTGCTGGCGTTCGCCCCGGGCACTCAGGGCCAAGGCGATGCCTGCGCGCCCTCCCGCGATCCGCTCATCTCCATCGATACAGCTCACACCGCCATCGGCACCGGGTATGAGGCTCCCTCGATTATCGCCGCCCGCCTGCGCGGCTACCGCGTCGTGGTCACCGACTACATCGGACTGGGCACCCCCGGTGTCCACGGCTACCTCGTGCGGGCCGAGGAGGGCAATGCGCTCATCGATGCCGCCCGCGCCACCGTCGGTGGAGAGAAAACGCCCGTCCTGTTCTACGGCTATTCGCAGGGTGGCGGGGCAGCGGCGATGGCCGCCGAGCGCGCCGCCAGCTACGCCCCCGATCTCAACGTGGTGGCCACCTACGCCGGGGCGATTCCAGCCAACCTCCTCAAAATCTCTGACAATGTGGACGAATCCCTCATCACCGGGGCGTTGGCATTCAGCTTCAACGCCTACTATGACCGCTACCCACAGATCCGCGAAACACTCGATTCCCTCCTCAATGCGCGCGGACACGCCGTCCTCGCTGCAGCCGTCAACGGCTGCGTCTTCGACGCCATTCTCCGGGACGCATTCTCAGATACCCGCGCACTGACCACAACTGGGCAATCATTCCACGAGATCATGAACCAGGTGCCCGAGTTCCGTGCCGTCTCAGAGGCCAACAACATTGGACATGGCACTCCCGCCCGCCCGATTCTCATCTCCACCTCCCGCTATGACGATGTCATTCCGGCCGATCAAATCTACGACCTCGGCCGCACCTACTGCTCGCGTGGGGCCACAGTGGATGTCAACACCAACCTCTCCCCCGCCTTTGGCCAGAAGACCGCATTCAACCACCTGGGCGCGATCTATCACGATACGGGTGTGGCACTGGACTGGCTGACCGCCCGCCTCCACGGGGTACCCGCCCCCAACCGCTGCGGGAGTATCTAACATGGGACCACTGTTTGACCGTTACCGCGACGCAATTGTGGCCTGGTGGGAGGACCCAGACACCCAGACCATGCTGGTCCAACGGCCAATCAAGATTCTGGGCACCGTCATTCTGGCAGCCATCCTCATCTGGTTTGGCACCCGCGTCATCGGCCGGTTGGGTAGGCAGGCCAAAGAGCGCCCCCGGTCCAACAACGTCCGCTACGAGGCGCGGGTGGATACCCTCACGCAGGTGAGCAAGTCAGCGCTGAAAATCGCCGTGTGGGCGTGGGCAATCCTGACGGTAGTGGGGCTACTGGGCATCAATGTCGGCCCGATCCTGGCCAGCGCCGGCATCGCCGGTGTCGCCTTGGGCTTCGGTGCCCAAGCCCTGGTCAAAGACTTCCTCTCCGGCATCTTTATGCTCATGGAGGACCAGTACGGGGTGGGCGACTACATCCAGGTGGGCGACCTCTCCGGCACTGTGGAGGAAGTGACCCTCCGGGTGACCACCATCCGCGATATCGACGGCACCCAGTGGTTTATCCGCAACGGGGAAATCCTGGAGCTGGGCAATTACTCCCAGGGATATGCGATGGCCCGGGTGGACTTCCCGGTTGGCCTAAAGAACGATTTTAACCAGGCTATTGATGCGATTCAGGCGGCTGCAGCCCATGTGGCCGAGGATGCTGAGCTTGCCGACATGATCGTGGATACTCCCACCGTCGAAGGCATCACCGATGTTCAGCCCGACCACGCCCTCATCCGGGTGCGCGTCAAAGTCACCCCCGGCTCCCAGTGGGATGTGCAGCGCAAACTCTTCGCCGCGATCTTCCCCAAGCTGTCCGATGCCGGCATCACTCCCCCGCAGCGCTTCTATCCCCCGGCCTCCTAGGACCCCTGGGTACCCTCGGGCAACGGCTCGCCTTGGGTGAGCACCTTCACCTCGGCCGCACTGATCGCCTTCGGCTTCGCGGTGGCCACATCCATCCAAATCTGCACCACATCAATGGTGCAGCAGACTTTGCCATTGTGGTCACAAATCTCCTGGCGGGTATCAAAACTGGTCCGCCCCACCCGGTTCACCCACGTGCGCACCTCAGCCTGCTTCGTATCCGGCATGATCGGCGCATTGAAATCGGCGGTGAGTCGGCGCACAAAGACCACCGGAATCTCAAACCCGTTGGGCACGAACTCATCGAGGGCAAACTGGAGGCGTGCCTCCTGGGCAAGCTCGATGTAGGCGTTGTTGTTGAGATGACCGTTGCGGTCAAAGTCGGACCAGCGGATGGGAACGTGGCACACATGCATGGTGCCACTCTACTACGCTTAGCACTATGGCTTTCTCCGATCTCGTGCGCACCGCTGAAGACAAGATCAACCGCGCCGGTGTGCGTCGCAAAGCAGAAGCCGGATGGACACCGACGGTGACCGGCTTCTTCGGCTACGGCACCGAGGGGAAAGCCCACATCTTAGCGCGCGTGCTCATGGCCGACCCGAACGAGAAGAAGGCCGAAAACCCCTGGGCAGAGGCCGAACGCGGGTGGCGGCAGTTCTTCACCGTGCAGGTTGGCGACTATCCGGTCACCGTCACCTGCGGCAGCAAAACCGTCTCCACCCACACGGATCCGGGCGGCTATGTGGATGTGGTCGTCTACGATCACGGTCTCACCCCCGGCACCCACGAGGTACTCATCGCCGCCGGGGACAGCGAACCTGTCGCCGCCACCGTCCTCATCGTGGAGCCGTCCGCCACCCACGGCATCATCTGCGACATCGACGACACGGTCATGGTGACGATCCTGCCGCGGGCGGTGCTGGCCGCCTGGAACTCCTGGATCCGCAAAACCAACACCCGCCAACCAGTCACCGGGATGGCCGAATTCTTGCACCACATCCAGGACCTTCACCCCGGCACGCCGATTGTGTACTTATCGACGGGTGCGTGGAACACCTACGACACCCTCACCCTCTTCTTGGAACACCACGGCTTCCCCACCGGTCCGCTGCTGTTGACCGACTGGGGGCCCACCCCCACCGGGCTTTTCCGCAACGGCAAGGAACATAAACGGGTGGAGATGCGCAACCTGTTCCTGGAGTTCCCCGAGGTGAACTGGTATCTGGTGGGCGATAATGGCCAACACGATCCCCTCATTTACGGGGAGGCGATGAACGAGTTCCCCGAGCGGATCGCCGCTGTCGCCATTCGAGAGCTCTCCCCCGGGGAGCATCTGCTCTCCCACGGCACGATGCGCACGCTGGCGGTACCGGACCTGTCCTACCACCGCGAAGTGCCGGTGTACTACGGACGCGATGGCCGCGAACTGTTGGAGCAGCTAGACACACCGGGCTCGTAGTTTCACCCCAGTTACAAGCCCAACAGGCTCAAGGGCACCACTGCGACACCGTCGGTTCTCCGGTACGCACGTCGGCCGGTTGTGAGGACGACCATATCAACCACTTCCTGTGGAAACTTCTCTTTCAACCAGAGTAAGTGGCGCACATCGTGTGAATCCACCGTACTTGCCAGTTTGACTTCAATCGGAAGAATTTCACCATCCTGACCGTGAACAATGAGATCAACCTCGCGCTCGCCTTTGAGCGCCTTGAGATGGCCGACCCGGGCAAAATGTGCCTCTGCCGCCACGCGTACAGTCAGTGTTGCAAGTGATTCAAACAGGGGCCCGATGTGGGTGCGGTGGTATTCATCGAGCAGGCTGCGCTCTGTGATTCCAATCAGACGCATAACAAAGGCGGGATCGGCGAGATGATGTTTAGGAGACTTCACCAATCCCGGCAGCGGATGGAGCCGGTGATTCCAGGCTGGCAGGGGATCAAGCATCCAGATCTCCTCGAGTTTCTCCCGATACTTGGCGGTGGTAGTTTTCGCCGGCTTGTTTGTCTCTCCTGCGGTGGCATCATCCAGTATCTGTGTGTACCCGGTCACCGTGGCTGTAGCCGCAGCATAGGCGGTGAGCCAGCGGAGAAGTCCCTCCCGATTGCGGACAGTGTAGCCTTGGTCTGGTAGATCTCGATCAACAATCCGGCGCAGATAGGAATCGAGTTGCTCGTTGCGAGCCGTGTTCGGGACGGACAGTAGCTCAGGAAAGCCGCTATGAGCAATTGCCTGCATGTAATCACGGAACTCCCACTCGGTTTCACCAGTGATCTCCACGTCTTTCTCAGTGCTGCCTTCTACCCGTATGAGCTGGCCTAAAGAGACGGTCGGTTGCGCACCCGGTCGCTCAAACAGTGCCATCGGACGCATCCGCACACTCAGAATGCGGCCTGCCCCACTATGCGTGTCCACTCCCACCTGTGGGGTCGCCGACCCCGTGAGTAGGAAACGGCCTTTCCGCTTCTCGGCATCGACGGCTCGCCGCACATAATCCCAGGATTCCGGTTTCTTCTGCCATTCATCGATGAGGATGGTGCCTTCCGGAAAAGCAGAGAACGTCGGATTCGACTCCAAAAGTTCACGATCGTCCCGACTATCCAGTCGCAGCACACTGGAGCTTCTCTGGAGAGCAGTCTCCGTCTTGCCGACTGCCTTTGCTCCATCAATTGCAACCGCCCCTACATAGGGCAAGAGTTGGTCAAGCTGCTGGTCAACGGCACGGCGAAGATAAGGCATGCCACAAGGCTACCTTTTTTCTCGCTCCTACGCTACTTTTTTGACTTTATAAACGCTACTTTTTTGGTTTTTATACAAAACATACCTTCGTTGCTTCACCCCACGCAAACCACCCGCCCCGGCTAGACTGACCCCTATGGCAGCAGTCGAAGATTTCATTGTCAACATCATCAACAACAACCTGTGGAAGGTCATCCCCTTCCTCCTGTTGGCGGCGGGCATCTACTTCGGTGTGCGCACCATCGTGGTACAAATCCGCAAAGTACCCGACATGTTCCGGGCGGTGGCAGAAGCCCCGGCTGACAAGAACTCCGATGAAATCTCCGCATTCAAGGCGTTCACCATCTCGGCGGCATCACGTGTGGGCACCGGCAACGTCGCCGGTGTGGCACTGGCCATCATCCTCGGTGGGCCCGGCGCGGTGTTTTGGATGTGGATCGTGGCCATCGTCGGCGGTGCCACCGCCTTTGTAGAGGCCACCCTGGCGCAGCTGTTCAAGACAAAGGAGGAGGGCCACTATCGAGGCGGGCCGGCCTACTACATCACCCGTGGACTCAACTCCAAGGTGCTGGCCACAATCTTCGCCATCGCCATTTCCATCACCTACGGCATCATCTACCAGGGCCTGCAGTCCAACGCCGTGGTCGAGGCGATCACCGTGTCCATGGGGGCGGCTGAGAGCACTGCCGCACACGTGGTTATCGGGCTGCTCATGGCGTTCCTCGCCGGACTGATCATCATCGGCGGTGTCAAGCGTATCTCTGACTTCACCCAGGTAGTCGTGCCGTTTATGGCCGGTGCCTACGTCATCATCGGACTCATCGTCACCATCGTGAACATCACTGAGGTGCCCGGCATGATCGCCCTCATCGTCGGTTCCGCCCTCGGCTTCCGTGAGGTGGCTGGGGCCACCATCGGACTGGCATTTATGAACGGAATGCGCCGTGGCCTGTTCTCCAACGAGGCCGGTGAGGGCTCTGCCCCGAATGCTGCCGCCGCTGCTACTGTCTCCCACCCGGTCAAGCAGGGTCTCGTACAGACACTGGGTGTGTACTTCGACACCCTGCTGGTGTGTTCTATTACGGCGTTCATCCTGCTGCTGTCGGACTATCAGCCCAACCCGGACGAGTCCTCCTCCTACACCCAGTATGCGGTCGCGGATGTCGTGGGCGACTGGGGTATCCACTTTGTCACCGTGGTCATCTTCTTCCTGGCGTTCTCCTCGGTCATCGGCAACTACTATCTGGCTGAGCAGAACGTCAAGTATCTCACCGGCTCGCGGGCCGCACTGATGGTGTTCCAGCTCATCGGTATCCTTGCGGTGTTCTTGGGTGCGGTGGCCTCCACCCCGCTGGTGTGGGCGCTGGGCGATACCTTCGCCGGCATCATGGTGTTTATCAACCTGATTGCGATTGTGCCACTGGGCAAGTACGCCTTTGCTCTGCTCAAGAACTACTCCATCCAGCGCGCCCAGGGCATTGACCCGGTGTTCCACCGGGATATGCTGCCGGAGATCGCCGACCGCATCGAGTGCTGGGACGGCTCCGACTCGGCCACCGAGCACTACCAGAAGGGTTATACCGCACTGGCAGCCGAGGACAAGTAACTGGGCAAGAATACTGCGATGTATAAATACACGCCTCCCTTCACGCTCACTGATTACGTTGCCACCCTGGTGGCCGAAATCGGTGAGCAGGTCGGTCGTGTTGACACACCCCAGCGCGCCACTATGGAACCTCACTTGCGGAAGAAGAACCGCATCCGCACCATTCACTCATCGCTGGCGATTGAGCACAATTCTCTCTCCCTTGAGCAGGTGACTGCGATCATGGATGGAAAGCGTGTCCTGGGGAGCCCCAGAGAGATCCAGGAAGTGCGCGGTGCCATCGCCGCTTATGAACGTCTCCCTTACCTCGATCCCCTATCGGTGAAGGATTTGCTGAATGCTCACCAGTTGATGATGGATGGTTTAGTAAACCAACCGGGGCACTTTCGCACAGGTGGAGTTGGAATATTTCGTGGGCCATCACTCATTCACATGGGCCCACCGGCTCACATGGTTCCCGGGCAGATTGATGATCTCATCGCCTGGTACAAGAATTCCACCACTCACCCCCTCATCAAAAGCGCCGTTTTCCACTACGAATTTGAGTTCATCCATCCCTTCGACGATGGGAATGGCCGGATGGGGAGGCTGTGGCACAGTCTCCTCCTGGGGACGTGGCGTGAGCTTTTCTTCTGGTTACCTATTGAGGAGCTCATCCAGGCTCGTCAAAGCGACTACTACGACACCCTCGGAGTTTCTGACAGTCAAGGCGATAGCACCAGCTTCGTTGAGTTGATGCTCGAGATCATCCGCGACAGTCTCGCCGAGCTCACCCCCCAAGATACCCCTCAAGATACCCCCCAAGTTAGAGCACTACTTGAGGTACTTGGCGACCGTCCAATGACCACCGCCGAATTGATGTCCGCCCTCCACCTCTCCGACCGGAAGAATTTCCGAGCTCTCTACCTCCTACCTGCTCTCGACAGCGGAGTCATCGAGATGACTATCCCCGAGAAGCCGACGAGCCGGAATCAGCGATATCGGAGGACACCCGGGCGTAGCGGCGGTTACGGGGGATAAGCACGCACGAGGCCACCACCGCCGCAAGCAGTGATGCGGCGAGCACCCCGACTTTTGCGTGATCGTTGGCAAGACTGCCGATGCCGAAGCTCAGCTCCCCGATGAGGAGAGAGACGGTAAACCCGATCGCCCCGAGCAAGGCCACACCCACCAGGTCAATCCAGGGAATGCCCGGGTGCATCCGACCTTTCGATGCTGCGGTCATAAGCCACGTTGTTCCGGCGATGCCGACCAGTTTGCCCACAACCAATCCGGCGATGATCCCCAGGGTGACCGTGTCGGTGAAGGCGCTGGCCAGCCCTGTCGCGCCACCGACGTTCACCCCGGCGGCGAAGAACGCGAAGATAGGGACGGCAATCGTTGAGGAGATGATGCCGAGGCGCTCGTTGAGTTCGTGGGCCAGGGAGCGTTTGCCGGAGGGATCGGTCCCGGGCACTGGCTCGTCAGAGATGCCGTCACGGTCGGTGTCCACCCAGGCAGCCGGTGCACAGAAGCCCAGGATAACCCCGGCGATGGTGGCGTGGATTCCGGAGGCGAACATGAACCCCCAGGCGACGATGCCCAGTGGCAGGAGGATGAGCCAGACGGCGACATCGTGGGTGGCGAAGAACTTCGGAAACTTTTGTACCAGGACAGCGAAGATAATGACCGGTACCGCGACCGCTGCCAGGAAGATGATGTGGCCACCGTGCGAGTAGAAGATCGCGATAATGGCGATGGCGATGAGGTCATCCACCACCGCCAGGGTGAGCAGGAAGAGCCGGGCTGCCTGGGGCAGGTTCGAGCCGACGATGGCCAACACCGCCACCGCGAAGGCGATGTCAGTGGCTGTCGGGATCGCCCACCCGTGGAGGGCTTCACTGTTTCCCCAGTTGATGAGGGTGAAGATGATCGCCGGTGCGGCCACTCCCCCGGCAGCCGCTGCCACCGGGAGGGCGACCCGCTTCGGGTCGGAGAGTTCCCCGGCGACGATTTCGTGTTTGAGTTCCAGGCCGACGATGAAGAAGAACACGGCGAGTAGCCCGTCGGCGGCCCAGGCCCCGACGGAGAGATGGAACAGGCCATGAAACCAGCTGGGGCCTATTTCCGCGTCGCGCAGTGAAAAGTAGGACTCCGCCAGCGGTGAGTTTGCCCAGATGAGGGCGATGAGGGCGGCGACAACAAGGAGGATGCCGCCGGTGGTGTCCTTGCGGAGGAAGTCGATTGTTTTGCTCATGGGGCCTTTCCGGTCGGGTTCATTGCCACAGGGCTTGCGCGTATTCGCAGCACCCTGGCCGACCAGACTTCCCGGCACACCTTCTCCTCGAGGCTAGCACACAACCAGTCTGGTCACCCTACAACCCATGTCACACCCTGCATCACGAGTAGCGTCGATTTTAGAAGTGTTTAGAAGTGTTTAGAGCAGTTTAGAGAATTCTGCTGAGAAATCTCCTCGCGTAGCCGGGGGCATAAAACCTGCTACCGCAGGTAAATAAATCCAGCCCCCTCCCCTACGCGAGGACCTCGGCCCTGTGGGGCAGGGTCGAGTCCCAGCAGGGTCGAGCCCCGAAGGGGCAAGCCCGGCTAGCGAGTCAACTTGCGGTGGACGGAGTGCGGCTTCGTCGCATCCGGACCCAGCCGCTCCACCTTGTTCTTCTCGTAGTCGCCGAAGTTGCCCTCAAACCAGAACCACTTGCCCTCCTCATAGTCACCCTCCCAGGCGAGGATGTGAGTACAGGTGCGATCGAGGAACCAGCGGTCGTGGGAAATGACCACGGCGCAGCCGGGGAACTTCTGCAGGGCATTCTCCAGGGAGCCGAGGGTCTCCACATCCAGGTCGTTCGTGGGCTCGTCGAGGAGGATGAGGTTGCCACCCACCTTGAGGGTGAGCGCCAGATTCAGTCGGTTGCGCTCACCACCGGACAGCACACCGGCCGGTTTCTGTTGATCCGGCCCCTTAAAGCCGAAGGCGGACACATAGGCGCGCGAAGGCATCTCATTCTGACCGACGTGGATGTAGTCCAACCCGTCGGAGACGACCTCCCACACGGTCTTGTTTGGATCGATGTTCTCCCGGTTCTGATCCACATAGCTCAACTGGACAGTCTGGCCCACCTTGACGGTGCCGTCATCGGGTTCTTCCAGGCCGACAATCGTCTTAAACAGGGTGGTCTTACCCACACCGTTCGGGCCGATCACCCCAACGATGCCGTTGCGCGGCAGGGTGAAGGAGAGGTCCTTGATGAGGATGCGGCCATCGAAGCCCTTGTCCAGGTTCTCCACCTCAACCACCTGGTTACCCAGCCGGGGCGGGGTGGGGATTTGGATCTCCTCAAAGTCGAGCTTCTTGTACTTCTCGGCCTCCGCAGCCATCTCCTCATAGTGCTGGAGACGGGCCTTGTTCTTGGCTTGACGGGCCTTCGGAGAGGAGCGCACCCACGCCAACTCCTCTTTCAGGCGCTTCTGCAGTTTCTGGTCCTTCTTCCCGGCCACTTCCAACCGCGCTGCCTTGGTCTCCAGGTAGGTGGAGTAGTTGCCCTGGTAGGGGTAGAGCTGACCGCGGTCTACCTCACAAATCCACTCGGCCACATTGTCCAGGAAGTAGCGGTCGTGGGTGACAGCCAACACGGCACCTGGATAGTTCTTCAGGTGCTCCTCCAACCAGGCGATGGACTCGGCATCCAGGTGGTTGGTCGGCTCGTCGAGAAGCAGCAGGTCCGGCTCCTGCAGCAGGAGCTTGGCCAGGGCGACTCGACGCCGCTCACCACCGGAGAGGTGGCTGACCGGCTGATCGCCCTCCGGCACGCGGAGCGCCTCCATAGCCTGGTCAATCTTGGAATCTACTTCCCACGCATCGGCCGCATCGAGCTCGGTTTGCAGGGCCCCCATCTCCTCCATCAGCTCATCGGTGTAGTTGGTGGCCATCTCCTCGGCGATCTGGTTGAAGCGCTGCAGCTTCTCATACAGGCCACCGAGCCCCTCTTCGACGTTGCCGCGCACCGTCTTTTCCTCATTGAGCGGCGGCTCCTGGAGCAAAATACCCACCGTGGCACCTGGGTCCAAGAAGGCCTCGCCATTCGACGGCTGATCAATACCCGCCATAATCTTCAAAATCGAGGACTTGCCGGCACCGTTCGGCCCCACGACACCGATCTTCGCACCGGGGTAGAACGCCATGGTGACGTTGTCCAAAATGACCTTCTCGCCGATGGCCCGGCGCACGTTTTTCATTGTGTAGATAAATTCGCCCATGGTGGGTAAGGGTACCGCACCACAGGCGAATTGCACATTTGGGTGAGAGGAGTGTGAGAGAGGTTTTTGTGACTAGGCGGCGACGAGTTCGGGCTCGTCCTCATCTTCGGACGGCTCCGGGTCAACACCGAATTCATCGGCGACAACACTCAGCCCCGGCGCATCGGTAGGGAGGGTCTCGACATCGGCAAACTCGTCACTGTCGCGGGCATCCGGATAGATTCCAGCTGTTGCCCCATCCAATTCTGCGAGTTCAGCCAGGACTTTCTGGCGTCCCCGTCGCTTCGCCTCTTCCGTGAGATCCTCCTTGGTGGTTCCCATCACCTCATTGAAGGTGGGCATCGGAATGACCCCGCGGCGGGCCATGTCCACACCGGCGCGCTCGGCACGGCAGACAATCTTCGTGCCCGTGCGCTCTTCGCCAGTGTTTGGATCGCTGTACGTCCACTTGTAGGAGATGAGCTTGCCTTCAACAACCACACCCATGCCGTTGTGGAATGCCTCAAGCATGTTGTCGGCCAGTCGGCCCCACCCCTGAACCTCAATGAAGAGGAGATCCTTGGACTCATAGTCGATGGTCCTGCCGTTGTCATCGACGACGGGAATGGAGCGATCACAGGCCATTCGGAAACGCGTCATCGAGGTGCCGTTGGCCTTCTTGTTCATCACATCGGAGCAGATATTTCCGACGAGTGTGACCCGAGTAGTGGGCATGATGTGTCCTTTCGTGCGGTGTTTCGCCGCGTGAGAGATAAAAACTGAACACGTTCAGTTTCCGTTCTGGCCACACATCTGTCCAGGCTGACAGGTTTCTTAGGATCGAAACAGGGGCCGCCTGTGGAAAACTCACTCGTTTTCCCAGGACGCGAAAAAGTTATCCACAGCTTTTTTATTTCCGTGAAATGAATTAACTATTTTTCTGTGACTGTGGCTGTCGCCCAGCTGTGAACTCAGCCACATCTGTTTCGTAATACGCAGCATCCGGGTTCTCGCCGCGTCGGATCGCAGCCAAGTACTCGTTGTAGGCGTTGATGTCCTCATCCCCGGTGGCAGCCGCGCGCTCGTCAAACTCAGCGGCCTCCTTCCGGTCCGACTGCAACCACTGGTAGAGCAGTGCACCAAACACGATGATCAGCGGGAACATCCCCGCACCCCAGGCGATGGAACCACCGATACGCTGGTCAAACAGCAGGTCCGGATTCCACGGCATTCCCAACCGCGAGTAGAACGTCTCCGCCAGGATCTTCTGCAACTGCATGAGATAGACACCGAAGTACATGTGGAAAGGCAGGGAGAAGAACAGGTACGCCGACTTCACCATCGGAGAATGGTGCAGCGGCTGCGGATCGATGCCGACAATGCCCCAGTAGTAGATGGTGCCGGACAGCAAGAAGATGACGTTCATTCCCAGGTGTCCAGCGTGCTCCCACACCAGCAGAGAGAACAGCGGAGTGAGGTAGAGGATGTAGTAGATCAGCACAAACTGCACCGTATTGAGCCCAGGGTGCATGATCACTTTGAGGAACTTCGCCTGCGTTAGAGCGTATGTCCACTTGGCCAAGTCCGTTCCCGGATAGGCCTCCATGATGAGCGTCAGCGGGCCGCCGAGCACCCACAACACCGGCACACCCATCGAGAGAATCATGTGCCCGACCATGTGGATGGAGAATGTCGCCGGAATGTACATGCCAATACCTGAGGACATCGTCACCGTCAGCATCGCGCACCCAGCCAAATACCACAGGGTGCGCGAGATCGGCCACGCCCCATGCTTCTTCACACCGATGAGATAGAGCACCGCCAAAATGATCCCCGTCGACCCAAACACTAGGTCATAGCGCCACATGGTCCACACATTCCAGAAGGAGGGAGCGATGAACAGCTTGTAGCCAATGAGAATGTCCATCGAGTTGACATCCGGCAGCACCGGCGGTGGCGGCGGGGTGCGCTGCAGAGAGATGGCCAGACCAACAACGGCCGCCATCACCAGCACTTCCACCACCGCCAAGCGAACAAACACCGCCGGATTGGAGTTCAGCTGTGGGATCGTCCGCGCCCGGTGCAGATAGCCAAAAAACCCCAGCACAACAAGCAGGACAAACTTGGCCACAATGACCCGCCCGTAACCGGAGGTGAACAGGTCTGCCCAGGCAACCCGGATAACAGCGTTAATGACACCGGTCAGGGCCATCGCAATGATGGAGATCAGGGCCAGGCGGGAGTACCGGCGCGTCGCCAGTTCCAAACCGGCACCTTTCCGCCGCTCGTGGGCGATGAGGGCGATGAGCCCACCCACCCACACCTGCATGAAGAACAGGTGAGCCAGGTAGGAGTTAGTACCGTAGTCGTGGTTGCCGCCCGCCGCCGAGTGGCCCTCCAACCCGAGGGGCACCAGCACCAAGAACGCACCGATGTAGAGGCCGGGCAGGGCCATCCAGTGGCGAGTGAAGAACCCGAAACCCGCCACAATCAGGGCAATCACCGCCGCCCAGAAGAATGCCAGGGAGGTGGATACTTGGTCATAGGCCACCGGCCACATCGCCGGAAGGATCGTCTGCGACAGGGGCGACCCGGACACATCCGACAGGTAGAGGGGCATGAGTAAGAATGCGACGACAGCAAATCCCACCAGGGCCCACGTGCCGGTGCGCACCGCCACCGCTTGATCCACGCTCAGCCGAGTGTGGCGGTAATCCTGCGGGTCCACCGGTGACACAAAGAACGCGGCAAACAGGTACTGCCCACCGGCGATACAGGCCAAGATGAGGGCAATGCCACGAACGAACGGGAGGCCGGCCGTGGTGGGCAATCCCGGGTCCGGGATACCCAGGGCAGCCAGGGATTGGTTGAGAAATGCTGCAGAAATCACCATCGCCACCACCCCGGCCACGAGGGCAAAAATCAGGTAGATGAGGGTGGACTGGCGGGCGCGTGTGGGTCCTTTCGCAGTATCAACCATAGGTCACAGTGTACGGGGTGGGGGCAAGCAAGTCACAGTTTGTTTAGCCTAAGCGGGCTGGACTAACATGGGCGAGGTGAATTGGCCCCAGTAGCTCAGCTGGATAGAGCGTAGGACTTCTAATCCTTGCGTCGCAGGTTCGAATCCTGTCTGGGGCACTCTCTGAATGCGTACTCCTACTGTGCGTAGGCGGTGAGCAGAATGAGAACGATCTCTGCCACCCCAAAGAACACGATCGTCGCCGTCAGCCCGATGACCGCGCCGGGGTTCCCCTCAAACCGCCCCGAGGCCATCCCCTGCACCTCCCGCCGGTAGCGCGGCCGCTGTGTCAACAGGACCACACCGTAGGAGGTCAAGAGGATCGCCGCCACCGCAAACACCCAGGCCCCGTAGGCGCCGACGAAGCGCACCAACCCCACCGATACCACCCCTGCGTTCATCACTGAGCGCTGCCAGTTGAGGTAGTTGCGCTCCGGCTGGAGGGCCGGGTCAGCGTGGCCGCGCAGGGGCAGGTTAGTCACGCTCATCCCAAGAACACCACCAACATGAGCACACACGCACCAATCGATGCCACCGACAACAGGGGGATAATTCCCGGCAGAGGCAGGGCGCGGTTGTGGCGCATCGCATTTTCCACCCGCCACCAGCGCGTTGCCGCGCCAATTGCAATGAGCACGCCGACGAGAATTGTTGCCACTGCCAACCACAGCCGCAGATGTGGGGCTAACCCGACGATCGGGAACGCCTCAATAGCC